>Ga0247816_10000824_pt1 | contig 16265 bp, 14 predicted proteins | sample UWRJL209509C1_FD_179930 | JGI IMG/M metagenome (GOLD analysis project Ga0247816, IMG submission 179930) | Plant litter microbial communities from Arlington Agricultural Research Station in Wisconsin, United States - UWRJ-L209-509C-1 | ecosystem: Environmental > Terrestrial > Plant litter >...
AAAATCGACAGGAATGGCGGCAGCTTGGTCGCGCTGATCAACACAATGATGCTGGCGATGGCCAGTAATACGCAAAACATGAGACGAGTGTCGTGAACCATCCACGCGGCAGTCGATAACTCCAAAACGGGACTCCTTATCGAACAGGTTGGCTAATATGTTTCTTTTTGTTTCCTGCTCGAAAATCATACCTGATAAGACTGTTCCAGAGCAGTCATGTGCAATTTTGGTGCGATCACCGATAACGTCCACCTGACGGCGGGATGACAATTTCGTCGCCCCTGCCAGCGGTTTTGACCTATAGCTCTATGATCAGCGAACACAGTAGCCACGAGGACATGCCATGAGTGCAGGACACAGCCACGCCCAGGTACGCACCGGCCACGAACGCAAGTTATGGATAGCCCTGGGACTGACCACCAGCTTCATGGTTGCCGAGGTCATCGGCGCCTTTATCACCGGCAGTCTGGCGTTGTTGTCTGACGCGGCGCACATGATGACCGACGCCCTGGCCCTGGGGATTTCCCTGGTGGCGATCCAAGTGGCCAAGCGCGCTGCCGACCGCAAGCGCACGTTTGGCTATGCACGGTTCGAAATCCTCGCGGCGGCATTCAATGCGCTGCTGCTGTTTGCCGTGGCGTTCTACATCCTTTACGAGGCCTACCAGCGCCTGCAGGCACCCGCCGAGATTCAATCCACCGGGATGTTGGTGATTGCGGTGCTGGGGCTGATCGTCAACCTGATTTCCATGCGCCTGCTCAGCGCGGCCAGCGGCGAGAGCCTTAACGTCAAGGGCGCGTACCTGGAAGTCTGGAGCGACATGCTCGGCTCCATCGGCGTGATCATCGCGGCGCTGGTGATCATGTACACCGGCTGGGGCTGGGTGGATTCGGTAGTCGCGGCGGCGATTGGCTTCTGGGTGCTGCCACGCACCTGGACCCTGCTCAAGGAAAGCATGAACGTGCTGCTGCAAGGCGTGCCGGACGGCATCGATATCGACAAGGTAGAGCAGGCGATTCGCGGCATTCCTGGGGTCAAGGACGTGCATGACCTGCATATCTGGGCCCTGACCAGCGGCAAGAATGTGCTGAGTACGCATCTGGTGGCGGATTCCGCGCAAGGCGCCGAGCAACAGATCCTCAGCCAAGTGACGGAATTACTGCATGAACAATTCGACATCTCCCACGCCACCATCCAGGTTGAAGGTGACGGCTTTCATCACGACGAGCATGACGAGGTGCATGCCTGAGCGTTACTCACGCTCCTCCAGCACATAACCCACCCCGCGCAAGGTGTGGATCAACTTGCGTTCGAACGGGTCGTCGATCTTCGCCCGCAAACGGCGGATCGAAACCTCCACCACATTGGTGTCGCAATCGAAGTTCATGTCCCACACGAACGAGATAATTTGCGTACGCGACAGCACCACGCCGCTCTGGCGCATCAGCAGGTGCAGCAGGGCGAATTCCTTGGTGGTCAGGTCGATGCGCTGCGCACCGCGAAACGCTCGATGCCGGCCCTGATCCAGCTCCAGGTCTGCCACCCGCAACACATCCGGCACCGGTGAGTGCACGCTGCGGCGCATCAGGGTGCGCACCCTGGCCAGCAACTCGGGAAATTCGAACGGCTTGACCAGGTAGTCGTCGGCGCCCAGGTCCAGGCCCTTGATACGGTCGGCGAGGCGGCCCTGGGCGGTCAGCATCATGATGCGGGTGCTGCTGTTCTGGCGGATACGCTGGAGCACATCCCAGCCATCCATTTGCGGCAGGTTTACGTCGAGCATCACCAGGTCATAGGCGTGCTGGCGAGACAAATGCAAACCGTCGGCACCGGTGGCTGCGCAGTCGACCACATAGCCGCTTTCGCTCAACCCCTGGTGTAAGTAATCGGCGGTCTTGGGTTCGTCTTCGATAACCAGAATGCGCATGTCGAGAATCCCGCTGGGCAGTGGAAAAGTTGGCCGCGAGCTTAAAGCAAAAGCCCGGGACAGAGCCGTTGCTAACGGATTTGTAATCTGGCGGCCACTCCTCTGATAAGTACCGAAAGTTACATTGCCCACCTGTTTATTCATGGGCATGGAACTCGTGTTATGCCAACTTTTTTCAGTGTGTTTATGTGGTCTGCCGTTCTATTGCTGACGACGACTCAAGGGGCGAGCGCGCAACCCTTGACCCTCGAGTCGGCGCTGCAAACTGCCTTTACCAACAACCCCGATATGGCCGCCGCCGAATGGGAAATCGACATCGCCCAAGGCGCTCGCATCCAAGCCGGATTGATCCCCAACCCGGTGGCCTCCTGGGACGCCGAAGACACCCGCCGCAACTCCCGCACCACCACCCTCAAGTTGACCCAGACCCTGGAGTTGGGCGGCAAGCGCGGCGCGCGGATCGACGTGGCTACTCGCGCCCAGGACGCCGCCGCGCTGACCTTGGAACAACGCCGCAACGCCCTGCGAGCTGACGTCATCGAGGGCTTTTATGGTGCGTTGCGAGCCCAGGAGCGTCTCGACCTGGCCCGACGCTCGTTGGCATTGGCCGAGCGTGGGCTGGTGGTCGCCAATGGCCGGGTCACGGCGGGTAAAACCTCGCCGGTGGAAGCCACCCGCGCCCAGGTACAGCTCTCGGAAATTCGCCTGGAATTCAACCGCGCACAGATGGGCCTGACCGACGCCTATCGTCGACTGGCTGCTACCACTGGCGCGGCCAGCCCCGACTTCCAGTCTGTCGCCGCGCAAACCCGGATCGCACCGACCTTACCGCCGCCCGCGCAGTTGCTGGCGCGCCTGGAACAAACCGCCGAACTGCGCCTGGCCGAGCTGCACATCGTCCAGGGCGAAGCCGTGCTGGGGCTGGAAAAATCCCAGCGCGTTCCCGACCTCGACGTGTCCATCGGCAGCCAATACGACGCCAGTATTCGCGAGCGGGTCAACGTGGTGGGCGTGTCGATGCCGATCCCGCTGTTCAACCGCAACCAGGGCAACGTGCTCGCCGCCAACCGTCGTGTCGACCAGGCGCGTGACCTGCGCAACGCCGCCGAACTGCGCCTGCGCACTGAAACCCGCCAGGCCCTGGACCTGTGGCAAACCGCCAATACCGAAGTGAGTTCGTTCAACCAACACATTCTGCCTGCCGCCCAAAGTGCGGTGGACAGCGCCACCCGTGGCTTCGAGATGGGCAAGTTCAACTTCCTCGACGTGCTCGATGCCCAGCGCACCTTAATCGCCGCCCGTACCCAATACCTCGCGGCCACCGCCCAGGCCACCGAAGCCTGGGTGCGCATCGAGCGGATTTACGGCGACCTCGCCCGGTTTTGATTTTTTCAGGAGCTGCTCATGAACAACAAACACGGCATGGCGCTAGCCATTGCCCTCGGGCTGATGCTGTCGTGGCCGGCCACCGGCGCTGCCTCGGAAGCTGAAGAGGAGGGCCTGCTGACGCTTACCGAACAGCAGATCCAGGCCGCCGGCATTCAACTCGCTGCGGCGCAACCCCGGCAGGTCAGCACCTTGTTGTCACTGCCAGGCGAGGTGCGTTTCGACGAAGACCGCACCTCCCATATCGTGCCCCGCGCTGCCGGCGTGGTGGAGTCGGTGAAGGTCAATCTCGGGCAGTCGGTGAAGAAGGGTGAGTTGCTCGCGGTGATCGCCAGCCAACAGATCTCCGATCAGCGCAGTGAACTGGCCGCCAGCGCACGCCGGGTCGAGCTGGCCCGCACCACGTTCCAGCGTGAGCGGCAGTTGTGGCAGGACAAAATCTCCGCCGAGCAGGATTACCTGCTGGCCCGCCAGACCCTGCAAGAAGCCGAAATCGCCCTGAACAATGCGCGCCAGAAAATGAAGGCCCTGAGCGGCAGCACGGTATTGGCCGGTGGCAATCGCTACGAATTGCGGGCGCCGTTCGACGGCGTAGTGGTGGAAAAACACCTCGGCGTCGGCGAGGTGGTGAGCGAGACCAGCAACGCCTTCACCCTCTCGGACCTGTCCCAGGTGTGGGTCACTTTCGGCGTGTTTCCCAAGGACTTGAACAAGGTCCAGGTCGGCAAGCCGGTGAAGGTCAGCTCCACGGAGATGGGCACCGAAGTGCTCGGCACCGTGGCCTACGTCGGCAACTTGCTTGGCGAGCAGACCCGTACCGCCACGGTGCGCGTCACCGTGCCGAATCCCAACGACTCATGGCGCCCAGGGTTGTTCGTGGCCGTGCAAGTTGCGACCGACACCTACCAGGCCAAGGTCACGGTACCCCAGGAAGCGATCCATACCGTCGAGGACAAGCCCTCGGTATTCGTGCGTACGCCGGAAGGTTTCATGACCCGCCACGTGGAGTTGGGCGTGAGTGAAAACGGCTTCGTCGAAGTGCGCGCAGGCCTCGACGCCGGAGCGCAGGTCGCCACCGTCGGCAGCTTCATCCTCAAGTCCGAATTGGGCAAAGGCTCGGCCGAGCACGCCCATTGATCCCGCGAGTGATTTCCCATGTTTGAGCGCCTTATCCAATTCGCCATCGAGCAGCGCATCATCGTGCTGCTGGCGGTGCTGTTGATGGCCGGTGTCGGCATCGCCAGCTATCAGAAACTGCCTATTGATGCGGTGCCGGACATCACCAACGTCCAGGTTCAGATCAACTCGGCGGCGGCCGGTTTTTCGCCGCTGGAAACCGAGCAGCGCATCACCTTTCCCATCGAAACTGCCATGGCCGGCCTTCCGGGTTTGCAGCAGACCCGTTCGTTGTCGCGCTCCGGCTTGTCCCAGGTGACGGTGATTTTCAAGGACGGCACCGACCTGTTCTTCGCCCGGCAACTGGTCAACGAACGTTTGCAGGTGGCCCGCGAGCAATTGCCCCAGGGTATCGAAACGGCGATGGGACCGATCTCCACCGGCCTCGGGGAAATTTTCCTGTGGACCGTGGAAGCTGAAGACGGCGCGCGCAAGGAAGACGGCTCCGCCTACACGCCGACCGACCTGCGGGTGATCCAGGACTGGATCATCAAGCCGCAACTGCGCAACGTGCCGGGCGTGGCCGAGATCAACACCATCGGCGGCTTCGCCAAGGAATACCAGATTGCCCCGGACCCCAAGCGCCTGGCGGCCTACAACCTGACCTTGAGCGATTTGGTCACGGCCCTGGAGCGCAACAACGCCAACGTCGGCGCCGGCTATATCGAGCGCAGCGGCGAACAGCTGCTGATCCGCGCGCCGGGGCAAGTGGCGTCGATTGAAGACATTGCCAACATCGTCATCAACACCGTCGACGGCACGCCGATTCGTGTGAGTAACGTCGCCCACGTCGAGATCGGCCGTGAATTGCGCACTGGCGCGGCCACCGAAAATGGTCGCGAAGTGGTGTTGGGGACGGTGTTCATGTTGATCGGCGAAAACAGCCGCAGCGTGTCCCAGGCAGTGGCGAAAAAGCTCGAAGAGATCAACCGCTCGCTGCCCGAAGGCGTGATCGCCGTAACCGTGTATGACCGCACCAACCTGGTGGAAAAAGCCATCAGCACCGTGAAGCAAAACCTCTTCGAAGGCGCGCTGTTGGTGGTGGCGATTCTGTTTCTGTTCTTGGGCAACATTCGCGCAGCGTTGATTACCGCGATGGTGATTCCGCTGGCGATGCTGTTCACCTTTACCGGCATGTTCACCAACAAGGTCAGCGCCAACCTGATGAGCCTGGGGGCGCTGGACTTCGGGATTATCGTCGACGGCGCGGTGGTGATTGTCGAGAACTCCATTCGCCGTTTGGCCCATGCGCAGCAACGCCACGGACGACTGCTGACCCGCAGCGAACGCCTGCACGAAGTATTCGCCGCCGCCAGGGAAGCACGGCGAGCGCTGATCTACGGGCAACTGATCATCATGGTCGTGTACCTGCCGATCTTCGCCCTCACCGGGGTGGCCGGGAAGATGTTCCACCCCATGGCGTTCACCGTGGTGATTGCCCTGCTGGGGGCGATGATTTTGTCGGTAACTTTCGTGCCGGCGGCGATTGCGCTGTTTGTCACCGGCAAGGTTAAGGAAGAAGAAAACCTGGTGATGCGCACCGCGCGCCGGGCCTATGCGCCGGTGCTGGATTGGGTGATGGCGCGTCGTACCCTGGTGTTTGGCTTGGCGCTGTTGACCATCGTCGGCTCAGGGGTTGTCGCCAGTCGCATGGGCAGCGAATTTATCCCCAGCCTCAGCGAAGGCGACTTCGCCCAGCAGGCCCTGCGCGTGCCGGGCACCAGCCTCACGCAGTCAGTGCAGATGCAGCAGCAATTGGAAAAAACCTTGATGGCCGAGGTGCCGGAAATCGAACGGGTTTTTGCCCGCACCGGCACTGCGCAAATTGCTTCCGACCCGATGCCGCCGAACATCTCCGACAGCTACGTGATGCTCAAGCCAAAGGCGCAATGGCCCGATCCGAAAAAATCCCGTGAGGCGCTTATTGCCGACATTCAGCGCGCCAGCGCAATCGTGCCGGGCAGCGCGTACGAGCTGTCGCAACCGATCCAACTGCGCTTCAACGAGCTGATTTCCGGAGTGCGCAGTGATGTGGCGGTGAAGGTCTTTGGCGACGACATGGCGGTGCTCAACAAGACCGCCGGGGAAATCGCCGAGGCCTTGCAAACCCTTCAGGGTGCCTCGGAAGTCAAGGTGGAACAGACCTCTGGTTTGCCGGTGCTGACCATCAATATCGACCGTGACAAGGCCGCGCGTTTTGGCCTGAATGTCGGCGATGTACAAGACACCATCGCCGTCGCGGTAGGCGGGCGCCAGGCCGGAACGCTGTACGAGGGGGACCGGCGTTTCGACATGGTCGTGCGGTTGTCCGACGCGCTGCGCACCGATATCGACGGGCTGTCGCGGCTGTTGATCCCGGTGCCGGCGCTGGCCAGTAACGCGGCGGGGCAGATTGGCTTTATCGCCCTGTCGGAAGTCGCCAGCCTGGACATGGTGCTCGGCCCGAACCAGATCAGCCGCGAGAACGGCAAACGCCTGGTGATCGTCAGCGCCAACGTGCGCGGGCGGGATATGGGTTCGTTTGTTGACGAGGCCGAGGGCGCCATCGCCGCCCAGGTAAAAATCCCGGCCGGCTACTGGACCACCTGGGGCGGGCAGTTCGAACAATTGAAGGAAGCCTCCGAGCGTCTGCGCATCGTGGTGCCGGTGGCGTTGCTGCTGGTGCTCGGGCTGTTGTTCATGATGTTCAACAACCTCAAGGACGGGTTGCTGGTGTTTACCGGGATTCCGTTCGCGTTGACCGGCGGGATCATGGCACTGTGGCTGCGGGATATTCCGCTGTCGATTTCTGCTGGGGTGGGGTTTATCGCGCTGTCCGGGGTGGCGGTGCTCAACGGGTTGGTGATGATTGCCTTCATTCGCAACCTGCGCGAAGAAGGGCGCTCGTTGTCGGTGGCGATCAACGAAGGCGCCCTGACCCGATTGCGCCCGGTGCTGATGACGGCGCTGGTGGCATCCCTCGGGTTTATCCCGATGGCACTGGCCACCGGCACCGGCGCAGAAGTGCAGCGCCCGCTGGCGACGGTGGTGATCGGCGGGATTATTTCCTCCACGCTGCTGACCTTGCTGGTATTGCCGGCGCTGTACCACTGGGCCCACCGGAGAGAAGAAGACCCCCTGTAGGAGCGAGCTTGCTCGCGAAAAACGTTAACGATAACGCGTGCAGTCTGAATGAATGCGGCGCCTATGCGTTCTTCGCGAGCAAGCTCGCTCCTACAGTTACACGTCTACGCGAGGAGGAAACACCAGGCGAAACAGGGTGAAACTGCCGGGCTGGCTGCTGACGTCGGCCTGCCCCTGATGCAGGGTCATGATCGAACGCACGATGGCCAGCCCAAGGCCGGTGCCACCTTCGGTGCGGGCGCGGCTGCTGTCGACGCGGTAAAAACGTTCGAACAGGTGCGGCAAATGCTGCGCCTCGATACCCGCGCCGGGATTGCCCACTGACAGCGACACGCTCTGCGCATGGGCCTCCACCCGCAGCAAAACCCTGGAACCCGGTGGGCTGTGACGGATGGCATTGGACAACAGGTTGGAGATGGCCCGCTGAACCATCAGGCGATCGCCCTGCACCCACGCATCGCCGTGGAGGCTCAGGTTCAATTGCTTGTCTTCTGCGCTCAAGGCGAACAGCTCCATCACCCGTCGCGCCTCGTCGCCCAGCGACACGGCGGTAAACGAACCCCGTGCCGTGGGATGGCTGACCTGGGCCAGGAACAGCATGTCGGAAACGATCCGCGCCAACCGCTCCATTTCTTCGGTGCTGGATTCCAGCACCGATTTGTATTCCTCCCCAGGCCGCTCGCGAGACAGTGTCACCTGGGCCTTGCCCATCAGGTTGGTCAGTGGCGCGCGCAGTTCATGGGCCAGGTCGTCGGAAAACTGCGACAGCTGCTGCACGCCGCCGTCCAGGCGCTGCAACATAAAGTTGATGCCCTGCGCCAACTCGCTCAATTCCTGGGGCAAGTTGTCCACTTCCAGCCGATGGGTCAGGTCCTGGGTGGTGACCTTGGCGGCGACGCGACTGAACTGCTGCAGCGGCGCCAGCCCGCGTTGCACCAGCCACCAGGCACCGAGGCCAATCAGCAACAGCAGCAGCGGCAGGGCGATCACCGTGGAGCGCAAGTAAGCACTGAGCAGGGCCTGATCATCCATGCGGTCCAGGGACAACAGCACGCGCACGCGTTCGCCATTGGCCAGGCGCATGAGGCTGGAGGCGCTGAGCACTTGATTGCCGTTGCTGTCGTGCCAGTTCAGGTAGCCGAGGTTTTCGCGCGGGGCGAAATCGGTCAGCAAGGGCGTCTGGGGCTTGGCGCCGACACTGAGCAGCACCGCTTCATCGGGCGCAGTGCCGACGATGGTCAGGTAGAAGTTGTCATGCCCCATGACCAGGTCCATCAGCGAGTGCGGGCGGGACCGAATGTCGCGGGTGTTCAAACCCAGGGCCAGGCTGTGCTGGATCTGTTCCATCTTGCTTTCCAGGCCCTTGCGCGCCAGTTTCTCAAGCTCGTGGGTCAACGCCAGGTACGCCAGCGTCGCCAGCAATACCACCAGGCCTGCGCCCATCAGGCTGACCGTCAACCCCAGGCGCATCGACAGGCTGCTGGATTTCATTGCCGGGCCTCCAGCACATAACCCACGCCACGAATGGTGTGGATCAACTTGACCGCGCTTGCGTCATCGACCTTGGCCCGCAAGCGGCTGATGGAGACTTCCACCACATTGGTGTCGCAGTCGAAGTTCATGTCCCAGACCAGGGAAATAATCTGCGTGCGGGTCAGCACTTCGCCGGACTGGCGCATCAATACGTGCAGCAGCGCGAACTCCTTGGTGGTCAGGTCGATTCGCCGTGTGCCGCGGTAAGCGCGGTGGCGGCGAGGATCCAGTTCGAGGTCCGATACCTGGAATACCTGTGGCACGGGAATGTGTTCACTGCGCCGCAACAGGGTGCGCACCCGCGCCAGCAACTCGGGAAACTCGAAGGGCTTGACCAGGTAATCATCGGCGCCCATGTCCAGGCCCTTGATCTTGTCGGCCAGCCGACCACGGGCCGTGAGCATCATCACCCGCTGGGTGCTGTCGCGGCGCAATTGTTCCAGCACTTCCCAGCCGTCCCTGGCGGGCAGGTTGACGTCGAGGATGACCAATTCATAGGTGTATTGCGCTGCCAGATGCAGGCCATCGATGCCACAGGAAGCGCGGTCGACGACATAGCCACTTTCGGTCAGGCCTTGATGCAGGTAGTCGGCAGTTTTTTGCTCGTCCTCAACCACAAGGATACGCATGGGGATTTACCTTTATTGACAAACAGAGGGTGAGTTGCGGAATGGGCAGGCAGCCTGAACCCTGGAGTAGCTATAGGGTCAATCCGCTGGTTTGTGACCGGGTATTGCGACTGGTAACGACGCCGGGGCCAAAACGGCGCACAAAAAAAACGCCCCATCCGGGGCGTTAAAAATTCATCTCCTTCCAAAGGAGCTTCACGAGAGCTTCAGAGATGAATGTGCTGGGTGCGCGGGTTCAGCTCGACGGTTTTTCTGCGTCGGTTGTTGCTGTCCGGGCCAGAGATTGTTCTCCGTGGATTTGTTGCTGTTGCTGGCGAAACTCGGCCAGGAACTGCCGGGAACGGTCGGTGCCGTCGTCAGCCAATGCGAGGGTGGCGGTGGCGCCGAAAAAACTGATCAATAACGTGGCAAGTAACTTCATGATGTTTCTCCATATAAGGGCCTGTGTGACCAGTATATGAAGTTCAACTTAACGAGAAGGTGAGGCTAATATTACAAGTTTGAAAGACTGCAAGTTGTGAAGGAATGTCGGTCAATTGTAGGAGCGAGCTTGCTCGCGAAAAACCTGAGAGCGCCTCGTTAAACCAGAAAACCCGCGTAATCGTTAACGACCTTCGCGGGCAAGCCCGCTCCTACAAAGGGTGACTACTTAGAGAATCGCCAGTGGATATTCAACAATCAACCTGACTTCTTCCAGGTCCGATTCAAACGCACTGGAACGCACCGTCGCCTGGCGCAGGCGCAATGACAAATCTTTCAAGTTGCCACTTTGCACCACGTACTTGGCCTCGATGTTACGTTCCCAGCGGCGTTGATCGGTCAGCGGGTTGCCAGCCCCGTCGCGACGCATATACACCGCGTTGGCGTTGCTGTAATCGGCGTCGGTGCCTTTGCCGTAGCGGGTCATGAACGACAGGCCGGGAATGCCCAGGGGTTGCATGTCGAGGTTGTAGGTGAGCATCCACGAACGCTCCTTCGGCGAGTTGAAGTCGCTGTACTGGATCGAGTTGTTGAGGAAGATCGAGTCCGACATGCGCAGGTAATCGAAGTCGTCATTGCCGTTGTTGCGCTGGTGCGACACCGCCAGGCTATGGGCCCCCACCTTCACGCCGAGCCTGGCGCTCCAGATGTTGTTATTGAATTCGCCCAGCAGCTTTTTGCCTTCATCCACGGCCTTGTAATAGTTGAAGTCGCCAAACAGTGAAGCGTCATCGGTCAGTGGGTAGCTGGCGGCCGTACCGAAGTAATACTGGTCCCAGGCATCCTTCAGGCGGCTGCTGTAGAGGCTCACATTCAGGTGTTTGCTGACCTGGTAGTCGCCACCGAAATAGCCAATCCAGGGCGAATCCACGGGGCCTGCATAAAAGGTCGCAAAGCCCTTGTTCATGCCGCTTTGGGTGGGCTGACTCATGGCCGTCAAGCGTCCACCTTGCAGGCTCAGGCCGTCAACGCTGGTGTTTTGCAAGGTGACGCCGCGAAAGCTTTCCGGCAGCAAGCGCGCGTCGCCGTAGTACACCACCGGTGTTTGCGGGAACACATCGCCGGCCTTGATCACGGTGTCCAGCAGGCGCATTTTCGCCGCGCCGCCGACTTTGCTGTAACCGTCCTCGGGGTGGTTGTCGCTGTCTACCGGCAGCACGCCGAATGAGCCCTTGCCGCCACTGCGGCCGGTGCCGGAGTCCAGTTTCAAGCCGTACATGGCAAAGGCATCCAGCCCGAAACCCACCGACCCCTGGGTAAAACCGGATTCGAATTTGCCGATAAACCCTTGGGCCCAGGCTTCCGAGTAACCGTTGCCTGTGGGGCTGGACTGGCCCTTGCGATCATCACGGTTAAAGTAAAAGTTGCGCGCCAGCACGTTCAACGTGCTGCCTTCGATAAAGCCTTCAGCTTTATCTTCCACGGCCATGCCCGCCAGTGGGGTTAGTCCCGCCAGCGCGGCAATCATAGAGAGAGAAAGTGTGCGGTTAGTGCTCATGTAGTGCTCCTCGGTATTGGCAGCTATTAGCTTTTTTATCGAAGTGGGCGTTCTTGTTGGTATGGCCCAGGCTGATAGTTGCAAACAGCCGATAACGCCGAAGTGGCACTCGGGTTACAATTTTGAAAGCTCTTCAAAACATAACGAATAAGTAATCTTTTCGTGAACTCTGTGACAGGCTTGGTTAGTTATTCTCGCGCTGAACTTTCAACTATGAAGCCAGACGAGGAACACTCCATGAACACTCTTAAAATCGCAGTAGCCGCCGTTGCGCTTGCCCTTTCATTCGGGGCAATGGCCGAGAGCGGTGGTGATCGCACCTTTACCCAGATGATGGAACGCAACGAGCAAGCCATGAGCGCCTATGCCGAGAAAAAAGGCCAGCCAGCACCCGTGGTCCAGGCTTATCGCTACGGCATGAAGCTGGACATTGCCAAGGTGGTCAGCGTCACCCCGCCGATTCGCTCGTGCGACGCGGTGCCTTCGCGCATGACCTACGAAGACTCAACGGGCAAGCTCAATACGGTTGAATATCAGGTGATGGGCATATGCCGTAGAAACGGCAGTTGAGTGGCCCGAAAAATATAAGTGGGCACCGCGCTAAAGGCCTCTTCAGAAAACGCCGTTAGCGCCGATGCAGGTCAGATCGCTGTTCTCACTTGCCACCGGTGCCCCTCATGTTCAACACCCGCCTGAAGCAAGAGCTGTCTGCTCTTCGCGAAGAACTGTCCAGCCTGCAGCAAGTCAGGGAGAGTCTGGAAAGCGAAATGCTGACCTTGACCCTGGACCCCACGGGGCGCATCGAGTCGGTCAACGCCAACTTTTTGCAGGAGATGGTCTACCAGGCGACCGCTTTGCAAGGCCAGCAGATCGACGAGTTGGTGCCGGCGCACGTGAAGCAGGATGAGTTTCACCTGCGCTTCAAAAACGCCTTGGTGCGTGGCGAGCACTTCGCCGGCACCGTGCGCCTGCTGCGGGGCAATGGCCAGGAGGCGTGGCTGCGCTCCATCGTGCAACCGGTGCGTGGTGCCGATGGGCGTATCAAGCATTTTTCGATTTTCTCCAGCGACCTGACCCGCACCATTGTCGCTTCCCGCGAGCATGAAAACCTGATTGCGGCCTTGGTGCGTTCCACGGCGGTGATCGAGTTCGACCTCAGTGGCACCGTGCTCACCGCCAACGACCGTTTTCTCAACGGTATGGGTTACAGCCTGGCGCAGATCCAGGGCAAACATCACCGAATGTTCTGCGAGCCCCACGACGCCACCAGCGCCGAATACCAGCACTTCTGGAAGCGCCTCAACGCCGGCGAGTTTGTTGCTGCCCGCTTTAAACGTGTGGACAGCCACGGCCGCGTAGTGTGGTTGGAGGCTTCCTATAACCCGGTGCTCGACGCCAACGAACGGCTGTACAAAGTGGTCAAGTTCGCCACGGTGATCACCGATCAGGTCAACCAGGAACAAGCAGTCGCCGAAGCTGCCAACATCGCCTACAGCACCTCGCTGCTCACCGACAGCAGCGCCCAGCGCGGCACCACCGTCGTCACCCAGGCGGTGGAGGTGATGCGCGACCTGGCCAGGCACATGCAACAGGCAGGCGAAGGTATTGAAGCGTTGAATGCGCAGTCCCAGGTGATTGGCAGCATCGTCAAGACCATCAGTGGCATCGCCGAACAGACCAACCTGCTGGCGCTTAACGCCGCCATCGAAGCGGCCCGCGCGGGTGAGCAGGGTCGGGGTTTTGCGGTGGTGGCCGATGAGGTCCGGCAATTGGCCTCACGCACCAGCAAGGCCACCGAGGAAATCGTCGGCGTGGTGCGCCAGAATCAGGACATGGCCCGTGATGCGGTGGCGCTGATGACGGATGGCCGGCTGCAAGCGGAACAAGGCTTGGCCCTGGCTGCCGAGGCCGGGACGGTGATCGTGGAAATCCAGGACGGCGCGCAGAAGGTGGTCAGCGCAGTGGGCCAGTTCGCCAACCAGCTGTCTTCTTAAGCGTTATTGCTGCCGGGTGCATGGACCTCAAACAGCAGCATGTCGAACCACTGGCCATGCAGCAGGAAACTCTTGCGTGAGTGGCCGTACTGGCTGAAGCCATTGCGCTCCAGCACCCGAACCGAACCGGGGTTTTCGGGGCGCACGGTGGCTTCGATACGCAGCAATTCATGCTTCTGGAAGGCTTTTTTCAAGCCCAGCGCCACTGCCTGTCCGGCCAGGCCGCGGCCGGTGTGCGCGGCACCCATGCGATAGCCCAGGGACGCGCAATGGTAGTAGCGCCGCCGGATCTGGGTGAAGTTGACACGCCCCACCAGCAGACCGTTCTCGCGTATCAGGTATTGGTAGGCACGGTCTTCGCTGGCCTCGCGCAGGGAGGTTTCTATTGCATGGGTCACGCCGTCGACGCTGTAGTAAGTGTCTGGCCGTGCGTTGATCCAGCTTTCAAAAAACTCACGGTTGGTCAGCTCGAACGCCAACAGTTCGTTCACGTCATCCCACTGTGGCGGCGTCAGTGTCAGGTTCATCCTTGGCAGCCTCGCGATTGATTGCACACAACGCAGTCTTCATCTCACGATCCGGCCTGCGGATTCAAGTTTCAGGTATCGTTGGATTTTCCAAAAGTGCCCCCGGAGCCCATCGTCAATGAGCCTGACCCATCGCCGTCCAGTCCCGCTGTCCAAGGCCTACCGCTTGCTCAACCACGGACCGACCGTGCTGGTGAGTGCCGCGCATAACGGCCAGCGCAACATCATGGCCGCCGCCTGGGCCATGCCACTGGATTTCGAACCACCGAAAATCGCCGTAGTGCTCGACAAGTCCACCTGGACCCGGCAACTGCTCGAAGGCGCCGGCACTTTCGTGCTCAATGTACCGTGCGCAGCCCAGGCCGACATCGTGCAAACCGTGGGCAACACCACCGGCGCCGACATCGACAAATTCACCGCGTATGGCTTACAGACCTTCAGCGGCGAACATACCCAGGCGCCGATGCTCGACGGCTGCGTGGCCTGGCTGGAATGTCGCTTGCTGCCCGAGCCGCATATTCAGCAGACCTACGACCTGTTCCTCGCCGAAGTCGTAGCTGCCCAGGCGGATGAGCGGGTGTTCAGTGAAGGGCATTGGCATTTTGAAGGGCAGGATGCACTGCGCACCTTGCACCATGTGGCGGGAGGGAATTTTTTGACGATTGGGGAGGCGGTTGTCGGGAAGCAGATTTGACAGGGTTAGACCGGCGAGTTGCAGGTCTGGGTTTGGGGTTATGGATATCCCCATGGGGTGGCGAGTTGTAGCGTGATGAGGTAGCGCTCCTCTGTCGGGCGACTGTCGTCCCTGAATCGTCCGACTACCAGCATCACTTGATATTTGTTACTCGCTCGCCAGTAAGCGCTACCGCCTCGGTTGACGTCTCGTAATCGGGCACGCCACTCAGGAGTGTCGGCGAACGGTGGGTCTTTTTCGCTCCCTATGGATATCCACCCGCTCTTGAGCCATTGCTCTTGCAGATCCAATACGACGTTGAGGGTCTCATCAAGCAAGAGCGGCTCGATTTGAGGGGACATACGGATACTGCCGACCTGTTCATCGTCGAAGCCTATCGTGAAGAAGCGAGCCAGGGGCGTCACAAACCCATATTGAGGGTCGATGAAGCGTAGTCGGGCATCAGACTTGGGAATCCTGAACCAATGACGTCCGGGAATGGCAGGGCCAATGATTGCGCTGGAACGGTGGCGCATATCTTCCCAAGGTTCGCCAAGCATCAGCGCGATTTCCGGCTCGTCGGCGCCAAGACGTATTGCCGCCCACAGCAGCACGACTACAAATACCAAGCCAAGCCCTCCCCGTCGCCAGTTCCGTAGAGCGAACGAGCTCATTGGACGCCCCTGCCTTGCGCAATATCATCAATCGCCTGGTTGATTCGATGCCGTTCGATGCTATGCAACAGCTCGTTAAACTGTGCTGCCGCTTTAAGTACAAAGTCCATTCGCTGATCAATATCGGCCAAGTTAGCGATAGGGTTGTTGCTAAAACCGATGGTGCGGCTGGCACCGACGGGCCGGCACTGGCTGGCGAGCGTCAGTTCAATAGCCTGAGCTATACCGGACGGTATACCCGTGACATAGGAAAGATGGTTGCTGCGCAGCAGAGCAACTAACTTTTTGTCGCCATACAGCGTCGGCTGTAGGATATTTCGTTGTTCATGATCGGCTAGATACTCAACACTTTCGGCTATATTGCCCACCTCAATAGCCTCGAATGCCTGCAGGATTTCTTTGTAATCAATACCAAATTTTAGTTTCTCCTGCCCTACCGGCCAGATCACTGGGGGTTGGCCATCGTCATGAATGTTTTTGCGTGATCGCAGACAAATGTCCAATGCCTTCAACCCCCGATCCTTGTAAAACGCATGCAACGGAAATACATCTAAAAACAACGTCGTATTCCCCATCGCCAGCATTTCATACACATGCTGGTAAAGCTGCTGGACGCTTGACAGTGGTTCACCCTCGCGCCGCATA
>Ga0247816_10000828_pt1 | contig 16238 bp, 14 predicted proteins | sample UWRJL209509C1_FD_179930 | JGI IMG/M metagenome (GOLD analysis project Ga0247816, IMG submission 179930) | Plant litter microbial communities from Arlington Agricultural Research Station in Wisconsin, United States - UWRJ-L209-509C-1 | ecosystem: Environmental > Terrestrial > Plant litter >...
AGTAATTGTAGCTTTATACGTTAAGTTCTGGTAAAATAGAACGTTTTAATTCTCTCTATTTTTATAGCTGTTGTCGTAAAGGCAACAGCTATAAAATTATAAACTAGTTTGTATTTTTCATCTTTAAATAAAAATAACATGCAACTATCCCTTACCAATAAAATTATCATAGTAACAGGCGGTGCAAAAGGAATTGGGCTTGGCATTTGTAATGTATTAGCAGGCGAAGGCGCCACCCCTTTTATTGTTGGCCGAAATGAAGAAGACAATAATAAAGCAGTAAACGAAATTAAAGCTTCAGGGAAAGAAGCGTTTCAGGTTGTTGCCGATTTAACAAAACCGGAAGACTGCAAAAAAGCAATTGAAGCTGTTATCAAACAATGCGGCAGAATTGACGGATTAGTCAACAATGCCGGCGTAAATGACGGAGTTGGTTTGGAAAAAGGAAACTATGAAGATTTTGTTGCCTCTTTGCATAAAAATTTAATTCATTATTATCTAATGGCACAACATGCTTTGCCTTATTTAATTGAATCTAAAGGAGCGATAGTGAATATTGGCTCAAAAACTGCCGAAACCGGACAAGGAGGAACTTCTGCTTATGCGGCTTCAAACGGAGGACGAAATGCCTTAACCAGAGAATGGGCTGTCGAATTATTAAAATACAGCATTCGTGTAAATGCCGTTGTAGTAGCAGAATGCTTCACACCTTTGTATGAAACCTGGATCAATACTTTTGAAAATAAAGAAGAAAAACTGGCTGCCATCACAAAAAATATTCCTTTCGAAAACAGAATGACAACGGTAGATGAAATTGCCAATATGGTTGTTTTTCTTTTATCCGAAAGATCGAGTCACACTACAGGACAAATTATTTATGTTGATGGAGGTTACACTCATTTAGACCGTTCGATTTCTTAAAAATAATAAACACGAATTTCACTAATTGACACTAATTAATTTATTTGTGAAATTAATTTAACGAACTAAGCTAGCCTGTTAGTATTTGTGCAAATTCGTGAAATTCGTGTTTAAAATTGAACTACACCTCACTAAACACTAGCGCTCTTTTTAAATTCGCTGGGTGTCATTCCCATAAATTTTTTAAACAGTTTATTAAAGTTAGATGCCGTTTTATAGCCGCATTCATAGGCAATCTCAGACATACTCAAATCGGTTTCTAATAAAAATTTACACGCTTTAGAAACCCTGATTTCGTTTAAATATTCAACAAAACTTTTCTTTGTTTTTAGTTTGAACATTCTGCAGAAAGAAGTGGGTGTCATATTGGCAATTGCGGCAATTTCGATCAGGACAATATCTTTTTTGTAATTTTCATTTACATACTGAAAAACTTCCGAAAGTCTGTCTTTCTTAGAATCTTTATGTGCCGTAGAATAAGCTTCATTATTGATATAAACCCGATCCTGACTTTCTGAAAGCATTGATAAAATTTCGAAAAGACCAATAATCACTTCAAAATCTTTTTTCAGGATAAGCTTTTCTAATTTTTTAGCGATCTGTTTATTTGTTTTTCCAATAATCGAAATTCCCTTTCCTGCCTGAAAAAACAACTCATTTATTTTTTGTGTTTCTTTTAATTCGTAAAAAGCAGGTCCAAAAATATCTTTGCTAAAATAGACCACAATTGCATTTGCTTTTAAAGTCGAAATTCCCTGATAATACATTTCATCATTCAGCCAAACATGCGGAAGATCTGAACCCAGAAAAACCATATCGCCCGGCTCAAAAGGCATAACCGAATTACCAATGATACGCTTTCCAAAACTCTCTTTTACATAAACCAATTCCAGTTCAGGATGTGAATGAAACGGCGATTGAAAAAAAGATTCCTCACGGTTAAGAACCGAAACGGTCGAATTGGTGTAAGATGTTATTTTAGTTTGCTCTAATTTCATGAAGACAAAGATAATTAAAGATTAAACAAGGATAATATCGGATTATTAAATAAGCTTTAAAAATTATAATTTTAAATTTTATTAAACACAAAAATAATCCCAAAAAATTATGAAAGAAGCCGTTTTTACAGAGTCTGATTCTAATGTAAAGGTCAAAACTTCAAAAAAATGGTTATTGCCCTATATTTTAGTAACAAGCTTGTTTTTCTTTTGGGGATTTGTTCATAATCTGGATCCTATTTTAATTCCGCATTTGCGAAAAGCGTTCAATCTAACCGACTTCGAATCTTCGCTTGTAGACTCCTCTGTTTTTATCGCTTATTTTGCCATGGCATTGCCCGCGGGTTATATCATGAGAAAATACGGCTACAAATCAGGAATTCTTGTTGGGCTGCTTTTTTTCGGGATTGGTTCTGTTTTATTTGTTCCCGCAGCAAACTCACTCGAATACAGTTATTTTCTGGGAGCACTATTTATCATTGCCTGCGGATTGACATTTTTAGAAACTGCCGCAAATCCGTATGTTACCATTTTAGGACCGCCGGAAACCGCTACACAACGACTTAATTTTGCACAATCCTTTAATGGTCTTGCCGCTTATATTGCGCCCGCCTATATTGGTCCGCTAATTTTATCTAATAAAACCTTATCTCCTGAAGAAGCAAATGCAATGTCAGATGCCCAAATGCATGCTTATGTAGTAGCCGAAGCCGCCAGTGTAAAAATGCCTTACTTAACTTTAGGATTAATTATTTTAGTCATAACAGTCATTTTCTATTTTACACCCATGCCCGATGTAAAAGAAAAATCAACAACAGAAACCAGCAGTTTTAAAGAAGCTTTTAAATCCATAAAATTAAAATGGGGAATTTTAGCGCAGTTTTTCTACGTTGGCGCTCAGGTTTGCGTAGGTAGCTTTTTTATAAAAATGGCCACAACATCGGCTAATTTATCGGAATCATCCGCAGCTAAATATTTGGGACTTTTTGGATTGCTTTTCATGATTGGACGTTTTGCAGGAACCTATTTCATGAAATTTGTCGAACCAAAAAAACTATTATTTCTGTATTCTTTTATTAATGTCATCCTTTGCATCATAGCTATTTTAGGCAGCGGAATGTTAGTAGTTTATACCCTAATCGCTATCGCATTTTTTATGAGTATTATGTTCCCTACTATTTTCTCGATGGGAATAGACGGACTTGCTCACAACACAAAAATAGGATCTTCCTTAATCGTAATGTCTATTGTGGGCGGCGCAATCTTGCCACCAATTTTAGGTGCCATCTCAGATCATACCGGAAGCATCCAAAACGGATATATCGTTCCTTTAATTTCATTTTTAATAATCGCCCTTTTTGCTTACAAAGGACAACAACAAACCAGACAATAAACAATATCATGCCCGAGAATAAAACAAAAAAGCAGGTCGTAAAACTGCATCCAGACGATAATGTTTTGGTAGCATTATCTGACTTGCAAAAAGGAGAAAACATCACTTTTGAAGCTGAAACATTCGTTCTGCAAGACCTCATCAAAGCAAAACATAAATTCTACATCCAGGATATGATCAAGGGGCAAGAAGTAATTATGTATGGCGTTCTGGTAGGAAAAGTACAAAATGACATCAGCAAAGGAAGCCTGATGACCACCGAAAATTTAAAACACGCAGCCGATCCTTACGCTTACAGAAATGCTTCGTACGAATGGCAGGCTCCAGATGTTTCTAAATACAAGAACAAAACTTTTAAAGGTTATAAACGAAATGACGGTCGGGTTGGAACTGCCAATTACTGGCTTTTTGTTCCAACGGTTTTTTGTGAAAACAGAAATTTAGATGTCATTAAAGAAGCACTTCACAATCAGTTAGGTTATGCCGTGAGTGACAAATACAATCAATTTACACACGAATTATTACAGGGCTACCTCAAGGGAGATGATATCGAAAGCATCAATATTGAACTCAATCCAACGCCAAAAAACAATCGTATTTTTGAGAATGTCGACGGAATAAAATTTTTAAATCATCAGGGAGGCTGTGGCGGTACACGTCAGGATGCGGCAACTTTGAGTGCTTTACTGGCTTCATACGCCAACCATCCAAACGTAGGCGGAATAACGTTATTGAGTTTGGGATGTCAGCATTTGCAAGTGCAGGATTTTGTAAATGATGTAAAAAAACAAAATCCACAATTCGATAAACCTTTACTGATCTTTGAACAACAGCAAACTGAAAGCGAAGAAGTTTTAATTACAACTGCCATCAAAAAAACATTTGAAGGTTTAATCGAAATCAATAAATACCAAAGAACCGATGCGCCTTTAAGCGAATTATGTATTGGTGTAAAATGCGGTGGAAGTGACGGTTTCAGCGGAGTATCGGCAAATCCCGCGGTAGGCTATACTTCTGATTTGGTTGTCGCTTTGGGCGGAAAAATTCTTTTAGCCGAATTTCCGGAATTATGCGGCGCCGAACAAAATTTAATTGACCGTTGCATTACCAAAGAAACTGCCGAAAAATTTATTGATTTAATGGAATCCTATGATGCTTTGGCACATAAAGTAGGTTCCGGTTTTCATATGAATCCTTCTCCGGGAAATATAAAAGATGGCTTAATAACAGATGCTATAAAAAGTGCCGGTGCTGCCAAAAAAGGAGGGACATCGCCCGTTGTTGATGTTTTAGATTATACTGAATTAGTAACCAAATCAGGATTAAGTCTGGTTTGCACGCCCGGAAATGATGTAGAAGCTACAACCGGAAAAGCAGCTTCAGGCGCTACCTTGATTTTATTTACCACAGGATTAGGTACGCCAACAGGAAACCCGGTTTGTCCTGTAATAAAAGTAGCAACGAACTCCGTTCTGGCAACAAAAATGAGCGACATTATCGATATTGATTGCGGCCCAATTATCAGTGGTGAAAAATCGATAGAAGAAATGGGCGAAGAAATTCTGGACTATTGCATCAAAGCAGCCAGCGGAGAAATTATTCCGAAAGCGGTACAATTGAATCAGGATGATTTTATTCCGTGGAAACGAGGCGTATCTTTATAAAATCCAATCAAAAAAATAACTTTTAATTTAAGTAAAATGTTTTCATTAAAAAATAAAAAAGCAATTATAACCGGAGGCGGAAGCGGAATTGGAAGAGCCATTTCTGTTTTGTTTGCTAAACAAGGAGCCGAAGTTCATATTTTAGAACTGACTCTGGAAAGTGCAAAAAATACCGTCGAAGAAATAGAATCAAACGGCGGAGTTGTTTTTGCCCATGCCTGCGATGTTGCCAATCATCTGGAAGTAAAAGCTACTTTCGAAAAAATAGGATCAATTCATATTTTAGTAAATAATGCCGGAATTGCTCACGTTGGCAAGGTAGATACCACGTCTGAATCTGATTTTGACCGCATCATGAACGTCAATGTAAAAGGCGTTTACAATTGTCTGCACGCTTCTATCCCGGCACTAAAAAATGCTGGCGGAGGTGTTATTTTGAATCTTGCTTCTATTGCCTGCTGGGTCGGAATTCCGGATAGATTTGCCTATTCTACAGCAAAAGGCGCAGTTATGGCCATGACTTTATCTGTAGCAAAAGATTATTTGAGAGAAAATATCAGATGCAATTCGATATCTCCCGCAAGAGTACATACGCCATTTGTTGATGGATTTATTTCGAAAAATTATCCGGGACAAGAAGCCGAAATATTCGAAAAATTATCCCAGTCACAACCTATTGGCCGTATGGGAAAACCGGAAGAAATAGCCACTCTTGCTTTGTTTCTTTGCAGCGATGAATCTTCCTTTATTACCGGTTCTGATTACCCTATTGATGGAGGTTTTATCAAACTGAACAATTAAAAAACGACTTTTATAGTTTTAAAAATATAATACGATTAAAAAAAGAGAACATGAAACTAATACGATTTGGAGAAGCTGGTCAGGAAAAACCAGGAGTCTTAATAAATGACAAACGAATAGATGTTTCGTCTATAGTAACTGATTATAACGAAGCTTTTTTTGAAAATGACGGTCTTGCAAAATTACAAGAAGCCTTAAAAAACAACACTTCATTTCCTGAAGTAAGCAACGATATCCGATTGGGTTCGCCAGTAGCGCGCCCTTCAAAAATTATATGCATCGGATTGAATTACGTAGATCATTGCGAAGAAACTGGCGCTGCAATTCCGGAAGAACCAATTATTTTCTTTAAATCCACAACTTCGCTATGCGGACCAAACGATAATTTAATCATTCCTAAAAACAGCGACAAAACCGACTGGGAAGTAGAACTTGCTTTTGTTGTAGGTAAAAAGGCCAGTTATGTTGCCGAAGAAGATGCACTGGATTATCTTGCCGGTTATTGCTTATTGAATGATTATAGCGAAAGAGCTTTTCAGATCGAGCGTGGCGGACAATGGGCGAAAGGAAAAGGATGTGATACATTTGCTCCCCTTGGACCAATTTTGGCAACTGCGGATGAAATTGAAGATGTCAACAATTTATCGATGTGGCTTACTGTAAACGGTAAAAAATTCCAGAACAGCAACACCTCTAATTTGATTTTTAAAATTCCGTTTTTGATTCATTATTTAAGTCAGTTCATGACGCTTTTACCAGGCGATGTTGTTAGTACAGGAACACCTCCGGGAGTTGGTCTGGGTATAAAACCAAACCCTGTTTACATCAAAGCGGGAGACGTAATCGAATTAAGTATTGAAGGATTAGGTACAAGTAAACAAGTTGCCGTAGCTTATTAAAAAATTGCTTTTTACAAATTAATAGGTAAAAATGAAAATCGACAGCCATCAGCATTTTTGGAAATACGACCCTGTAAAAGAAGCCTGGATTACTCCGGAAATGGCGGTTATACAAAAGGATTTCCTGCCTCAGCATGTGGAACCTCTTTTGAGCCAAAACAACTTTGACGGTTGTATTGCGGTTCAGGCAGATCAAAGCGAAAATGAAACTCATTTTTTGCTGCAATTGGCCAGTGAAAATGATTTTATAAAAGCTGTTGTGGGCTGGGTAGATTTTAAAGATCCTAATATCGAAGAACGATTAGACTATTTTTCAGGTTTTAAAAAACTAAAAGGATTCAGGCATATTTTTCAGGCAGAAACAAATCCTGAATTTATGCTGCAAAAAGACTTTTGTAACGGAATCGGCAAATTAGCAAAGTATAATTTTACGTATGATATTTTAATTGGCTCCCAGCAATGGCCGTTTATTGCGGAATTTATAGACAAGTTTCCAAAACAACGTTTTGTAATTGATCATTTGGCAAAACCGGATTTTAAGAAAAGTGATTTCACTGCATTTGAAAAAATGGTTCGAGTTATTGCGAAAAACCCAAACGTATTTTGCAAAGTTTCAGGCTTAGTCACAGAGGCGCATTGGCACAACTGGAAACCGGAAGATTTTAAAATCGCGCTGGATATTGTTACCAAAAACTTCTCGATAAACCGCTTAATGTTTGGAAGCGATTGGCCCGTTTGCTTATTGTCTGCAACCTACCCAGAAGTAATCGCCTTAATGGAACACTATTTTTCGTCGTTTTCTGTTACGGATCAAGATGCTTTTTGGGGAAATAACGCCGTAAGTTTTTATAATTTAGAAGTATAGTTTTTTACTTAATATTTATTTTTTGAAGAATGAAAGACCGTCTGTAAAGGATGGTCTTTTTTTTTGTTTTAATAATTAAATTGAAAGAAAAAGATTATATTTACATTTATGTAATAAAAAACTTATATAATATTTAAAGTATTCTTGTAATGCATGAACTGTACATACCTGATTTTTCATACGATAATTTCTTAACCCGAACTATTAAAAAAGGAGATACTCCTGAAAGCGTAGCTCTGGAATTGGGGATTGATCCTTTTGCTTTACGAAATTACCATAACAGATATGCTCCTTTAGAAGATCTTATTGGCCCTCACTTTCCTTATCATCTAAAACTTATTATTATTAAGCCGGAAGAAGTAGAGCTTACGGAAGAAGAAAAAGAACAGCAGCGAAAAAATGTAGTCTTTAATGATGCACCCGGCAAACTATCGTTAAATTATTCTCAGGGAGAACATACTTACGGTGTCCTTTACACAATAGAAAATGGCGAAGAAACGAATACAGTAAAACATACTATAAAAGTAATTTGGCTCGCCCAAAACAGCGGCTATCATTTTTATAAAGTAATTCGCGGACAGGATATATATATAAATGATACTGCGGCAAATACAATGGCCGAAGAAATTGCACATCAGGCAGCACAGGCACTGTATCCGCTTACTATTGTTGTCAATGAAAACAGTGAATGGATTGATATTTACAACTTCGAAGATATTAAGGAACGCTGGAATGAAACTAAAAAACAAATTACAAAATATTACCAAGGCAGCTTTGTCGAAAAATACTTTTCGATTCAAGATAAAAATCTGGAAGATAGCCAGTCTTTGTTTTTATCCTTACGAAAAGACTGGTTCCTTAATTCCTTATTTAACGGAATCCAGGTGCAGTATCCCCCTGCTAAATCGATTAGCAGGAACATTCTGTTTCCGCATCTCGCTAAAACCGATAGTTTAAAATACGATATCAAACAAACAATTGACGAACGTCTTGATACTGATAATTTGATTGTAATTGACCTGCACGGAAAACTTAATGACACAAGAACCAAAACTGACTTCGAAAATGAGTTAAACATACATGTTAAAGAGTATTCTGAAGAAAAGCCAAGCGGTAATTATCAGGCCAAATATTACTTAAACCCTAATAATTATATGCCTGAAGCTTTTATGGTAAGCTGTGATGTGGGATTAGATAACCCACAAAAATATGCTGTAACAGCAACCAATTTACATACCGAAAAAGAACTTGTAATTGCCTCCAGACAATCAACATTCGTAGGTGTAAACAAGATCGCTAAAAAATCAGACAATTCATTTTGGTTCTGGTTTTTTATGATCCTCATATTAGCCGGGACCATCTATCTTTTTATAAAATATTTGACCTATAAATTTTAAAACATGAGCGAAAAACATTTTGTAGTGCAAGGCGCTACCTGCAAATGCAATTTAAGCGAAAAGCCACAAACAGATAAACTGAAGGTAAAAACGCAAAGCAAACATTTGGGTAATGATAAAGCTTCAGATAAACTCATTGCCACAACTAAAGAATTAGGAAAGACTCTCGAAAAAAACACTTTCGGGAACTGCCTAAAACAGCCTTTAGGAAACAACCGGTACAACGTATGTAGTGTTGATATTACCCAATGGAGCAATTTTAACGAAAAAATAACACTAAGCAACCAAGGCAAAAAATTGCTTGAATGCAGTAAAGCAACCTGCTCGATGGGAACACCCGATTGTATCGAAATTACAAATCACGGACAAACCGCAGAACCCGGCGAGCAAAACTTTAAAAACATAAACCCAATGGTGCATAACCTTATAAATCCAATGGTCGATGTTAGGGATATGTATGCAAAGCAGGCAAAGCATGAAGGAATAAATTTTAACGATTAAATTGTTTAAAAATGGCAAAAGGTGTTAGAAAAATAAAATGGACAGGAAATGGCAAAGTAATAAGCAGTTTATCTATTCCCAACAAAAAAGCAGTTATTGCTCCGGATCAGGAAGTTCCTTTTGAGGTAGAATCATGGTACGACGGCACAACCGAAGACGAAAAGAAAAAAAACATAACGTGGATATTGCAGGAAGCAAAAACAAGAAAGGAAATTTCTAAAAAACAGATGCCTGCTAGTGCTCCTAAAAGATTAACGATCCCCAAAGCGTTATGCGGCCCATACGAATATTATCTAGAAGCAAGTCTTGAAGGTAAAAGAGATTTATATAATCAAACAGGATTAATTGTAAGAGGAGATTGTCCTGCAAAAATTCTCAGCAGTAAATGGTGCCAGACCAATAATGCCGAAGATGTTCGCAAAGAATATTTTTTCTCCTATGGTGAGCAAATCTACCTCAACTTAAAAACCGAGGGATTAAACGGACACTTAAATTTATCTATAGATATTTTTAGACGAGTATCTTCAGGTAAAAATGTCAGTATAAAAAGATATACAAGCGTTGATGTAATCGATGGCGAAATAAATCTGGAAATTAACGATTCTTTCTCTTGGTACAGCACTATAAAAGACAAGCAGGAAATAGAAGAACTGTATGTGCAGGTTTTCGATCCTGTTAATCGCACTTACATCAAAGACAATAATAACGATGCTGCACACGCCCGATTTTTGCGTGTAAGAAATAAAATTGCTTCTATGGTTGTAAAACCACCGGTAAATCTTTCTCCGCTAAAAACCGGCGCACCTGCTACTAATTATGTTCGTTATGATCATTGTAAATACATAAAAATAACACAGTTATATAAAGAAAAAGAAAAAATAATCTTTGATGAAGAAAATCTTAAAAAAGGGAAAAAACCTAAAGACAATTTACCCATTCATTTTACAGCAGGAAATGAAAAAAATGAAGTAAAGATAAAGTTAGAAAGCGTAAAATTATGTGAAAAACATAAACCTGAATTTTTACTTTCAGCAGATACGCCAGGCTTTAAAATAAACAAAGTAAACAATGAATCTTTCTCGTTTGACGTTGCATATCCTTATAAAAATACAGATGATTATGCTGAATTTTTTAATAATTATTTTCTGATCTCTTTCCTTGTTAAAGAATCTTTATCAGCTGGCATGTCCTTAACCCCTATTTTATATCCATTAAAACTCATCATCTCTGAAAGTTCAAAATTAATTATGGCTCACGAGTCAGGAATAAAATATGCTCCTGTTGGAACTATTATAAGTGCATTTTCTTGCCGTTATTCGCACGTCTTGGACGTAAAAATTTATCCAGATGTAGCGTGGTCTTATCATTTTCAATTAGGTGAACCTAAACGTGATGCGCTCTATAAAAATATTGACATTGAGCTTAATCGCGGCTTAAAAGACTTTTTTAAAGACGTAAGAGATGCTTACTCTAAATACAGTTATTTACTACCTAATCAGATTCCATACTTAAGCAGAATTGTTTTTGATTTAGCTTGTACACTATTAGAAGAACAAGCTGAAAAATTTGCCGTAGGTTTTCATTCCTATTATAATTTTAATGAAAGCGGCAAACCTGCCAAAATTATGGATTATTCAAAAAAATACAATACTATTTCCAAATCTATTATCCTGGCAGAGCTTGCCGGATGGGTTATAATACAGGCCATTCTCTTGTATATAACGCGCGGAAAAGGCGTTGTAACTCAATCAGGAAGAATAGAAAAAGCAATCAGAACCGCAGATAAAGTAAAAGGAGTTCCTGGTACTATTTTAGGAGATAAATTTGATATAATACTTCCTCAAATTTCAAAAGCTACCGGTTTTAAAAACGAAATACAAAAAGACGGAAGAGTTGCCCTTATTTTTGAAGAAAAAATTGTAGCAAGCCCTCTCTTTGCATTAGAATATAAATATGAAACTTCATTAGGGAAATTTGCTTTAGCAATCACTCCATTAGGAACCATATTCGATGTTTCTAAAAAAGCAACCAAAATCTGGGGATATTATACTAAGGCTAAGAATTTTATTGACAAACCCGCTCCGCCAACAAAAGGAAAAACCGATTTTAAAAATCCTTCAAGCGCTAAAGATGTAATAAATAAAACAGAGGAAATTATAACCAAAAAACTGGATGCTTTTGCAAAAGAATATGGACAAGAACTAAGCCTAACTATTACCTGTACCGGTTTTATCGATGCAAAAATAGAGACAACAGTAAACCTCTTAACTCAGGATATTACTCTAAAAGATGGTGTAAATGAATATTTCAGTAACCAATATCACAATAATGAAGTGGTATATGGAAATAAAAAAGGAATTGACGCTATAGTAAAACTAACTGGTAAATCTGTAATTAATTTTCAACCCAATAAAATCTATGATTATTTCCCTAAATGGCTAAAAGGAATTGGGCCTCAAATGCCCGAATACGCTACGAATACAGATGCCTCAGGAGAACTGAAAGGTACTTTTTATTATGAACGAAAATACAAGTTCAATGCTTCTAAAGTTCCTGTATACCAAGACTACACGATATTTTCAGGTGTACAGGGAATTGTAAAGCTAAAAATAATAGTAAAAAAAGGAGATGACATAATTTATGATATACCAAAAGATTATCAAAACATAGAATTTCAACTGATAGAACCTTTTATCGAAGAAGGAAAAGAAATCCCTTTGTTTGACAATCAAAAATTAAATTAAAAAAAATGAAAAAACTAACTATTCTATTATGTGCCATTATGTTGCAAGCATGTGCGCAGGACAAAAAGAAAACTACAAAAGAAAAAAATCAACCTATAGAAAAAAACATGAATACAACAATTACTGCCCAAAATTTTGTAGACCAAATGGTAAACCAAACTATTCATTTTAACGATCAGCCCATGTATTATCTACGAATAAACAAAGTAAACTGTTTATACGAAGTTTTGGTAAACGATTTTCCGGTTGATAAAATGTATGAGTTAGGATATAATGCAGCACCTACTGAAATTAATCAAGTCATATTAAAATCGGGAATACAAAAAGTAACATATAGACTGTATCCTATTGGGAATTTAATGGCTGAAAATTATGAAGGAAATCACCCTACTATAGAAACCCTGATAAATGATACAGAAATTGAGATAGAAGTAATACGAGTTGACGATTACAGAACCTACAACTCCACCTATCAGGAAAAAACGGTGCTAAAACACACCAGTCTTAAAAAAGAAAAAACCGATCATTTTATTGCTACAGGACAAAAGTACTATGAATACAGCTTTACTTTTGATGCCACAGTTCCTTACAAAAATGAAGGATGGCTCAGTGGGCAGGATTTAACACAATTCGACCAAAAACTGCTAAACCAAAAAATAATAGAATATTACCAAGCATATCAGGAAATTCTACAAAAAAAAGATGCCAATACAGAAGCCAGAGTTAATTTTAAAGAGGAATTAAGAAATTCTATTGCATTATATCGAGAAAGAAAAGATATTTTGGAAGTGTGGAATGAATATATGCGAACTTTTTGGGTGGAAAAAGATTTTCAACCTTTAGAAAATTATAAAACAATGTTCTATGGTGAAGGAAGAATTGTTTCTTTAAGACAATCTAATATAGAGGATTTAAGGCTACGAGGAAAATGTGCTTTGTGGTTTCTTTATAAGGAAAAGGGAATAAAAAGAGCAAATTTTCCTGGCGTTTATTTGTACCTGCCAAAAGGAGAAAAATTAGAAGATGGTTTATATATGATGCCTTAAAACTATGAAAACATTTTTTTTAACACTAAGTCTAGCATTTTGTTTACAGTCTTGTTCTCAAAAACCTAATTTAAATAAAGAAGAAATGATCGCAGAATTTACAAAAAACACACCCAATCCATCCATTTATAATACCCATCCTCAATACAGGTTAGAGCAATACAGCAGCAATTGTCGTTGGGAAATACGGCTCAATGATATGCCTCTTTTTTTAGGCGAAATGTCACATACTAAAAATGGTAGTATTAGCAACAATTCCTTTTGGTTGAATCCATATATACTTCATTCCGGAAAGCAAATTATAACCATCAGAATATATCCTGTTGAAGGACAAAAAACATTGGGTGAGTTTGCTACTTTCAGGCTTATCGGCCTCGATTTTTATCCGGACAAGACTAAAGATGAGAAAAATTATCAAAGATTACTAAGTTGGGAGTTGCCTGATAAAGATGTAAAAGATTTGCCTTTTTTAGTTATTAAAAAAGAGTTTGAGGCAGTAGTACCCTATACAAATGTTGGGTGGGAAAAATCTAAAGATTTAACTGAAATTAAGGATTTGGATAAAATGGTCATTGAAAAAATGAAAGATCTAGAAGAGATTATAAAGGATCAAAACGGCATAGGACATTTAAACCTGACTAAAAAATTTCTTCAGGAAAAGTATACTTGTTCCTATTCAACTACAAAAGAAATAGAGACAGATTGTAATGACCTTGTATCACATTTCAATGCTGACATGAACGACATAGAATCAATAGAATGGGTACCCTTTACCAATTATGAACTCGTATTTTACGGAAATGGCAGAGTAGTGAGCTTGAGAAGAAGAGGTGATGTATTCAATTTTTACGGACCTGCCTATAAAGGGAAATGGAAAGATGACAAGTCTTATACTGAACAGTGTTTTGACAAATTTTATCACATTCCTGAAGGTAGTGATGAACTGGAAATAATTAGATAGATGGATTTTACTGACAAATACTTTCTTTCAGGAATTTTATTGTTTAGCTTTATTGTGTCAATTCCGCAATTTATGCGTTTGAAAAAAGAAAGTTTTCCGGCTAGTCTAATTTCATTCTTATCATTAATCACTATTGGCTTCCTAATATATTTCTCCACAATCGGAGTAACTGTCGGTATTTTTTCTATAGTGAAAAATTATTATGACGGAGATGTTTATGAGGCAACTATAGTTTCTTATCGCAGTTATACGAAACAAGAATCGGATTCTCAAATGAAAAGACGGTTTAATGTTACTTATAATGTTCCTATGTTTGAATTCTTTGTTGATAATAAGAAAATTAGAGTAGAGTCATCAGCACACACTTCATTATCAGTTCCAATTATTGGGAGTACTTTGAAAATTTCATACTCAAAAGGAGGATTAAGAACACAAGAACATAAATTTTCTGATTATTTAATTTTCTTTATTGTATTTGTATTTTCCACATTTTTGTGCTTTACTTCATTAATATATACAGCATATTCATTGGGATATCCATTGAAAAATAAAAAAACAATATTTTTTATAATGGTAAAGACTCATTTTGTTTTACTGCAATTGTTTTTAATGTTTTGTTTGTATTTTATTTATATAAAGCTAATTGTAGTTTCCATTTGGACGGTGTTAAGTATTATTACGTTTATTGTCTTCAGTTTATTTTTAGTAATTCGTAGGTTTCAAAAAAATAGACGCTTTATAGAATCACTAAAATAATAAGTGAAATTGAAGATGGTTTTAAAGCGATGCCAATTGGTCCCAATATTTACATAGAATATTCCGCTTATTACAAATTGGCAACTTTAAAAAGATTAAATAGAATGTCAGCTTTGTATTTAGAAAACTCAAAAACGGGCGAAGAAATTGTTTTAGATATATCTTTTTGTGGGCTACCAGGAAAAAAGGAATTTGTAATTTTTTAAACCAAATTACTATGAATAAAAAAAGCCCTGATTATTCAGGGCTTTGTTCTTTTTGCATATTCAGTAAATACGCCATATTGGCTATTACATGATCATGTTTTTTCACAAACGGATTTTCTTCGTTCCAGACATAACCGGCTAAAACTGAGCATATTTTTTCTTTTACATCCGGATTTTCCGGTTGGTGGAAGAATAAAGTCTGAAGGTTTCCGGTGTACCATTCTTTCACGTAAGTGGTAAAAACAGCAATCCCTTTTTTCATGTATTCTGTAAATTCAACTTCCCAGTCTACTTCGATTCCTTGTGATTCTTTAAGGTATAATTTTGCGGCCAGCATTCCTGATTCTGTAGCAAAAGCAACTCCTGATGAAAATACAGGATCCAGGAATTCAGAACTATTTCCTGTTAAGGCAAAACCGTCACCGTACATTCTTTTTACGGCTCTTGAATAATTTTCTAATTTAACTGGTTCGAATAAAAACTCCGTTCCTTTAAACCTTTTGATATAATAATCCGATTTTTGAATTGCATTGCGCAAAGCCTCGGCATTGTCTTTATTTTCAGATAATGAATTAATGAAATCCGTTGGCCCAACAACTCCTAAACTTGTATTTCCGTTCGAGAAAGGAATTACCCACAACCAAACTTCGGTTTCCAGAATATCAAATGAAATCTGAGTTCCCTCTTCTCCTTCTTCTCTATTAATATCTTTTACGTGTGTAAATATCGAAGAGTGAGGATCTAATTGCGATGGCGTATCAAGATCTAAAAGTCTTGGTAAAACACGACCGTATCCGCTGGAATCGATGATGAAATTGGCATGAATTTCTTTTAGATTTCCGTCCTTATCTTTTACGATGGTTTTAGATTTTTTTCCTTCAAAAGAAACTTCCAAAACTTCTGTTTCAAATTCCAGATCAATGCCTTTTCTTATCACTTCCTGCGCCATTGTATTGTCAAAATCAGCTCTTGGCACTTGCCAGGTCCAGTCCCAGCCTTCACCAAATTTTTTACTGAAATCAAAAACGCAAATTTCTTCTCCTCTTATAAAACGGGCACCTAATTTTTTCTCAAAATTCATTGCAT
>Ga0247816_10000829_pt1 | contig 16237 bp, 15 predicted proteins | sample UWRJL209509C1_FD_179930 | JGI IMG/M metagenome (GOLD analysis project Ga0247816, IMG submission 179930) | Plant litter microbial communities from Arlington Agricultural Research Station in Wisconsin, United States - UWRJ-L209-509C-1 | ecosystem: Environmental > Terrestrial > Plant litter >...
TAAGAAATCCTGTAGTTGTAGCAAACGTAAATGTAGGACCACTAAATCCGTTGATTGTAGTTGTAGCTCCTCCACCTGAACCTCCTGTACAGTTAAATGTATTAGATGCCCAAGAACAATTGGCTCCTGCAGTAATTCTTGTTGATGGAGTTGTATAGAATGTATTCCAATTTGTTACATCTGTAGTTACAGGGATTGTATATCCTCCAGTAAGTGAGGTTACTCCTGTTGCTGACGTATACGTTAATCCTGTTGCTGTATTACTGAACAATCCTCGAATATAGGCAGGTGTTAGTGCTGTTGTAGAAGCTGACGCTGCATTCCAAGCTGTAATGTTAGCTGTTGTAGGTATTCCATACCCTGATAGTACAGTGGGTGTGAATGTAAAAGTGTTTGAAGAAGTCGATATGTTCAACCCTATTCCAGTTGCAGTACCTGTAGCAAATGTACAAGCCCCACAAGTCACTCCACTGATTGTTGTAGTTGATCCACCTCCACCACTAAACCCTAGAGATGAAGTAGACATCCATGTTGCTGGTCCTGTAAGGCTTGTAGATACAGGAATAAATCCAATTGAGGGGGTTCCTGATGCTATTTGAAATGCATTAAAGGCAGCTGCAGATACAGAGGCTGTTAAGAGTAATGCTATTGTAAGAAGTGTTTTTTTCATATTATGTTCTGTAGTCTGCTAATATTTGACCTAATGACCATGTGTTAGTTGTTGTTATATTTTTACCTACGATTGTGTAATCTGCTCCAAGATAGAGTCTTTGTCCCATTCCATATACGTGTACACTTCCTGATACTGGAGTTTGAGCTAATACGAATGCTGTTCCTGAACCTGATACAAACTCATTATCTACAAATACTCCTGTAACTACTGATGATGTTGTAAGACCGTAGATTGAACCATTAGTTCCTACAGGACTTGATAGAGTTATAGTTCCTGCTACGTAAGTCCAAGTGATAGCTCCTCCTGTTTGTTGGTATAATCCTCCATTAATTACAAGTACGTCAGGTTGAGTAGCTGAAGTAAATATTAGGTTTGAATCATTGATTGTTCCTGTAACGGGAATCGTTGTGAGAGATCCACCTCCACCACCTCCAGTACTTGCAATAATAGGGTACTGAGGATTAGTGTTATCTACAGTAATATTTGTTCCAGCTACAATGCCTTTAATTGCTCCAACTCCACCTCCTCCATGGAATGTAACGTGTCCATCTCCTGATACTCTCTTAATAAGTTTCTTAAGTCCTTTAATAGCTGAAGCGTCTAGTCTATCGTCTCCCTCAAGTAATTCAAGTCCATCTCGTATTCTTTCTCCAAATTGTGGTAGGTTTTTTTCAATATGTTCTTCTACCTTTTCAATTATAGCACTTTCGTCAGCATCTTTCCCGTTCTCTGGAACAGGGATAACAATGTCTGACAAAACCTCTGATTTGATTCTTTTATAGTCAACCTTCTCTGGTTTAGGTACTTTGATATATGTAGATGCTTTTTTAGCTATATCTTCAAAGGGTATTTCTATCTTCGAGAACACTTCTTCAATAAGCTTTTCATCGTCAAATAGGCTTCTTAAAGAGAGTAAAAGTTCTGACTTATCTTCTTCCGTCATCACATAATCTTCTCCTTTTTCTCCTTTAACTTTAGATAATATATCTACAATGTTAGGAGATACTATATCTACCTTGTCTTCTATCTCTGCTAGATACTTAAGCACTCCTAAATTACCCTCCTTCATGAGATTAACGAGCTTCTGAAGTTTTTCTTTTTGTTTAGGAGTTACATTATCCATGTTATTTTTTCTTATTTGCTATTGCTGTTGCTCCAACTCCAGCTGCTGCACCTACTGTTAAAGGATTGATTGCTGTACTTCCTTTCTTTTGAGAAGATTTTGATAAAACCCCTAGAGATTTAAGTAGTTTCTTAGCTTTCTCTAGTTCTTCTGGCTTTAGTGCTCTCTTCTCAGCTAATTCCTGTAGCTTTTCAATATCAAAGTCTCTATCATCAAATTCAAGCTTACCATTTACTTTGATTGGTTCTGGTTTATAAGACATAAGATCTTTCATGATTGCATCCTCATTAACTGCTCCACCTAATGCAATTTTACCTTGATTAGTAGGTATCTTAGAAGAAGGCTTTATTGGAGTAGATTGTCCTTTAGGTATGTCCTTTATAACTCTTCTTGCTTTTCCAATAGGGTCTTGTAATTTGTTTATTGTTCTTTCAAATGCTTTTTCAATAAGACCTGTAGGACTAGCTGTTCTCCCTCTGATAACTTCTTCAAGTAATGAAGCTTGTCTAGCGTCTCCCACGTTTTCCATAACAAATTTAGCAAATGTTGCTTCTTCGGTAAGGTCTATTCCTGTAATCTCTTTTACTTTGGCAAATAGTCGTCTTGGTTTTTCTCCTGAAGGACTAAATAGCTGTTTCATGAGTGAAGCTCCCCTCTCACCCTCTTTCCCTAAGGACTTATTGAGGGTATTAAGTGTATCAATCATGTAAGCCATTTTTGAATTAGCCTTACTGTATTGTTCTCCTGCAACTTTTTTAACATTCTTATTGAGAATTCCTGTCATTTTTTTAAGAATACCTTCAACTTGGCTATTAACAGGAGTAGCTGTAAGTCCTTGTCTTTTATAGAGTAAATCTCCTAATGCGTCTACCGTATCATCTAACATTCTAACTGTAGGTTTACTTCCCAAGTCTGCGAGTAGTTTATATGAATCAGTGAGAAGTTTATTATCTGCTGGGTCAAAAGCAATCTTTGATACTCTCCCTTTTGCACTTTTAAGTGATATTCCTTCTGCGTCTGTAATTATGTTCAATCCTATCTTATCTCTAACCTCGTCTCTTAACTGTGCTCTCACTGAACCGATATTAGAAACTGGTTTGTCTCCAATCTTTCCTAGAGATTCTTGTTTTATAAGTTGTTGTTTTGCAACCTTATTCTTAATAAGATTTACAGCTTCTGTACCTTTATCTCCTGCAACAGTAAGAGGAGTTTTCTTATAATTGCTTGTAACTGCATCCTCTGCAATTTTTAAATACTTATCGTACTTTGCACTTTTACTTTCTGATTGAGCTACAATGTTTTCAATCGGTATGTTTTTAAGCTTCTCTTTTGGCACTAACCTTGTAGGGTTAAAAACTGACTCATCTGCAGGGTTTAACTTTGTTAAAGTATCACTGGCTAATGTTTTTATTGTTCCTACCTCTGGTATTGATGTTTGAGGATTGCTGATAAGATTAGAGGCTGTACTTACTCCATTTTTAACTTCATTTTTTAAAGTTGAAACCCCTGCTTTAACAAGGTTTTTCGCTCCTGTCGTAAGAGTTTGAGTCAATAATCCAGCATCTCTCATTCCTTGAAGCAATGGGATAACAGATAGAACATCAACACCTGCTTCCAAGTTTGCTGCTGCTTCTGGATTAGTTTGTTTAAATTGATTGTAGTACTCTTGACCTCTACTTAAAGCATTAATAGCTTCTCTACCCGTATCAGTATTCACAGCATCCGAAATGGTCTGATTAAATCCTTGACCAAAGGCACTTGTCGCTTCTGGTGCTACTTCTTTTGCTGTACCAAGTAATGATGAACCTGCTCTCTTTGCTACATCTGTAACCAACCCAAATCCTTGACCGAATGTTTGTAGTACTTTTGAGCCTATATTTTGATTAGACTGCTGTGCATTAAACATAGCGTCATTTCTTTTTTTTGCATCTGCTGCAACTCCTTGAGTAAAGGATAAGGGTTTAGGCAGGTTTGTTTGACTCGCTGGAGTAATTCCGCTCAGTAAGTTCTTTGCTGAAGAAGTTGGGGCAACTGAATTATCATTAGGTACTGGAATACCCATCTGATAACGTAACTGATTCATTTGTTCTGGTGTTAGTGCCATATTATTTGTTTTTTTCTGCTTCTAATAATGCTTTCTGTTCTGGTGAAGCTTTAGCGTATAGGAAAAGGTCTACTTTCTCTGGTTTGAACTGAACCCCTTGAGATTGGAACTGTGATTTCACTTGATCATTCATAAAGTTTGCCAGTGCATTTGTCTTTTGTGCAATAACCGCATCTCTATCATTGTCCTGTGGAATCAAATCTTTAACATATTTTGTTTGTTCTGCTGTAAGACTAGCTCCTGAAGCCCATACTTGAGTCTTAAGCTCAATTGCTTTCAAATAAGAACTATTATCTACACTTGCCTGTGTTGTATATCCTGGGATTCTTCCTGCTAAAGCAAATTTTCCTAGTCCCTCAAAGTTTCCATCGGGAGTAAGTGAAGCGAAATCTTGTAAGGCATTAGATACGGCTAAAGCATTAGCAATCTGAGTCTTAGTACCATCTGCAATCTTAGGGTTTCCTGCAAGTGCCGTAATGACTGCACTATTCTTTGCAGCTGGTGGAATGTTAGGGTTGTTTACTACTTGAGATACATCAATTGGCTTGCCTGCATTAAGTTTCATATCTAGCTCTGCTCTGTTTATGGCTAAATTAGCCTGCTGAATACCAAGAGATGCTCTTTGCATAGATTGATCAAATGCCATCTTCTGTCTATCAAGAAGACCAAGATATTTAGAAGCACCTTGTGCAACAGCTGTTACGTCTTTAGCGTCCTGTATTGCCTTTATAACAGCTTGATCTGTCCCACCACCATTATTTGCCACCTCTTCAATTGCTTTCGCCTTAGCGGCTTGTAGAGCCTCTATTGAGGCTTTCTGAGACTTAATGTCATCCATAATGAACCCTAGTTTTTCTTTTTCTTTAGAAGATAGGTAGTTAACATTATCCTTACCGAAAGTTGTGAGGTATTCAAGCTGTGTGTCAAGTGGTGCAGTTAATAGTTTTGTTTGACGTTCTGCATTTGATTGAATTGCTGTTATATTACTATTTGCAGCAGATTGTCGAATAGCTAAATCAGCAAGACGACGTCCATATGTATCATTTAAAGAGTTAAGGGCTGATTGTTTTTGTGCAGTTGTTCCAAAAGTATTTCTAATTCTGTCTTGTTCTCCTCTAAGAGAGTTTTGCTGTGTTGCAATCTCTGTATTTATTTCATTTGAGGCTTTAACTTGTTCTTGTATACCTAATTGATTTTCAATATTAACTTGATTTGCCTGAGCAGATGCTTTTTGACCATATAAACTCTTTGCTAAGTCATTTAATAACTTTTGTTCATTATCTGCTCCATTTCCTGAGTAAGCTTTTGCTGTATCGTAATTTGTAGCTGCTGTATCAAAACTAGGAGATGTTTGAGGTTGAGTAGATGCAATAACACCTGCCGAAACAGTTGGTTGCTGTACTGTAGGAAGTTTTAATTGTGGAACACTCTGAAGAGAAGCTGGAGTAATAGCCATATTCTGATTAGGTGCAGGAATAGGCTGAGGTTGATTCAACTGAATCTGATTATTAGTCTGATTTAGAGGAACTGTTTCATATCCTGACTTAGCCCAATCTTGTAGGGGTACATTAGAATCTATTTTTATTTTACCGGTGGTGTCCATGTTATTTATTTAATTTATTTTCTAGAATTACTTCGTCAATTGTAGTCTCTCCTGTTGCTACAATTGCTGCTTTTAATTCTATTAAAGTGCCAGGTTGTCCAATACCCACCGTATCGTAAAACTGATTTATGTTGTTAATTGTACCAATCTTTTTCCATTTTTGCACTCTTGCTTTCGCAGTACCAGTTACATTGATAATTGATTCATCTAAAGTGACTGTAAAGTTAGGTGTAGAAAAGGTAGGAGTTCCTAGAACATGAGCAATCCTCCCACTTCCTTTACCTTGGATGATTGTTATTTCATCTCCTGCAACAATGCCTACTTGAGTTGTTGTGAACGTATTGGCTGAAGTCCATGTGATTGTAAAATCAGTATGATCTGTTTGCACTGTTCTATATTTCCATACTATTTGCATGCCAGTAGTTGGAGTGTAGAGTGTTGTTATTCTCTGAAACATATCCTCAAACCTCTCGGTTCTCAATTGAACTGTTGAAAAGAATCCTGCTTTCTGTTCGTTATCGAAGTAATTATCCGTAAATGCACCATATCCTACAGTTGTAGCATCTGAGTAAAATGAAGCTCCGGCTAAGAAATTTCCTCTTTGGACATCTGAGTATGAGAGCAGGTCTGATGTATTTGCCAAACCTCCTACAATGTTCAATATTACTTGCCCATTGTCAGTCTGCGTACCTGCAATTGTGTTATAACTCATTGAGTATTTGTGATACAAAGTATTTGTTTCAGGCAAGAATTCCCAAATACCAGAAGCAATGTTCTCCTGTTGAGTCATTGAGTTGGTTCTTCCATTAATAAGCATACATAGAAATCCATCAATCAAACACATTCCATCAGGGTGAATGAATCTATTATTCCCAGAAGAACCAGTTGCATTTGCATTGTATAGAGATTCTCGTTTTACAGGTAATCTTGATACTTGCGTAAATGCTCCTCCGTTAAATTGAAGTAGCTCTGCATTAGAATTAATTATGTAAAAGAAAGTATTATCTACATAACAAGATAAGGCTCCTTGTGCATATATATTGTATGCAGATTGAGCTTCTTTTTGATTTGACCCGTTCCAAGCAAAAACTACACCCTGTGTCCCATCAAATGTAATTGTTCCAATATAAAGACCAGCTGTATATGTTTTTAAAAATGTAACTTTGTAGTTATTTGGTAAATCTAGATTAAAGTTACCTGAAGCAATAACAGCAATAGTATAAGCTTCATCACAGGATACAATTGTATTGTCTGTTCTGGTCCAATATAATCTTCCTAAATATGTACATACTGGTCTTACAATCGCTGCAGCTAATCCTGTATCAATAACATCCCATCCACCAGTTCCTGCTCCGTTTGCTGCTTTTCTATAGATTCTAGATTGAGTTGATACGATAAGTTGATCATTAAATACAGTTAAATGAGAATATCTACTATCACAGTCAGTTGGCGGTAGGTACGTTCCTCCAGTAGATGCATCTTTAACAAAAGGACTCTGAGGAGTTACAGCTTTCCACACATATAGTCCTGAGGTAGTCCACCAGTATCCATCAAAGTATACAAATCCTGTAGGTGTTCCAAAGTCTGTGATTGTGTTTGTTGTGATTCGAGTACGAGGAGAAACGCTTAACTTTCCCTTGTTGTAAGATAGGTCAATATTAAAACTATTAAACAGCGTACCTTGCGAGTCGCCAATGTTGAGTTGTTTTATATTGTTTTGAAATAGTTTATACATTGTAATATGGTACTTTATATTCTTTACCTTTCCATTTAATAATTATCGCATTTGTGAATGCTGCAGGTACAGTTACGCTATCTCCAAGCGTGTTAATGGTATAGATATTAGTTGTTTGAGTTTCCTTTATCTGTTCTTTAATTACCTCATTACGAATAGTTTCACGTAGCTCAATAGGCATACTTGAATTTTTCAGCATTGCTTTTAAGTCGTCTATTTGTCTTTGTAGGTTATTAATTTGTTCTTGCATTATATTTTACTTGTATTAAGTGCAACGAGAGATTGACCTGCGTTACCAGAACTTGTAACTGATATAGTCCCACTTGCAGAAGTGAGTCCTGTATATAGGATTCTTACAGTCCCTCCAGCTCCATGCCCACCTACTGTAGATCCATTTGTAGCTCCAGTTTGACCCTTAGCCCAAATAGTTGAAGTAAAGTTTAACGATCCATTACACTCAATATCTAAAGCACCTCCTCCTCTTCCTCCTGAAACAGGAAATCCTCCAGATGGCTGATCATATCCACTACTTCCTCCTCCACCAGGATAAATTGGGTCTACTTGATTTATTGGAGGCAAGGCTATTGCCAACTGTATTGAAGTTGTTACAGCAGAAGAGGAATTGACATAATGTGTCCAATAGTATCCACCAATATTTGAACCGTTTTGACCGCTTACTGAAGTCGCTGCTGGTGCGGATGACCCTGGTCCTCCGGTTCCAAAATAACCATATGCTGTAGGTGTAACAACACATGATCCTGAAGCTGATGCTGAATTAGTAAGATTACCACCTAAGTTACTTGCTTCAATGTTAGGTGTGGCAGATGACGTGAGTGTCACATTACCCTGACTTCGTAGTTTTATAATAGTTCCATTTGCATGAGGATTAGTAAACGTAAGCTGTCCTGTACCAGTTATTGAGATACTAGTATAATTCTTTTCAAAATAAGCTGCACCTGCAAGGTCAATATTTGTAGGACCTGATGTAAGGGTTAAAGCACTATCAACTCCTGTTCCTCCAAATTTACCTATAGCTGTAACAGAAGCCCATGTCTGATCGCCTCTTAAGTATGTTGTTGTATTGGCAGTCCCTGAAGCAAGACGTGCTGTTGGCACTGTTCCTGCACTAAAAACGTTAGTTGCATTTAATTGACCTCCTGTTGTAGCACCTTCGTGAATGTGGTTAGCATTAGTAAATCCTGTACCCGATATTGTAGGTGTTGTTATTATTGGCGATGTAAGACTTTTATTAGTAAGTGTCTCTGTACCTGAATCAGTACCAGTAGAGGTCTTGTTCGTGATTGTAGGGCTTGTGAGGGTCTTATTTGTAAGTGTTTGGGTTGCTGTCTTACCCACCGCTTTATCTGTTGTAATAACTTCACCTAACTTATAATCATGTGATGTTGTAACAGCTGAACCGTTAGTTCCAACTTTAGCCTCTAAAGCCTCAATAGCATCGTTAGCATTAGCATGCTGTGTTGCATGTCGTAGTGCTGGGTTTGCATTTGCAACTTGGTCAGTTGAAACAGGATTTGAAAGCGTATCTATAGTTGTAGGATATGTAGTTGCCATTATATTTTTGCTTGATTATTCCAGCTTGAAGCCGTCTTTGTTGGTTTTATATATGTTGTTGTTGGCTTTGGTGTTGTATTTGTCCATACTTGAGCTACACCTAAAGCTTCGTAATACACAGAATCTCCTGTTTCCAAATCAAGAATTTGGTCATATGTAAAATCAGCTTCCTCATACATCCACCCTCCTATAGGTGCTCCTGGCCTTTCAAAGTTTTCCCATGTAGTAGGCATATATTATTTGTTATTTTGATAATAAGCTTGTAATTTAGGGCTTTCGTCCTTATTTCGTGCTGAATAGAAGAATTTAATCGACTTCTCCATTTCTGATAACTGGGTGTATTTATCCTTCGCAATAGGCATACTTTTATCAATTGCATAGTTCACTGAAGAGTGAAGAGGTATGAAAGAGTGAAAAACAGAAGGGATACCTGGTATTTTAGTTGTATCAGTTGTTGCAAAGTAAGAAGGTCCTCTCTTAAAGTAAATCTTAAGTGCATTCGTCCCTGCATAGTTAGGAGTCATGTCTAAGAAGATCGTATCTCCTCTCTTATCGTACTTATTAGGTGTTCCTGTTCTACCTGTGTTGTTTTCTAGGTAATATCTTTCGTCTTTGTCCGTTTCATCAATAGGTTCAATCACTGACCATGTTCCATTACTGCTTGAAATAAGTACTTTCTCTATTTCTAGGTGTTCTAGGGCAAATGTATATGTTCTCTGACCTGATACAATGTTTGTAGTTGCAATTGAGATATCTGTGTAATTAGAGTCATCCCATTGCCACCGTCCATCTGAAGTCATTGCTAGAAACGCAAATCGGTCAAGAGCTTGGTTAGCCTTGACTGTGAATTGATATAATCTATTTGTATCTCCTGATATACGACCATAGCCCTCATCTCCAAAAAGAATCGTTTCATCTTCTTGGATTATTCCACCCGATGGATTTGTTTTTGCTATATCGTTAAATATCATTTTGTTTTTTATGAGTTAATGTAAGTCACCGATTTTCTTACACCAACCAATAAATGGTTAGTTTTGTGTTATGCCGCTGTTGTGAAGTTAGTCCATACTGCTAGTCCTGTTGTGTTGATATACATACGTGTTGATGTAGATGAACCATCAGTTCTAATATATAATGAACCTTTTGTTGCTGTGATTGTTGGCGCTCCTGAACCAACGTAGATGTTTGGAGATGCTCCATCACCTAGGTTTAATACAAGTGCTCCTCCTGCTGTAATAGCTTGTCCCGCAGCTGAACCAATTACTCCAGTAAACTTTGGGTCTACTCCGTTTGCTACTGCCATATTATTTAGTTTCTTCCTTTTTAGGATTAGCAGCTTTTAATTTAGCATCTAGCTCTTCTTTCTTCTCTTCGTAGTTCTCTGGAGACTGTTCTTTGTATCGAGCAATAGTATCAGAAAGCTTTGCTTTAAGACTATCTTTCTCTACAACATCAGTTCCATCAAATACCTCTTCCTTATGAGCGTCTACTACAGCGTCTACTGAAACTTCTCCATTTCGGACAGCTTCTGCTTCTTCTGGTGTGTAAATTTCTCCTGGTGTTAGAGGGTATACTGGATTAGAAACGATATCTGCTACATCCTCCCCTTTTGTTTCAATGAATGTTGTCTCTCGAGGCTCGATTGTAACTTCTCCTTTTACGATGTCACTTGTAAGATCAATTGTAGTTGATCGTGCAGCTTCATCATTTTGTGTTGTTTTCTTTGTGTTTGCCATAATGGTATTTTTGTTATTCCTCTCGGAGGGAGTCTAGACCACGTATCGGTGGGAGGCGTGAGCTAGAACCCCCCAAAGAGGGTGAGTAATTTATGCGAGTGTAATGTCGATTACAAGTGGTAGGTTATTAGCCCATAGCTTGAATCCAATGTATCCGTAAACTGCAATTTCCATTCCAGTCTTTCCTGATACCATTTTCTCTTCAATCTTAACGAGTCGAGGAGCAGCATAAGTTGCAACTTTCTTAACTCCAGCCACTCGGTGACCAGCGTTAGTGTAAGTCTTTGTTCCTAGTGTTTCGTCAGCGAATGTTCCTGATCTTACAACATAGATATCCATTCCCATGTAGTTATTAACGAATCCGTTTCGTAGAGCTGTGTCTGCGTAGTTAAATCCGTTTGTAGCCTGGGCTGTGATAATACCTGGTAGATCAGTGTTCTCGATAATCAAGAATAGTCCATCAGCGTATGATGTCTCGTATCCTGATAGTGATGCAATCAAGTTACTCATGATTGTGTTGAAGTTTGCAGCACTGAATCCTCCTACTGGAGTTGTATAAGTACCTGTTCCATCTTCACAAAGGTTGTTAATAACGTATCGATCAACAACTTCTTTAACTTTGTATGTCATCTGGTCAATTCGAGATGCGTACAAGTCAAACTGAGTTAGAAGACTTTCAAAGTCTCGAATATGCTCTGCAACGATAAACTCATCTGTAACAGTAAGTGTATCGTCTGTTGTTGTGAAGTCTGCTGGTGTATATGAACCAGATAGAGCCTGTACAACTACAGTTGGTGTTGATGAATAAGGGTTCTGGATTCGTAGAGAATCAGATGTGTCCACTTTACACACAGCTTCTGCAACTAGTCTTTTTCGTAGTGCATATGCCAATCGTGTAGATAGGAATTTATCACGGTATGTTCGTGATGATATTGTGTTTGCCATTTTATAATTTAGGTTATGTTAATAACCCACCGATAGCTTACGCCCTATCTCGTTCCTTTCATTGTTGCTTCATGGAGTTTATCCCAATCAGATTCTTTGTCAGGGAGAATACCTTTACGAGCATTAGAAATTAATGCATCTTCAGATAATTGAAAGTTTGAACGTCTTGAAGCTCCACTGTGTGATGCTTGTGCGACTGTTCTCTTTTCGTTTCTAACTGCGAGTACTGCCTTTAGTTCATCATCCTTAAGTGCTTCACGAACTTGCATTTTGTTGTCTTTTGCCCAACTTAATACTCTATCGTAATCGTCTTCGTGGATTTCTGACTTACTAAGTGCTAGTACATCTAGTGTAGAAAGGTTTGAGTCATTTTTTGGTGTCTGATTATTCTCTTGAACAACTGGTGTTGCCTTCTGAGCCTTATTTCTCCAATGTTCCTTTTGAGCAGACAGAGTTTCAATTTCCTTTTGTAGTTTCGTTACTCTTTCGTCTTCTTGTGGTTCATTTGAAGTGTCTTCATCATCCCCCATGTATAACTCGATTTCCTCATTTTCAGTTGAGTCTGTATTGATAGTTGAGTCAATAATCTCGTTTTCATTTTCGTTCATAAAGTTTTGTCTTTGTATTCGTTTGTGTGAGTTTAGTCTCGTTATTTATAATTGTATGCTTAATAATATATCCTGTCAAATTACTTTGAAGAATTCTTTCTTTGTTCTTCCTTTAGTTCTTCTGAAGTCTTCTCATCTTTCTTTGACATCATCTTTAGATTTGCCAATTGGTAAGAAGTTCCACTGATAAAGTTGTTTCGAGCAACTAGTGCTGTATGGTTTTCTTCATCATCTCCGTCAACTGGAGTAAATGCTAATACTGATACCTTTTCTGTTGATGGGTTCTTAAGCCGATTAACAGCATCTTCCATCATTGTATTAGTTCTACTTCGAGCATTGATTTGAACACCAATCTCATCAGCTAATTTATCCTTTAAGTCTAGTGTCATCCATGTATCAATTACTTGATTATATGGGTCTGTTTCACTAATCTCTGGAATAAATGTCTTTTTAAGTACGTTAAATACTTCTTCTTTCTTGAATATCTCAGCTTGTTTGATTTCAGCCTCAGTTAATCCTCCAAAGAAGAAAATCTTTCGGATAAGATACAACAATTCATCTGAGTCTCTGAATAGAGTTTTCAATAACCCATATTCAGCCTCATTGAACCGTGATGTTCTTTCTTGTGTTTTATTTTCCATTATTGTGTTTAATTATTTAGTAATACCCCACCGCTATTATTACTATGTAGTCATCTGGGGCTGTGGTGCTGGTAATGATTGACCAGAAGGGTCAATAACTTGTTGTGATTGTGCTGTTTGAGCCTGCAATATCATATCTTGCTGAGCTTCTATATCTCCCAACTCTAGTGGTGAGATAGTTCCAGTAAGAGTGAGTATCTTGTTGAACAAGAACTTACCCATTGGTGTCTGAAGAGCTTGAGCTTTCATAGGGTCTGAAATTGTAGCTAGAACGTTAGATAGCGTCTCCATTGCTAGGTTTACATCCTTTTGGTCTGTTGGTGTTGTGATTTCTACATCCCATTCAAAATCTTTGATACTCTCTTTCCATGACTTACCGTCAATCTCATCTGGTTTGAAGAATCTCTGGTTACCTAGCTCTGCTAGTCCTGCTTTCATTCCTACTTCTTCTTCTTGAACCATCATTGCTTGATCAAGTGGAGTTGGCATCTTTCTCTCATCAAGAACCATTGAGATAATCTTAGCGTTAGTCTTAGCTGCTACCTTGTTACTTACGAACTTAGCATCAATCTTCTTAACATTCTGGTGGTCTAGAATAGCACTAATCTCTTCTGTAGAATCCATTTTCTTCTTAACATGAGGGATAACAAACTCTCTGTAGAAAGTCTTAATGGCAATGTCTTTGTTCTTACCCATTTCCTCAAAGAGTGATGATGATTCATTCACTGCAAGCTGTTGAGTTCGGTATGCTGTACCTGATTTGATATCTCCGCCTCTCATAGCCTCTGGTGTTGAAGAGATTGACTGTGCAAGTGCATCCCATTGCTGTCCAAATGCCTGTAGAGCATCAATATTAAGCGACTGTGTGTTTACTTTTGTAAGTTGTTTACCATCCTCATGTACTAGAATATCTCCATCGTTAATAGCGTTAGTTGCGTTCTTACCAACAAATGAACCATCTGCTGTTTGATACAAGTCTTTAGCGAGGTCTAACTTATCTTTAATAAGCTTTGTAGCATGGTTCTTCATCCACTGTGCATTGAACAATAGCTCAACTGCTCCCTTTCCTGTTGCTCTCTGTCCTGTTGGGTCTGGTAATAGGTTTGTTAAAATGTATGGGTCTTTGTCTTCTCGTCCTGAAACTAGGACATATTCTTCGTATTCAAAATCTCCTACTGCGTCCAGTGTAGATACAACGTGCATTTGCTGTACAAACTTATCCTTATCGCTATCTTTACCTGTGATATGCCATAGAGGGAGTACTCCATGAATCTCAAACAGCTCAACATATTCATCTTTGTTATCTTTCTGCTCATGACGTAGAGTTGTTCGTGCCTTAAGGCTATCTAAGAGTGATTTAGCTACCTTCTTGTCGTATCCTGGGTGATTCATTAGTTCAGCTTGTGTCATCTGTAGCTTCTCAACCTTTACGTTGTTGTAGAAGTCGATACTATCACTCATGAAGTTTCCCCATTTAACAACTGAGAAATCGAGTGTACTTCCTCTGTCAATCCATTTAGTAACAGCTGAACCGTACGCTGCGAGTGTCATTCCCCACTGTGATAGGAACGCATCAAAGTTCTCTTTGTTAGCCCAATTATGAATAAGAACTGTTGCCATATAAGCAGCAGTTACATTTCCTTCCTTATCAGCCTTAATCTTAATATCGTTAATAGCTCTCTTTGTTGCTCTATACCAGATATTTACTGGAGCTGTAACAATGTCTGAAAATGGTTTCTCTCTACCTTGTGAGTCGTAATCTCCACTAATATGTTTTTGGGATAGGTAAGCTTCTACTTGATTGTTATTGTCAAACTGAGAAAACTCTACGTATTCAGACGTTTTAGTTTTAACACTTGTATAATCTGACTGTATATCTTGGATGATTTTTCCTATTGATTTTAAATCTTGCATTTGTATAGTAGCGTCCCACCGATACTATTTGTTTATATAAATATATTGTATAGTGAATTAGTTGTTCTGTCTACTTTTGACCCAATCGTAACTCTCTATCATTGTTGTCGCATCATTATCTACAATAGCTTTGTTAATAAGTCTTACTGTTTCTATAGGTGTCTTATCTTTGTAATCAACAAGAGTTGAAGTTTCGTATGTTTCTGTTCTATCTCCTATCGGATATCGTGAGAATGTAATTACTGTTACTGTTTGATTCTCTTCATCATATTGAAAAACTACGCTCTTTCGATTGTATAGAGGAATTTGGCTCATCATTGGTATGTTTGTCATATGGTTATTATATCTTATTTTGTTGAATTATTCCCGAAGTTACTAATGTTCTTATTCATAATCTCCATTTGTCTTGTAACAATGTGTTCACGTCCTGCTTGAGCTGGTAGAGCATCCTTTGTTAGCTCAAACCACATTCTAAAGATAAGTGAGTCTCCAACGTCTGGTGAACGTCCTAATGCCTGTTTAACCTCATCCTTTGGAATAATCTGTAGCTTACCCTCACTATCGATATCCTTTCGTTTAAGAAGTGCAGAGAGTTCTTCTATGATGTTGTTCTGTTGTTCTGGTACTTTGAATGCAATCTTATGCTCGTTAATAAGCTCAGCTAACTTGAATCCACACTGACTCTTAAGACTTCTGAAGTTAACTCGTGGTGTGAAGTCATTCTTAATCTGACTTATCTTAGCTCGTATTTCGCTTGCTGTAGGGATTGGAGCACTGTTAGCAACAAACCCTCGTACACCGAATAAACTATCAACTACACCCCCTCCAATGCCATCCTCGTCGATTATGATGTGTGAGTATGGTATTCGTTCAGCTGATGCTATGAGCTTAATCTTACTTGCTGTCTCTGTAATACTTTGCTTGCTAAACATATCAACGCTTACGAGTTCTAATCCATCCCATCTTGAGATAACAGTACTATCCTTACCCATACGAGCAACGTCAACTGTTAGATACTTATTGTTATCCTTTACGATTGTATTAGTGAACGTATCATCAAGAGCATTGTAATCAATGAGTGAGTTCTTATCCTCTGCATAGTCCCAATCACCATAAAACAGACGTTGTCTTGTAACTTCATCTTTCTCTTCTCGTAGTGTATTCACATAATCTTCTCCTAGGTATGGGTTATCAGTAACCAAAGCCTTAACAAACTTCTTACGTGGTTCTAACTCACCTATCTTATGAGGGTCAACAAAGTCTCTCTTCATCCATCCTTTCTTAGGGTTAGCTGTTACTAGGAGTTTCTTCTTAAGATTGTATTCGTTGTTCTTCCATCGTCCAATCGATAGCCATAAGTTACTCTTAGCTTTCTCAGCAATCTCTCCTCCCTCTTCAATCCACCCTCTTGTCATTTGCATAGAACCAAATCTCTCAAAGAATGGGTCGCTTGGTACATCGTTACAAGAGATAAGGAAAACCTTTGAACCGTTGTATAGGGTAAATACGTTATCTTGTCCATTAAACTTAAAGTATTCATCTGCTTTTAATCCCCATATCTTAAATACTTCATATACTGTAGG
>Ga0247816_10000830_pt1 | contig 16235 bp, 14 predicted proteins | sample UWRJL209509C1_FD_179930 | JGI IMG/M metagenome (GOLD analysis project Ga0247816, IMG submission 179930) | Plant litter microbial communities from Arlington Agricultural Research Station in Wisconsin, United States - UWRJ-L209-509C-1 | ecosystem: Environmental > Terrestrial > Plant litter >...
GACCTCGGCCCTTCGACGTCGGGCACCCCGGCCGGCATGACCGATGACGGCGCCGCCCTGTGGGGAAAGCTGGACGACCAGCTGGCCGACCTGCGGGACGCCCTGCCCGCGTCGATGCAGAGCACGCTCGGCACGGCCGATTTCACCGTGGCGTCCGGACCGTATGTCAGCGATCCGGACGGCATCCTGCCCGCACGTCTGGGTCTGCGCTACGACCCGCGCTACCTCTCCCGCATCGATATCACCGACGGGCGCGCCCCCGAGAACACTCCGTTGGCGTTCCCGGTCGAGGAACCACTCGAGGTGATAGCCGCCGAGGAGACGGCGCGCGTCATCGACTGGGCGGTCGGCGAGCAACGCCCGATTTCACTGCCCGGCGGTGAGCAGCCGGTCGTTCTGGTCGGCACCTTCACGGCTGTCGACCCCGACGCGGGCTATTGGAGTCAGGCGACAGCCACCCACCTGCCCGTCGTGAGATCCAGCCCGCCGGCCTCTGTCTCCGCGATGCTGTTCGTGAACCCGGCCGGTTTTCCCGCCGCCGTCGTGACCGAGCTGCCGCTGACCAGCTCGGTCTGGTTCCCCGCCCAAGCGGATGCCATCACCGCCGACGCCGTGCCCACCCTCGCCGCCGACACCCGCCAGATGAGCTCGTCCCCGCTCCCGATGAGCGACACCGCGCCGGCGCTCAGCTTCAGCAGCGGGCTGCCGGAGCTGCTCGAGGCATCCGTCGCCCGCAGTATCAGCACCCAGGCGGTGCTGACCCTGATTCTGGTCAGCCCGATCGGCCTGGCGCTCGCCCTCGAGGTGTTGGTGGCCCGGCTCGCGGCCGAGCGGATGCGGCCGACCCTCGCCCTGCTGGCCGCGCGCGGGGCGTCCCGACGGCAACGCCTGGCGTTGGTGGCCCTGCCCACCCTGCTGCTCGGGGTGGTGGCCGCCCTGGTCGGCTGCGCGATCGGCCTGGCCATGCCCGGCGGGCAGCTCGGGCTGGCCGGGGTGCTGGCCGTGCTGGTCACCGCCGTCGCGCCCGCCCTGTTGCTCGGCCTCTTCGCCGTGCCGCTCGGGCAGGGCCGGTCGAATGGGGTGGTGCGGATGCTGCGCCTGGTCGGAGAGCTGGTGCTGCTACTCACCACCGTCGCCGCGCTGATCGCGGCGGTGCAGCGCGGTCCGGCCGCCGAGGCCGCCACGGCCGGATCGATCGATCTGCTGTCCGCCGCCATTCCGCTGCTGCTCTCCCTGCTCGGCTGCATCGTCGCGCTCCGGCTCTACCCGATGCTGGTGCGCCGCGGGTTGAGTGGTGCGCAGCGGGCGCGCGGCATCGGCGCGTTCGTCGGACTGGCCAGGGCCGTCCGTGGCGGCACCGCCGGCCTGGTGCCGCTGCTCGCCGTGATCCTCGGCGTGTCGGTCGCGGTGTTCTCCGGGGTGCTCTCCGCCACCCTCAGCACCGGCCTGAACGCCGCGGCCCGCACCTCGGTCGGCGCCGACATCTCGCTCGAGAACGTGCGGCTGACCTCGGCCGATCTGGACGAACTTCGCACCCTCGAGGGAGTCGACGGTGTGGCGGGCATCGCCATCGACCGGTCGCAGCGCTTCGAGTTCGCCGGCCACGACCGCATGTCGGTGTCCGTCGGGCTCGTCGACGCGGCTCAGCTGGCCGCCGTGCAGGCCGGGGTTCCCGGACGGGTGCCGCAGACCGGCCAACTCGTCGGCGGGGGCGCGGACGAGGTGCGGGTGCTGGCCTCCACCGAGCTCACCGAGGCACTCGCCGGTACAACCAGCGCGGAGCTGAACAACGTGCCGGTGACGGTGGTCGGCGACGCGCTCGCCGGCCGCCAGCTCACCCTCAAGGGCAACTGGTTGCTCGTCGACCGGGCGCACGCCGATTCCCTCGACTTCATCTCGCCGGACGTCTCCACCCGAGTGCTCGTGCGGGTGACCGCGGGCGCGAATGCCGCCACGGTAGCAGATGCCCTCGAGTCGAATGTGCAGGCGCGGGCCAGCGCATCCGCTGTGGTGGAATCGGCCGCCCCGGCGGCGTCGCCGGTGGTCGTGACCACGCCGGCCGACATCGTCACGGAGCTGAGCGTAAACCCCGCCGTGCGCGACGTGCACGCCGCGGCCGGGCTGGCGATCGTGGGTGCCGTGCTGATCAGCACCCTGGCGTTGCTGCTGACCCTGCTGCTGGAGGGGCCGGCCCGGCGTGCCACTGTGGCCCGGCTCATCGCCGTGGGTCTCAGCCGCCGGCAGGGTGCCGCGATCGTGCGCTGGGAGGTCGCCCCGCTCAGCGTCGCCGGCCTGATCGGCGGGGTGCTGCTCGGCGGCGCCCTGTCGCTGTTGGTGCTCGCGGTGGTGGATCTGCGACCGTTCACGGGCGGCTTCGGCCAACCGTCGATCACCGTCGACCCGCTGATCAGCGGCGGCACCGTGCTGCTCTTCGCCCTGGTGTTCACCCTCACCGGTGCCGTCGCGGCCCGGCGGGCCAGCCGGGCGTCCACGCCGGGCTCCCCCGCTGCCCGGTCCCGCCCGTCCCGCGCCGGAAGCCGCAGACCCGCCCGTTCCCGGTCGCGGGTGGCCGCCCGCGAGGATTCCCCGGTGTCCGCCCGCACCGACTCCCCTGCTCGACCCTCCCCCGATCCCCGCACTCCAGGACGGACCTCATGACACCCGCACCCGCACCCCGCCCTCCCACCGAGCCGGACATCGACTGCGTCGACCTGGTGCGCATCTTCCGCACCAAAGACGTGGAGGTGCAGGCCCTGCAGGGACTGAACCTGCGGGTCGGCCGGGGCGACATGGTCGCGGTGATCGGGGCATCCGGTTCGGGTAAATCGACGCTGCTGAACGTGCTGTCCGGGCTCGATCAGGTCTCGGCCGGCCGCGCCACCGTGGCCGGGCATGACATGGTCAGCATGGGCCGGGCCGAGCGGGTGGTGTTCCAGCGCAGCAGCGTGGGATTCGTCTGGCAGCAGACCGCCCGCAACCTGCTGCCCTATCTCACGGCGGCGCAGAACGTCGCCGCGGTCATCGCCATCGCCGGCGGGCCACGCGGCGCCGCGCGGGAGAGCAAGGTCGACGAGCTGCTCGACCTGCTCGGCGTCGGCGATATGCGGCACCGCACCCCCGCCGAGATGTCGGGCGGGCAACAGCAGCGGGTGGCCATCGCCGTGGCGATTGCCAACGACCCGGCGGTGCTGCTGGCCGATGAACCCACCGGCGAACTCGACGAGGCCACCAGCGAGGAGGTGCTCGGCGCGATGCGGCGGGTGAACGAGGAACGCGGTCTGACTACCCTGATCGTCACGCACGATCCCACGGTGTCCGACCAGGTGCGTCGCACGGTGCAGATCCGTGACGGCCGTACCTCCACCGAGGTGGTGCGCAGCACCCACATCGACGAGCTCGGCGACGAGTACGCGGTCACCGAGGAGTACGCCGTGCTCGACCGGGTGGGCCGCATGCAACTGCCCGCGACCTTCACCGAGAGCCTCGACCTGCGCGACCGGGTGCGGCTCACCCTCGAGGCCGACCACGTGGGGGTGCGCCGCGGCGACGACGGTCCGCCCCTGGCCGCCCAAGGGGCCGATGAGGCCACCGGGGAGCCGGGCGCCGAGCGGGCCACTGCGCCGACGGCAGGGGCCGACTCATGAGCCCGGGAGCGCACACCGCGGTCGTGCCGACCATCCGCGAATCGGTGCTGCGGGCCGAGAACCTCGGCCGGGTGTTCTCCACCCGCGCCGGCGATGTGGTCGCCTGCGCCGACATCGACCTCGAGGTCTTCGCCGGCGAGCTCGTGGTGGTGCGCGGTGCCTCCGGCGCCGGCAAGTCCACCCTGCTGCGTCTGCTCGGCGGCCTCGACGCCCCCACGAGCGGAGCGGTCTGGGTGCGCGGCGTGCCGTTCGCCGGACTGACCGAGCAGCAGATCGTGGCCCTGCGCCGCGACGATCTCGGCTTCATCTTCCAGGACTTCGGCCTGATCCCGGTGCTCACCGCCGCCCAGAACGTGGGTCTGCCGTTGCGCATGACCGAGACGGATGCCGCCACCCGCGACGCCCGGGTCGCCGCGGTGCTCGAGCTGGTCGGCCTCACCGACCACGCCGCGCAGCTGCCCGACGAGCTCTCCGGCGGTCAGCAGCAGCGGGTGGGCATCGCCCGGGCGCTGGCCGTGCCGCCGACCATCCTGATCGCCGACGAACCCACCGCCCAGCTCGACGCCGCCAACGCGACCATCGTGATGGACCTGCTCATCCAGCTGGTGCGCACCGAGGGCATCGCCGTGGTCGTCGCCACCCACGACCCCGACCTCGCCGCCCGCGCCGACCGGGTCATCGAGCTGCACGACGGCCGCGTGCAAACCCGTCGCGGCCGCCGCTCCGCCTGACGCGCCGCATCCGCTCGCCCGCTGACGTTCGATGCACCTCGTATGGCCCGCTGCGCCAGGTAGACCTGGCGCATAGGGCCGCCCGGCGCGCACCGAGCTGAGACCGCGCCCGGTATCGCGAAGCGCGCCCCCTCTACCGGCCGCGCTTCGCCACCAGGGGCGCGCTTCGCCCGGTGAGGGCAGCCGGCGCGGATCAGAGCCGGGTGTCCACCGGCATCCGCTTCGGGCCCGACGGCAGCAGCAACGAGCGCGGATGCGTACGCTCCCGCCGCACCGACCCGGTCGCGACGACGGCGCACACGAACTCCTTCACCCACGCGCCCGGGCGGCCGGTCAGCCGCACTCCCACCGGCTGGTCCGCGCGGGTCAGCAGCTGGATGATCCCGTCTTTGCGGCCCAGGCTGATGCACTGCGCCCCGAACCCCACGTCGAGCGGCGTCGGGGCATGGGCCCGCAGCACCGCGAGCACGTTGTCGGCCGCGTGCCCGCCGATCGGCATTGCGATCGCGCAACCCATCCGCAGGTGCGAGCCGACCGACGCCGGCGGATGCACGGCGTCACCCGCCCCGAGAATCTCCGGGAAGGCCGGCACCCGCAGCTGCTCGTCGACCAGCAGGCGGCCGATGCTGTCGACCGGCAGTCCGCTGCGCCGGGCGAGGTCGGGCACCGCGAAGGACGCGGTCCACACCGTCACGTCGCTGGGCAGCCGGGTGCCGTCGGCGAGTTCCACCGCACCGTCGAGCACTCGGCCGACCCCGTCACCCTGCCGCACCGTCACGCCCAGCCGGGTCAGCGAGCGCACCACGTACCGGCGGGACGCGGCCGGCAGATGCCCGAGTACCGGGCCGCGCGACAGCAACGTGACCCGGGCGGCCGGGTGCTGTTCGGCGAACTCGGTCGCCGCCTCCACACCCGTGGCCCCGCCCCCGACGACCACGATGCGCTGATCGGCCTCGCCGGCGTCGAGCGCGCGCCGGGCCGCCTGGGCGCCGTCGGCGTTGCCGAGCAGGTGCGCGAACTCGCCCGCACCGGGCACCCCGAGCGCGGCCTGGCTGCCCACCGCGTAGATCAGGGTGTCGTACCGTTCGGCCGTCTCCCCGGTCGGCGTCACGACCGACAGGGTCCGGCCGGGCGCGTCGATCTGCCGCACCGTGCCGACGAGCACCTCGACGCGCTCGTGCAGCACATCCCCGAGCGGCACCGCGGCGGTCGTGCGCGACCCGGCCGCCACCTCGTGCAGGCGCACCCGTTCGATGAACTCGGCGGTGGGGTTCACCATCGTCACCCGCACCCGGCGCGTCTCGGCCGCGGTCAACGACGCCTGAATGCGGTTGGCCGCCAGAATACCGGCGTACCCGGCTCCGACGACAACAACCCGGTGGGTGGACTCGGTGCTCATGCGTTCTCCTTCGTTGAGTGGATGCTTCACCAGGTGTGACCACCACCCGCACCGAAACGTGACACCCGTCCGCCGCCGGGAGGCCGAGGGGTACATTAAGAGCTGATCGCACGCCGGATGATTGCAGAGGGGGCACCGTTGGAGCCACCGACCGAGCCCGCGACGACACTCGACAATCTCGCGGCCGAGTTCGAGTCCAGCCGGCCCCGACTGTTCGGCATCGCGTACCGGATGCTCGGCAGTGCCGCCGAGGCCGAAGATGTCGTGCAGGATGCCTGGCTCAAGTGGCAGACCACCGACCGGTCCGGCATCCACAACCCGGCGGCCTTTCTGACCACGATGACCACCCGGCTCGCGTTGAACGTGGCCGGGTCGGCGCGGGTGCGCCGGCAGACCTACCTGGGGCCGTGGCTGCCGGAACCGGTGTTCACCGGCACCAGCCCGGAGCTGGGCGCGGAGAACGCCGAGGCGCTCGACCTGGGGCTGCTGATGCTGATGGAACGGCTGACGCCGCGGGAACGCGCGGTCTACCTGCTGCGGGAGGCGTTCGCCTACTCCTTCGGTGAGATCGCCGAGGTGCTCGACACCTCCGAGGCGAACGCCCGCCAGCTCGGCCGGCGTGCCCGGACACACCTGGCCGAGCACGGCGGCACCCGGGTGAGCGTCGTGGCGAAGAACCGGTTGCTGCACGCGTTTCTCGCGGCGGCGCAGGCCGGCGACCTGACCGGCCTGACCGCGCTGCTCACCGAGGACATCGTGACCTACTCCGACGGCGGCGGGATCGTCACCGCCGCGCGCCGCCCGGTGGTGGGCCGCGAGAACGTGGCCCGGTTCCTGGCCGGGATCCTGCAGAAGGTCCCCGCCGACGTCGAGGTGCTGGTCACGTCGATCAACGGCGCCGACGGGTTCCTGCTCCGCCGGGGCGGCGAACCATACCTCGCCGGCACGATCGGGGTCACCGCGGCAGGCATCGACCGGCTGTTCTTCATCCTCAACCCCGAGAAGCTCGGCGGGATGCGCGCGCTCGCCTGGGCGCACCGACCGCGGAGGAGGCGGGCGGGCGGATCAGGCCGCGGGGTTCAGCGCCGCGACCGCGGCCGGGTAGCGCCCCTCGACCTCGGCGAAGCGCAGAAACTTCACCCGGTCGACGAGGATCTCCCGGGCGTCGGGTTCGGCGGCCAGCAGGGTCATGACCTCGTCGGCGAAGGCATCCAGTGGCAGGTAGTGCGCGTTCTGCGAGTTGCCGGGCATCAGCTCGGTCTGCACCGCCGGCGGCACCAGCTCGATGACCTGCACACTCGTGCCGGCCAACTGCAGACGGATGCTCTCGCTGTACTGGTGGATGAACGCCTTCGACCCGTTGTAGGTGGGGGTGAACGCGAGCGGGGTGTGTGCCAGCCCAGACGACACCGTCATCAGCGTGGCGGCGGGGCGGCTCTGCAGGTGGTCGATGAACGCGGCGATCAGGCGCAGCGGCCCGTTGATGTTGGTGTCCACGATCCGCTGGGCGTCGGCCAGAAAGGTGCCGCCGCGCACGTCTTCTGAGCCCATCACACCGGCCATGGCGATGAGCACGTTGAGGTCGGGGTGCTCGGCGAGCACCCGGTCGCGGGCGGCCAAGACCGAGGCCGGGTCGGTGGTGTCGATCGTGACCGTGCCGAAGCCGTGCGCGGCGCCGAGAGTCTGCAGCACGTCGGTGCGGCGCCCGCCGATCACGACGGTGTTGCCGGCGGCCTGCAGCCGTGCGGCGAGGGCGAGTCCGATGCCGGAGGTCGCGCCGGGAATGAAGATGGTGTTTCCGGTGATGTTCATGGTTCGAGTGTGAGCGGCCGTGAGCGGATGCGGGAGAGGATCCGTTGTCGTAGGACTGCCGGTCCCTGTACCCGGGCGTGGCCGTGCCGGATGATGGAGCCATGGACCAGACCGACCTCGCCGCCTTCCTCCGTTCCCGCCGGGCCGGGCTGCGGCCGGAGGACGTGGGGCTGCCCGCGGGACCGCGCCGGCTGGTGCCGGGCCTGCGCCGGGAAGAGGTCGCCACGATCGCCGGCATGTCGACGGACTACTACGTGCGGATGGAGCAGGGCCGCAGCCCGCAACCATCCGAGCAGATGCTGGCGGCGCTGGCCCGGGCGCTGCGGCTGACCAACGACGAACGCGACTATCTCTACCGGTTGGCCGGCCACAACGTGCCCGCCCGCACGCCGCTGGACGCCCACGTGGCCCCGGCGCTTCTGCGGGTGTTCGACCGGCTCGACGAAACCCCAGCGCTCATTCTGTCCAGCCTGGGCGAGACGCTGGCGCAGAACTGGTTGGGCGCGGCGCTGCTCGGTGACCACTCCCGGTACACGGGGCCGGCCCGCAGCAGCGTGTACCGCTGGTTCACCGACCCGGCCGACCGCGAGATCTACCCGGCCGCGGACCGAGCCCGGCAGAGCCGAGCCCAGGTGGCGAACCTGCGGGCGGCGTTCGGAGCCGCCGGCCAACGCTCCCGGGCGGCCGCGCTGGTGCGGGAACTGCAGAAGCTCAGCCCCGAGTTCGCCGAGATCTGGGAGCTGCAGGATGTCGCCACCAGGTTCGGCGACCACAAGACGTTGATCCACCCCGAACTCGGCCCGATCGAGCTGGACTGCCAGGTGCTGTTCACCGAGGACCAGGGCCAGGCGCTGCTGATCCTCACCGCGGCGCCCCGCACCGAAGCCGCCCAGAAGCTGGAACTGCTCGCCGTGCTCGGGCATCAGCGCTTCGCGCCCGCCGCGGCGAGCGACCGGCCCGGTGCCACGCCTCCGAGAAACCGCCCCTCGTCAGGCGAACCGCGCCCGCTGTAACGGGCGCGGTCCGCCACCAGGGGTGCGGTTCGTCCGGGGCGCAGCGACCGGCATCCGCTCGGGTGCTCGCCCCGGCCCACGCGTAGGCTGAAGCAAGACCGACAGGAGACCGCGATGGCTCAGCCGCTGACCCAGACCACGCCGACCCCGCCCACGGAGACGCCGACGCCGACGCCGCCACCCCCACCCACGACGGCCGCCCCCAGCGCCGCGGTGACCGACCTGCTCGCCGAACTGGCCGCGCTCGACGAGCCCAAGGCGCGCGCGATCAACGCCAGGCACGGCGACGACTTCGGCGTGAACCTCAGCAAGCTGCGTGCCATCGCCAAGCGGCTGAAGACCCAGCACGACCTGGCCGTCGACCTCTGGCGCACCGGCGACACCGCCGCCCGGCTGCTCGCGATCCTGATCTGCAAACCGAAGGCCCTCGACCTCAGTCAGCTCGACACCATGCTGCGCCAGGCCCGCACCCCCAAGGTGCAGGATTGGCTGGTCAACTACGTCGTGAAGAAGACCCCGCACGCCGAAGACCTGCGCGTGCTCTGGTTCGCCGACCCTGACCCCGTCGTCGCCAGCGCCGGCTGGGCGTTGACCGTCGACCGGGTGGCGAAGAGCCCGGCCGGCCTCGACCTGCCCGGCCTGCTCGCCCAGATCGAGGCCCAGATGACGGATGCCCCGGAGCGGCTGCAGTGGGCGATGAACCACTGCCTGGCCCAGATCGGCATCGAGCACCCCGAGCACCGCGTCCGTGCCATCGACATCGGGGAACGCCTGCAGGTACTCAAGGACTACCCCACCCCACCAAATTGCACCTCCCCGTTCGCACCGATCTGGATCACCGAGATGGTCAGCCGGCAGCAGCCGCGACCCTGAGCATCCACACCGCCCGGTGAGCCCGCCGCCGAATGCAGCTCGGTGCTCCCCCTATGGCCGGATGCGCCAGTTCTACCTGGCGCACTCGGCCACACGGGGTGCAGCGCCCGGCCGCACCACGTTCCGCCGACCCGGTCACAGCGAACCGACCTGTCCGGTCCTAGCTCTGTGACGGCCGCGGAACACCCCGCGCCGCACAGACGGAAGGTTCGCTCATGTCCAAGATCGTTGTCATCGGAGGCACCGGCCTCATCGGCTCCAAGGTCGTCGCCAAGCTCACCGCCCACGGCCACGAAGCCATCCCGGCCTCCCCCAACTCCGGCGTGAACACCCTCACCGGCGAGGGCCTGGCCGAGGTGCTCACCGGCGCCGACACCGTGCTCGACGTGTCGAACTCACCGTCGTTCGCCGACGACGACGTGATGAACTTCTTCACCGTCGCCACCACGAACATCATCGCCGCCGCCCGAGCCGCCGGCGTCACCCACTACGTCGCCCTGTCGGTCGTCGGCGCCGAGCGGATGCTCGACAGCGGCTACCAGCGCGCCAAGGTCGCGCAGGAGAAGCTCATCACCGACAGCGGCATCCCGTTCTCGCTGGTGCACGCCACCCAGTTCTTCGAGTTCGTGAAGAGCATCGCCGCCACCGCCACCGTCGGCGACGAAGTGCACCTCTCCCCCGCCCTGATCCAGCCGATGGCGGCCGAAGACGTGGCCACCGCCGTCGCTCGCACCACGGCCGGCGCACCGCTGAACCGCACCATCGAGGTCGCCGGCCCCGACGAGCTCGGCCTCGACGACCTCATTCGCACCGGCCTCGCCGCGGCCGGTGACCCGCGCACCGTGGTGACCGACTCCGAGGCCACCTACTTCGGCCAGAAACTGACCGAGCGGATGCTGCTGCCCGGCCCCGACGCCATCCTCTTCGACACCCGGTTCGAGCAGTGGCTGCAGACGAACGCCCCCGCACCGACGAAGTAACCATCGCACCGACCTCGACCCTGGCTTCCGCGGAGGCCAGGGTCGGTCGTCGTGCCCGCGCGTGCCGCGGAGCCCGGCGTCACACCGCTGGCCCCGTCGGGAGGCCGGGCTCAGCCCTCGTTCCAGTGCCGCAGCTTCTCCGGGTTGAGCACAATCCAGATCTCGTTGAGCGCGCCGGACCGCACGCTGGCGCTGAGCACGCCGACCACCCGGGCGTCGCGGTGGAACACCAACCCGGCCTGACCGTTCACGGACTGCTCGGTCACGGCCCCGGCCGCCCCGGGAATCACCTGCAGTAGCAGCCGCGCCGCCCGCTCCACGCCCCGCACCGACGCCGGCAGGGTGTTCGCCGTTCCGCCGTCGTCGATGGTGACGCTCACCTCGGGGTGCAGCGTCGCCCGCACCCGGCCGAGGTCACCGGCAGTGCAGCCGTTCCGGAGTTCCGTCAGGAGGGCGTGCAGTCGCGGGGTCTCGCCGGTTAGCGAGTCGAAGCCAGGGTGTTGAGGGGTCACGCGACCTCGGACGTGACGCGCGAGAGTTTCGCGGGATTCATCATCCACAACACCTGCTGAATGCCGTCGTCGCCGACGGTCATGCTGAGCGCCGTGGTGACCGTGCCGTTCTCGGTCAGGGTGACGGCGTGCTGCCCGTTCAGTTCGACCCAGTCGATGGTCTTGCCGACCCAGAAGTGACTGGCGAACGCGGCGATGAACTTCGCCACCCGGCTGCGGCCGTTCACCGGGATGCGGGCGGCCAGTTTGGCGCCGTTGCCGTCGGAGTAGCTGACCACGTCGAGAGCGAAGAGCTCTTCGAGCGCGGTGACGTCGCCGCTCTGCGCGGCCTGCAGAAACGCGGCCAGTAGCCGGCGTTGCTCGGTGGCGACCACGGGCACCCGATGTTCGGTGGCGAGCTTTTTGCGGGCCCGGCTGACCAGCTGCCGGGTTGCGGGCTCCTTGAGCTGCACGATCAGCGCGATCTGCTCGTAGGGGTAGTCGAACGCCTCGCGCAGAACGTACGCGGCCCGTTCGGTGGGGCTCAGTTTCTCCAATAGCAGCAGCATCGCGAACCCCAGGGCTTCGCCGCGTTCGGCGCCGAGCGCCGGGTCGTCGCTGGTGTTCACCGGCTCCGGCAACCACGGGCCGATGTAGGTTTCCCGGCGGTTGTGCGCGGACTGCAGCACGTTGATCGACAGCCGGGTGGTGGCGGTGGCGAGGAACGCGGCCGGGTCCCGCACGGTGCTGCGGTCGTAGGTCTGCCAGCGCAGCCAGACGTCCTGCACGATGTCCTCGGCCTCCGACACGGTGCCGAGCATGCGGTAGGCGATGCCGAACAGGCGCCGGCGCACGGCGGAGAACACGGCGACAGCGTCGTCCAGGTCGTCACTCATCGATCTCCACCCACAAGAAGTCCTTCCAGTGCTGCTCTGTGAACTATGACCGCATACTGCCCCGATCTGTGACACGGTGTCACAAATATGCGCGGGAGTCGGTCTGAGTTGAGTACACACCGCGCACCGAGCCGCGGATCGAGAGGGGAACAGCATGAGAATCGTCGTCATCGGAGGCACCGGGCTGATCGGCACCAAGGTGGTGCACCGGCTGGGCCGGGCCGGGCACGACGTGCTGGTCGCGTCCCGGGCCACGGGAGTCAATTCGTACACCACCGAAGGGCTGGCCGAGGCGCTCGACGGCGCCGACACCGTGGTCGACCTGTCGAACTCGTCGTACACCGACCAGGCCGGCGCGCTCGACTTCTTCTACGCGTCCACTCTCAACCTGCTCACCTTCGGCCAGGCCGCCGGGGTGCGTCACCACGTGGCCCTGTCGGTGGTCGGCACCGATCGGCTCGCACAGACCGAGCGCGGCTACTTCTTCGCCAAGGATGCCCAGGAAACGTTAATCCGACGATCCGCGCTGCCCTACTCGCTGGTGCACGCCACTCAGTTCTTCGAGTTCGTGCGCAGCATCGGCGAGGCGGCCGCCCGGGACAACCTCATTCACCTGGCCAGAGCGTCGGTGCAGCCGATCGCCGGTGACGACGTGGCGGCGGCCGTCTCCGAGACGGCGCTGGCGGAGCCGACCCTGGCCACGACGGAGTTCGCCGGCCCCGAGGTCTTCGCGATGACCGACCTGGTGCAGCTCGAGCTGCACTCCCGGCACGATCAACGGCAGGTGTTCGCCGATCCGCTCGCCCGCTACTTCGGGAGCACCTTGACGGCAGACGAGCTCCTGCCCGGCGCCGACGCCCACCAGTTCAGCACCCGGTTCGAGGACTGGCTGCTGCAGCAACCGTCCGACCGCTGACGGCAGCCGCCATACCGTGGCGACCGCGGCCGGCTCAGCGGTGCAGCCGTGATTTCCAGTCGGCCGGCACCGCGCCGTGCGGGCCGGGCACCGCCTGGTCGAGTGGGCGGTGTGCCGGCGCGGCCAGCTCGGGGCCGTCGAGGTAGTCGCCGGCGCTGTAGTCCCAAAACCAGTCCTCACCGGGCTCGAAGGTGCGCACCACCCGGTGGCCGGAGTGGTCGGCGTGGCCGCGGGCATGCTGTTCGGGAGAACTGTCGCAGCAGCCGATGTGGCCGCACTCGGCGCAGCGGCGCAGGTGAAACCACCAACCACCGTCGTCCAGGCACTCCACACAGCCGTCGCCGCTCGGCGCGATCGTCGGGTTGACGTTTGCCATCGTCATCGTGGTCTCCTCTGGTTCGGTTCGGGGGTGGCGCTGGGCGGTTCCCGGCGACGCTGCCAGCTGTGACCGGGTAGCGGCGCGCCGTGTGACGGGTTCTGGGGCACCGGCTGGTGCCGGTGCCGATTATCCGTCGTTGTCACAGCCATGGCTAGCATCCGGTCTGTACTGGTGACAGGCTCGGTCGCATCGACACCTCGCCCTGTCCCGATCAGCAGGAGGACGTCATGGACCCGGAGCAGAACTCAGGCACATCCCGGCGGTACGAGTACCCCGACGCGGCCGGTTACCCCGACGGCGCCGGCTTTCTCGATGAGGGCACCGCGGCACTCGTCGACGAGGTGGTCGCCCGTGGGCTGCGCGACGTCGACCAGCCGTCAGCGGATGCCGACGCCGAGATCGAGGTGCGCCGCGCCGACAACGCTTACGTCGCCACGCTCGAGGGGAACGAGCTGGCCACTCTGCGTTTCGATGAACTGGCTGACCGGGTCGTGGTGCTCACCACCACGGTGCTTCCCGAGTTCCGCGGCCGCGGTATCGCGCCGGCGTTGATCGCGTACGCACTGGACGACATCCGTGACCGTGGCCTACGCGTGACGGTGTACTGCCCGGTGGTCGCGGCGTTCATGGCCGGCAACCCGCAGTTCACCGATCTGCTCGATCCGGAGCACCCCGGCCGCTGAACCCTAGCCGTCGGTGATGATCGCGGTTACGGTCTCTGCATGTCGAATGTCATCGAAAAACTCACGGGATCGGTGCCCTCCTGGGGCGCAAAACTGGCCTACGGCGAGAAGTCCACGTTAGGCGGGCACGATCTGGTGCCCGTCGCCCTCGTCGGCTTCGGGTTCGGCGGCGGCGAAGGCTCGAGCGAAGCGCCAGACGGCGGCTTCATGCCGGCCGGAGCGGGCGTCGGCGAGGGCAGCGGGGGTGGTGGGGGCGGTTACGCGGTGCCGATCGGCGCCTACGTCGGCGGCCCGGACGGGCTGGAGTTCCGGCCGAACCCGATCGCGCTGTTGGTCGTCGCCACCCCGGTCGTGTCCGCCGTCGGCTGGGCGTTGGCGCAGATCATCCGGGCCATGCGCGGCAGCACCATCGGCTGATCCGCACCGGCGCCGCCGGGGCGGAGTCAGCGTGTGGCGCTCTGCCCGGCTTCCGTCGCCTTCTCCGCCGGCTTCGACACGGTCTCCTCGCGGTAGTCGAAGTACACCGTTGTCGGCAACGGGTTCTGCAACACGTCGCGGGTCAACCCGTGCAGCTCCTGCGTCTTCTCAAAGAACCATCGGTCGTACGGGTCGTCCGACTCCAGCATGATCTTGAAGGCGCGGGAGAGATCATCCGCTTCGAGGAAGACGCTGGTGAAGCTTCCCTGCGGGGTCTCGACCAGCGCGGCGACCTCACGAGTGATGCCGGCGCGGCGGCGGGACCGGGAATGCTCGGCCCTACGCTCATCTGATTGCTTGGTGAATGCCTTCCAGTCGTCCTCCTTGCCGGGGAGGATCGGCACGAACCAACTGGCGCTCTCCATGACCTTGCTCCTTTCCAATCTCCTTTTCGCGACCGATTTTAGCCCCGGGTCATGCTGGTCGAAAGGAGTCGGATGGCGCGGAACCGACGCCGGAGGACGGTGGGCCGGACCCGGTCAACGGCCGCGGCGCCCGGCGAACAGGGAGTGCAGCAGCGGAATCACCGACCCGATCATCAACACCGACCCGAGCACCGTGTCGTCGGCGCGGAGCACCGCACCGGCGATGAGCAACGCCCCGAACACGAGCGCCGAGCCGACCCGCGACACGGTGCGCTCCAACCGGGCGACCCGGCGTTCCAGGCCGGGACTGGCCACGGCCACCGTGCCGTCTTCGACCTTCGTGATCAGCCCGTCCAACCGTTTCGGCAGGCCCCAGGCGATCCCGACGTTCTCCAACGCCTGCTTGCCGAGGTCCTGCGCCACATTGCCGCGCTCGTCCCGCAGCAGCTGGGTGGCGTAGGGTTCCACCGAATCCCACAGGTTGAAGGCCGGGTTCAGCGCGCTGCACACCCCGCTGGTCAACGACATCGCACGGATGATCAGCAGAAAGTTCTCCGGCAGCTGGAACGGCAGCGCCCGCACCACGTCGCCGAACTGCACCGCGAACTCGCGGAACTCCCGCGGGTCCACCTCCCGCAGCTCGGCGAAGCCCATCCCGCCGAACCGGGCGAAGAGCTGGGTCATCGCCCGCTCCAGCTCGGCCGTGTCGGTGGAGGGCAGCAGCACGCCCAGGTCGCGTGCGGCATCCACCATGCCGGTGCCGTCGCGGGAGGCGGCCGCGATCAGCATCTTGCGCAACCCGCTGCGCGTGCTCGGCGGAACCTCGCCCATCATGCCGAAGTCGATGAAGGTCAGTTTCCAACCGCGCCCGCTCGGGTCGTCGATCACCGGGGTGACGAAGATATTGCCCGGGTGCGGGTCGGCGTGGAAGAAGCCGGTGCTGAAGAGCTGGTCGAACATCACCGCGGCGAACACCGGCGCGACCTCGGCCGGGTCGATTCTGGCCAGCTGGAGGGCGTCGGTGTCGGTGATCTTGATCGCCGTGACGTCTTCGAGGGTGAGCACGCGTTTGGTGGTGCGTTCCCAGACCACCACGGGCACACTGACCCGGTCGTCGCCGTCGAACTCCGCGGCGAACCGTTCGGAGCTCGCGGCCTCGTGCAGGTAGTCGATCTCCTGCAGGCTGGTGAACGCGAACTCCTCCACCAACGCCGGTGCATCCACCCGGTCCGACACGATTCGCACGTGCCGCAGCCAGCCGCCCACCTTGCGCAGCGCGGCGAGGTCCACCTCCACGATGGTGTCGATGCCGGGTCGTTGCACCTTGAGCACCACCCCGGTGAGGCCGGTGGCGTCGGCGTCGGCCGGGGCCAGCCAGGCCCGGTGCGCCTGACCGAGGGATGCCGCTGCCACCGGGATCTCGTCGACCGACGCGAACGCCCGCTCCAGTGGCATGCCCAGCTCGGCCTCGGCGAGCAGCCGGATCGCCGCGAACGGCACCGGCGGCACCTCGTCTTGCAGGCCCTCGAGTTCGGTGGTGATCTCCGGCGGCAGCACGTCCAGCCGGGACGACATG
>Ga0247816_10000831_pt1 | contig 16216 bp, 15 predicted proteins | sample UWRJL209509C1_FD_179930 | JGI IMG/M metagenome (GOLD analysis project Ga0247816, IMG submission 179930) | Plant litter microbial communities from Arlington Agricultural Research Station in Wisconsin, United States - UWRJ-L209-509C-1 | ecosystem: Environmental > Terrestrial > Plant litter >...
AGATGTCCAAGTCCTTGAACAACTTCTTCACCATTCGTGACGTGCTGGAGAAGTACCACCCGGAAGTGGTGCGATACCTGCTGGTGTCGAGCCACTACCGCAGCGCGATCAACTACTCGGAAGATAACCTCAAGGACGCCAAGGGCGCGCTTGAGCGGTTCTACCATGCGTTGAAAGGCTTGCCATCCGTGGAGCCTGCTGGCGGCGAAGCGTTCGTGGCGCGGTTTACCGAAGTGATGAACGACGACTTTGGCACACCGGAAGCCTGTGCGGTGCTGTTTGAAATGGTGCGCGAGATCAACCGCCTGCGCGAGAGCGATCTTGATGCGGCGGCTGGGCTTGCGGCGCGTTTGAAAGAGCTGGCCAGCGTACTGGGCGTGTTGCAAATGGAAGCCGATGACTTCCTGCAAGCGGGCGCTGAAGGGCGTGTAGACGCTGCTGAAGTGGATGCGCTGATTCAGGCGCGTTTGACAGCTCGGGCCAACAAGGACTGGGCGGAGTCGGACCGGATTCGCGACCAACTCACCGCCATGGGCGTAGTGTTGGAAGACGGAAAGGGTGGGACGACCTGGCGGTTGGCTGATCAGGCTTGATAATTAAACGCTGAATAAAAAACGCCCCGACTGGTTCGGGGCGTTTTTTTGTGTGTACAGCCATCGCTGCAAGATCAAAAACCGCTTCTCTGTAGGAGCGAGCTTGCTCGCGAAAAACCTGAGGGCGCCGCGTTTATTCAGGGTGCCCACATCATCGTTAACGACCTTCGCGAGCAAGCCCGCTCCCACAGTTTGATCCAGTTCTCTCAGTTACACCGAGGTGAAGCCATCGCAGCGATGCTGCGGCCCGACAAGCCAGCTCCTACAGAAAAGCAGATCTGCTTTTGCTTCACACCACTCAGGTCGGCTTTCGGGCCGCCGTGCTTTTGATCTTGATCTTAGGCGCCCCGTTAAACCACGGTCCAAAGCCTGCGTGAGGGCACACCGAGCATTAGCGAGGTGCCGAGTGGTGGGGTAAGAGCGTTTTGCTTACTTTTGCGCTCTATCAAAAGTGAGCCGCGGTAAGGGCGGAACCAATATCAGCCCTGACCAAAACAACGGATATGCACACGCAGCCACGAAACCCCGCAGGCTACTTAAAGCGCATCTCATTCAGCCGCTGCTTCATCTGAGTAATGCGATGCTGGTGATCATCATTACGCCGCAACGCCACCGCAGTAGACAACACATCAATAACCACCAACGCCGCAATACGCGAAATGGTCGGCGTATACAGGCTGGTATTTTCCAGCGTCTCCACCACCAACGAAACGTCGCAGTAATGCAGCAGCGGCGCCTCTTGCGACCCAACAATCCCGATGACCTTCGCCCCGTTCTCATGCGCAGCACGGGCCACATCACCGAGAGAACGGGTCATGCCAGTGTTGGAAATCAGCACCGCCACATCGCCAGGCTTGAGCATCGAAGCAACCATGATCTGCTGGTGTGCATCTACCTGTGCACCGCATGGCACACCAAACAACGGAAACTTCTGCGCACCGTCCAGCGCCACGATGCCGGACGCACCAAAGCCAAAAAACTCGATACGCTGAGTATCGGCCAGCAGCTCAATCGCCTTGCTCAGTTGCACTTTGTCCAGGTGATGGCGCGCCCAGTCGAGACTCGTCAGGGTGTAGTCGAAGATTTTTTCCACGACTTCATCGGCCGTGTCGCTGTCGAGCAGCACCGAATGCGTCGCCGGCGTACCCAGTGCCAAACTTTGGGCCAGGCGCAATTTGAAGTCCGGGTAGCCCGTGCAACCAATCGCATTGCAAAAGCGCAGCACCGTCGGCTGGCTGACCAGCGCCTTGCGGGCCACGTCGGCGACGGTGTCGGTGAGGATCTGCCGGGGTTCGGCGAGCACCACATCGGCGACCTTGCGATCAGACTTGCGCAGTTCCACGCGCAGGGTGCGGATCACGTCGAGAATGTTCTGTGTGGGATCACGGGCGAGCGTGCTTTCGCGTGCCATCAAGTTAGCCTTGGGCGAGCAGATGCGCTCGATCGAGTGAAATTGAATTGCGTATGCAGTTGTGCCCGCAACAGGTTCAGGGGCAACACCTGGGGGATCCAGCCGTCAATCGTTTCTGGATCTGCCGTGTTAAACGCAAATAGGCCGTAGTGGTGGGCGATCATAAACGGTATCGCGCAATCTTGGCAAAGCTTGACCGCCTCCTGCAGGTCGAGGTTTCCCGGCACGCCACGGGCACTCAGCTCGGCGCAGCGACCGTTGACCGGCAGCAGGGCAATGTCGGCCTGCAGGGCCCGCAGTTCCTCGACTTGCCCCGGATACGGGATGGTGTCGCCGGAATGGAAAATCCGCACGCCATCGATCTCGATCAGGTAGCCGAGAAAGCGATGGTTGCCCTGCGCATCGCGCTCCAGGGTTTCATGGCAGGCCCGCGCGGCACTGATCCAAACGCCCGGCAACGCTTCGATGCGCTCGCCGGCCTCAATGTCCAGCAGCCGCGAATCGTGGACGCCGATGCGTTGCCGCGCTTCGTCCAGCGAGGCACGTGGCACCACGAATGACACTTGGGGATTGGTCTGCGCCAGCGGTGCCAGGGTGAGCGGGTCCATGTGGTCGCTGTGGTGGTGGGTGGACAGCACCAGGTCGACCCGGCCCAGCCCGTCGACGCTGATCGGCGCCGCTTCCATTCGCTGGTGGGCGAGGGGGCGTCCCTGGTACTTCTGCGCCAGGTAGTCCGATAGGTAGGGATCAATCACGATCCGTCGCCCACCGCTCTGAATAATGAACCCTGCCTGCCCCAGCCAGTAGAGCGACACGCCGCTGGACGACGTTTGCAGGTATTGCGCCAAGGGCGCATCGAATGCCGTGCGGCGATAGGCAAGGGTCATGGTCTCAGCCTTCGCCGCGCAGCGCGGTCAGCAGGTTGGCAACGGCGATTTCCGTGGCGCGGTTGACGCTCTGGGTGGTGAAGCCGCCGATGTGGCTGGTGGCGATGACCTTGGGGTGGCTGGCCAGGGTCAGGGACTTGGGCGGTTCTTCCTTGAACACATCGGTTGCATAGGCAGTAAGCCGGCCGCTATCGAGGGCGGCGATGATCGCTACTTCATCCACCAGCGAGGCCCGTGCCGTGTTGATCAGAATCGTACCGTCAGCCATCCGTGCCAGTTGCGCTGCACCAATCAGCGGGCTGCCATCGCGAGGCGGCGGGCAGTGCAGGCTGATGAGTGTGGCCTGTTCCAGCAGTTCATCAATGCTCGCCCATTTAAAGCGCTCGGCGGGCAGGCCCAGGTCCGGCTGCATCGGGTCAAAACCAATCACATGACAATCCAGTGCACAGGCCAGGCGGGCGACTTCGCGACCGATGGCGCCGCAACCGATGATGCCAACGGTTTGCCCGCGAATTTCCGTGCCCTGGTTGCGCGGCCATTGCCCGGCCTTGATGCCGGTATTGGCGGTGTGGATATGCCGCAGGCTGGCGAACATCAGGCCGATGGCCAATTCCGCCACGCCTGATGCATTGGCGCCGTCGGCGGTGCACACCTTGATCCCGCGCTGCTGGATGATCTGCAGCGGCAAATTGTCGGTGCCCACGCCGTTGCGACTGATCGCCCGCAATTGCGGTGCGGCTTCGATGACCTTGTCGGAGACCGGTTCGACACCTGCCAGCCAACCGACACAACCGGGCAGCAGGCTGGACAGCTCCAATTCATCGGGCAGCTTGCCGGGCGTGCAATACAGCACGTCAAAGCCGGCAGCGCGCAGATGGTCGAGGGCGGGATGGCCCGCAGATGTCAGTGAGCGAGGGGTGACCAGTACACGTTTCATTATTGTTGTCCTTGGGTGTGTAGACCGTTCAGCGTTGGGAGAAGCGGGCCGCAATCTGCGACAGCGCGTCGAACTGCTCGCCGCTCGGGGCGATGGCGATATCGAAGACTTCGGCGATCACCTGGGTCCAGCCATGAATGAAGTAATTCCAGCCGTCCTCGACCTGCAACTGGCGGGCCTCTTGCTGGTGGCGGGCCTGTTCGAGGAACACCAAATCGCCGCGGTAATTGAGTTCCCAGACGATGCCGCGCTGCGGGAATATCGCCTTGCTGCTCAGGGGCGAACCCGGCGCGTCCTTGCCCAGGCCGGTGGCATTGATCACCACAGCACCCGGTGAAAGTTCGCTGAGGATTTGATCGTTATCGCTGGCGTCTACTACCTGGCGGTACTGCACCGCGAACTGCGGATTGAACAGCCTGTGCAGGCGGGCTATTTCTTCCAGGCGCGCGGCGTCGCGGTCGGCGACGATGATTCGTGATGGGCGGTCCAGGCCGCGGCTGGCTTGCATCAAGTGCCAGGTCATGGCGATGCATGAACCGCCCGCGCCCATCACAAACACTTCGGCGCCGCTGGTTTCGAAGTGCCGTGGAGGCAGGAACGCATCCAGGGTCAGGCCTGAAGAAATCGGGTCTTTGGCATGGCAGACCAGGCGCCCGTCACGCTTGGACAGGCAACTGGTTTCGCCCATCAGCGCGGCGTGCGGATCAATCTCGTCGAACAGGTCCCGGCAGGCGTCGAACAGGTCGATCTTGTGGGTCGTCACCAGCGCGCCCAATGACAGCGGATCGTTCTTGATGAATTCCACGGCCTCACGGTAAGCCGCGGGCGCGGCATGCACGGGAAAGTCGATGCCCTTGATCTGCGCGCCTGCCAGGCCAAGGAACTGCGCCCAGGCGGGAAACACCTTCATGATCGAACTTTGGCCGGTGGTGACGCCGATGAAGTACAGCGTTGGCTGCTGGGCAGCAGTCATGGCGATCACGCGCTGCGCTCCCGTACTCGTTGAGCCGCTTCGACTGCCGCTTTTGCCTTGCGGGTGATCTCTTTGAAATTGCCGTCGCGAATGTCTTCGGTACGGGCGATCCAGGTACCGCCAATGGCCAGCACCATCGGCAGGCTCAGCCAGTCGCCCAGGGTTTCCAGGGTGATGCCGCCGGTGGGGATAAAGCGAATGTCGCGATGGGCAAACGGTGCATGGATACCGCGCAAGGCGTCCGGGCCACCCGCGATGCCGGCCGGGAAGAACTTGACGATGCGCAGGTCGCGCTGCACCGCCAGCGACAGGTCGCTGGGTGTCATCACGCCCGGTGCGAAGGGCAGGTCATGTGCCTGGCAAGCGTCGACGATGACCGGGTCGTAACCCGGCGCAAGCCCGAAGCGCGCACCACTTTCCTTTGCGGCGGCGACCGACGCGCTGTCGAGCAAGGTGCCGGCGCCGACGATCAGTTCCGGCCGTTCGGCGCGGATGCGGCTCATCGCCTCGGCAGCGGCGGCGGTGCGGAAGGTGATCTCGGCCACTGGCAGGCCGCCTTCGAGGAGGGCGTCGGCCAGGGCGATGGCGTCTTTGGCATCGTTGATTGCAATGACCGGGACGACGCCCAGGCGGGCGATGGCTTCAAAAGGATGGGTCATGGGTAATTACCTGGCCGCAGTGAGCTGGAAGATGTGGCTGATCTGTTCCTGGCTGCGCGGCCGGTAGTCGGTGTTTTCCACCTCTGTCCAGCCACCCTTGCCGTCATCGACGATGCGGGTTCGCATGCCGCCCGAGCGGGCGATGATGTCGTAGTCCTGGCCGGCGTCCGTGGGGTAGACGAACACCATCACCAGGTCGTCGTCGCCGACGTTCACCGAGCGGTGAATCCAGTACGGCGGTACATAGCAGATGGTTTGTGCGCTGATTTCCACGGTGCGGGTTTCGCCGTCCGGGGATTCCATCAGCATCACGCCGCGGCCACTTTGGCCGTAATAAATTTCCGGGCGGTCGGCCCTGGCATGGATGTGTCCACGGGTAATGAAAAACTCGTTACCGATTTTGCCGGGGCTCATTCTCGTGACCCCGAAAATCAGATCGCCAGCCTCGGTGGTCGGGCGTTGCTCGGTGACGTCGTAGACGATGCGCCCGGCCTCGCGAGCTACGTGCTCTGCAAAGGCCTGGCTGTCGGCGTACAGGCCTTCAAGGTCTGCAAGCTTCTTGATATAGGCGCCACTGCTGTTGAGCAATCGGCCGTCAGGCACGTCCACTTCGCAGGTTATGGGCTCACGGATAGTCATTACTGAGTTACCTTTTTTTGTACTAAAATTACGTAATGGAAATTTTAAGCACATTTAATTCGGTTTAAAAAGCCTTATTTTGCCAAATTTTTCAGCGATAGGTGTTTCAATCAGTTGACGTGAGAACGTTTTGCGTAATAAATATACGTAAACCGCAGGCCGCGATGCCTGATGCCAATAACAAGATCGATCCCGGGCAAACCACTCAAGGGCTGTTCGCCGGATCAATAAAGGAGGTAGTCATGTTCAGTCCACTTCGCCTTACCTGCTCCGCACTGGCCCTTGCCGGGTTTCTCAGCCACACGGTGCAAGCCGCCGACGAATGCATGGTGGGCATCTCGATGTTCACCCTGGGCGCACCGTTCTATGCCGCTCAACAGGAAGCAGCCTCGAAAAAAGCCAAGGAGTTGGGCTGCAAAGTGACCACCGCCGACGGCCAGAACGACATGGCCAAACAGATTGGTGACGTGGAAGACATGGTCGCCCGTGGCATCAACGTACTGATCATTGACCCGCGTGACCCCGAAGGCCTGGTACCGGCGGTTAACGCTGCCGCCAAGGCCGGCGTCAAAGTCGTGGTGGTGGACAGCGCACTTAACCCGCGCGCCAATTACGTCACCTTGATTCAATCCTCCAATGACCAGAACGGCCGCCTGATCGGTACCTGGCTGGCGAAGAAAACCAAAGGCAAACCACTGAAAATCGCACTGATCTCCGGCGCCAAGGGCAACGTAGTCGGTGAAGAGCGCCGCCTGGGCGTGATTCGCGGGTTGGTCGAGGCGCAACTGCAACAGGGCAGCTCGTCCAACGTGCACATCGTTGGCCAGGGTTGGGGCGGCTGGACCAACGAGGGCGGCTTGAAAGCCATGGAAGACTTGCTCGTCGCCCACCCGGATATCGACGTGGTGCTGGGCGAAAACGACGCCATGGTGCTCGGCGCACGCAAGGCGCTGGAGCAAGCCGGCAAGCTGGACAAGGTGCTGCTGGTGGCCGCCGCCGACGGGCAAAAAGAGGCGTACCGCCTGATCAAGGACGGCAAGTACGGCGTGACCGGCCTGAACGATCCTGACGTGATCGGCACCCTGGCTGCGGAATACGGCATCCAGGCGGTTCAGGGCAAACTGCCTGCCGACTTCCCGCGGGTGTATTACACCGAGCCTGCGGCGGTGAGCATCGACAACGTCGACAAGTACTACCGCGCCGACTCGACGTTCTGAAACAACGCGTGCGCTGAGGCGGTGCCTGCGGGCATCGCTTCGCTTCATTCATGACAAAAACAACAAAGGAAGCACTCACGATGTCGCAATCGTTGATCGAGCTTCGCGGGATCACCAAGTCGTTCGGTGGGATCCACGCACTCAATGGCGCACAGTTGCAAGCCCACGCAGGCGAGGTTCATGCGTTGCTGGGTGAAAACGGTGCGGGTAAGTCCACCTTGATGCGCGTGCTGGGCGGCGAGCTGCAACCTGATCAGGGCCAGTTGATCATCGGCGGCGAAGTCTTGTCGTTGAAGGGCCCCGGCGATGCGATGTCGCGTGGCATCACCATTATCCACCAGGAAATGGCCCTGGCCGCTGACCTGACCGTGGCGGAAAACATCTTCCTGTACGACCTGCCGCGCTTTATTTCCTGGCGCAAGCTGCGGGCGCGAGCGCGTGAAATTCTTGATCGCCTGGGCTTCTCAATCGACCCCTCGGCGCTGGTCAGTGACCTGAGCGTGGCGCACCAACAAGTGGTCGAGATTGCCAAGGCGCTGTCCCGCCAGGCGCGGGTGATTGTGTTCGACGAACCCACCGCCGTGCTCTCGACCCAGGATGCCGACCGCCTGCTGGAAATCATCGACGGCCTGCGCAAGCGCGGGGTGGCGGTGATCTATATTTCTCACCGTCTGGACGAGGTGTTCAAGATCGCCGACCGCATGACCGTGATGAAAGACGGCCAGTGGGTTGCGACCGTGACGCCTGCCGACACCTGTGTTTCCGAGGTGATCCGGCTGATGGTCGGGCGCCCGGTAGACACTCTGTTCTGCGACCGCAACGCCCGCCAGCACGGCAGCGAAGTGCTGCGGGTGGAGAACCTGAATGCCAGCCGCAAGGTGCGTAATGTCAGTTTCTCGGTCAAGGCCGGCGAAGTGCTGGGGCTTGGCGGGTTGGTCGGTTCGGGGCGTACCGAAGTTGCACGCCTGATCTTCGGCGCCGACCGTTGTGAAAGCGGCTCGGTGTTTCTCAAGGGCCGCAAGCTCAAGCTCAGAAGTCCGCAGGATGCGGTGGCGGCCGGCATCGGCCTGGTGCCCGAAGACCGTAAAGGGCAGGGCGTGATTCTGGACATGCCGATTCGCGCCAACGTGACCATGGCCAACTTCTCTTCAGTGCTTAACCTGTTCGGGTTTATCCAGTCGGATCGCGAGCGTGGTGTGGTGGAAAAACTCGCCGGGCAGATGCGCCTGAAGTCCTCCAGCATCGACGCCCCGGTGTCCAGCCTGTCGGGCGGCAACCAGCAAAAAGTGGTGCTCGCCAAATGGTTTCACCTGGGCGGCGACGTGATCATTCTCGACGAGCCGACCCGCGGCGTGGACGTCGGCGCCAAACGCGAAATCTACGAATTGATCGAAGGCCTGGCCGCCAATGGCCTGGCGGTGATCGTCATTTCCTCTGAACACCATGAGTTGTTCGGCTTGTGCGACCGCGTGCTGGTCATGTCCGAAGGGCAGATCTGCGGCGAGCTGCAACCTGATCATTATTCCGAAGAAAACCTGCTGTCGATGGCCATGACCCATCGCCCGGCACTTTCCCATGTGGAGATCCGCACATGACTTCGCTTTCTGTCAAAACCGTGCCCAGCAAATCCAAGTTCGACTTCGGTGAATTCTTCCGGCGCTACGGCACCGCCGTGATCTTTCTGTTGTTGGTGGTGTGCGCCACGATGCTCTCGTCGTCGTTCCTGAGTGAACGCAACATCATGAACGTACTGCGCCAGGTCTCTGGCACGGGAATCATGGCGGTGGGCATGTTGCTGGTCATCCTGACCCGTGGCATCGACCTCTCGGTGGGCTCGATTGCCGCATTGGGCAGCGTGTTGTCGGCGGTGATCGTCGCGCAATACAGCACTGGCGCTTCGATCGCCATGGTGATTCTGGCGGGCGCCGCCTGCGGCATGATCAGCGGCGTGCTGGTGGCTTATGTGCGCTTGCAGCCGTTCGTGATGACCCTGGCGATGATGGCGATTGCCCGTGGCATGGCGCTGATCATTTCCAACGGCCAGCCGATCATGATGGGCGAGCGGGGCGACACCATCACCGATTTTGGCACCTCGTTTGTGTATGGCGTGCCGATGCCGGTGTTGCTGATGCTCGGAGTGTTCATCGTGGCCGCGCTGGTGCTGAACTTCACCAAGTTCGGGCGCCTGATCAAGGCCATCGGTTCGAATGAAGAAGCGGTCAGGTTGTCGGGGATTCCGGTTGCCCGCTACGTGCTGGCGGTGTATGCCATATCCGGCGCTTTGGCGGCGGTGGCCGGGATCATTTCCACCAGCCGCTCGGGCGTGGGTTCGGCCACTGTTGGCGTGGGCTCGGAGCTGGATGTGATTGCCGCAGTGGTCATCGGCGGCGCCAGCCTGATGGGCGGGCGCGGCAGTGTGTTCAATACCTTGCTTGGCGTGCTGGTGTTCGGTGTCATCGGCAACATCATGAACCTGATCAACGTGCCGGGTTATCACCAGCAAGTGTTCATGGGAGTCATCATCGTTGTCGCGATGCTCCTGCAAAAGGGCACGGGTTGGCTCAAGCGCTGAGGCAAACAGCACTCAGGGTTAAAGAGGATAAAAATTACAATGTCTCAAGACCTATACCTTTCCATCGACGTCGGCACCGGCAGCGCCCGTGCCGCCCTGGTGGATACACGCGGCACGATCCTGGCGATCGTCAGCCGCGAGCACGAACAGATCGTGCAGCAATACGGCTGGGCCGAGCAGCGCCCGGAAGACTGGTGGGCCGGGGTGATCCATGCGATTCGCGGGCTGCTCGATGCGCACCCTTATGCCCGCGAGCGCATTGCCGCCATCTGCGCCTGTGGCCAGATGCACGGCACCGTATTGATCGATGCCGACGGCCAACTCACCAGCCCCTCGGTGCTGCTGTGGAATGACAAGCGCACGGCATCGCTGGTCCAGGCGTTCGAAAAAAACAATCGGCCCGAAGATTACCTGAGCCGCAGCGGCAACCCGCCGACCCCGGCCTGGCCAGCTTTCAAGCTGCAATGGCTGCGCGACAACGAGCCTGACGCGTACGCGCGCACGGCGGCGGTGATGATGCCCAAGGACTACATCAACTATCGCCTGACCGGTGAAATTGCCCAGGACTGGACCGAAGCTTCGTGCAGTTTCCTGATGGACCCGCAAACCCGTGACTGGTCGCCGCAGATGCTCGACCGGCTTGGGATTCGCGCGGAAATCCTGCCGAAGATTCGCTCGCCCCAGGAAATTCTGGGAAGCATCAATGCCGTTGCGGCCCAGGAAACCGGGCTGGCTGTGGGCACCCCGGTACTGGTCGGCGGCGGGGATTACCCGGTGTCATTGTTGGGTTCCGGTGTCTGCCGGCCAGGGCTGGGTTCGGACGTGACCGGCACCTCGTGCATCATCACCACGATTGCCCGCCAACCACTGCTCGACCCGGAAATTTCCAACGTCGCCTGCGTCAGCGATTGGGGGCCGTTCGTGTTGCTGGAATCCGGTGGTGACGCGATGCGCTGGGCGCGCCGGGCGTTTCACGAAAACAGCCTGAGCTACGCCGATATTTCCAACCGTGCCGCCCAGGCGCCGGCTGGCAGCAATGGGTTGTTGTTTGCGCCGTACCTGTCCGGTGAGCGCTTGGGTGATCACCGTAACGCCCGTGCGCAGTTCTTCGGGATCGCCGCCAACCATGGCCTGGCGCACCTGCACCGCGCGGTCCTGGAAGGCGTGGCCTTCGCGGCAGCGCGCCATATCGAGATCATGCAAACCGCTACCGGCCAACCGCTGCAAAAGGTGGTGGCTTCCGGCGGCGGTGCCAAGTCGGCGCTGTGGCTGAAGATCAAGGCGAGTATCTACGGCATCCCGATTGCCGTGCCTGAAGAGGCCGAATGCGGCGTGATCGGTTGCGCGGCATTGGCAGCAGCAGCGGTGGGGCACTTCTCGACGCCGGAGGATGCCGCCGAGCATTTCGTGCATTACGCCGACGACGTGCTGCCGGACCCGGAATGGGTAGAGGTGTATCAGCGCATGCAGCCGATCTTCAACCGGCTGTACCTGCACAGCCAGCAAATGTATGACGACCTCGACAGGCTCGCACTATGAAATTTTCAGCGGTTCTATGGGACATGGACGGCACGCTGATCGACAGCGAGCCTTTGCACTTCACGGCCCTGATCCAGGTGCTCGATGAGCTGGGCCTGGCGTGGCCTGAAGACTTGCAGCAGCAACTGGTGGGGCGTTCGGCCCATGCGGTGCACGCGCTGCTGGTCGAAGGTTTGGGCCTGACACTCGACTACCCGCAGTTCACCCGGCGCAAGTACGCGGCGTACCTCAGTGGTGCATCCACCTTGCAGGCCCGCGCACCGGCCGTCGCGTTGTACCGACAGCTCGCCGCGCTGGGTTGCCCGCAGGTCATCGTTTCCAATTCCGACCGGATGCTGGTGGAAGCCAACATTCAGGCGCTGGGCCTGAACCAGGTGGATTTACTCAGCGTCACCCGCAACGACGTGCGCCACGGCAAGCCAGACGCCGAGCCCTACCTGCGCGCAGCGTGGCTGGTGGGCGTGGAGCCTGGGCGCTGCGCCGTGGTGGAAGACAGCCCCACCGGCGCCGCCGCCGGGGTGGCGGCGGGCATGACAGTGTTCGCCCTGCCCGAGGCCGAAACGGCGGGCATGCAGTTCCCCGACACAGTGATTTCAGTGACCTGCGCCGAACAACTGGCGCAGCTGTTAGGTGTGCAAATAGATGGGCGCCAAGCCTGATCCCAATAAGGAGTTGCGGTATGTATCTGCAGAAATTCGATTTGAGCGGCAAACTTGCGATCGTCACCGGTGCCGGTCGTGGTATCGGCCTGGCGACTGCCCAGGCGCTGGCCGAGGCGGGCGCGCGCCTGGTGATCACCGACCTGAACAGCGAACTGGCGGAAACCGTCGCGGCCAATCTGGTGGAGCAGGGCCACTGGGCGGTCAGCCATCGCCTGGACGTGACCGACCCCAAGGCCATCGACCAGTTGCGTGACCAACTGGTGGCCGAGTACGGCAAGATCGACATCCTGATCAACAACGCCGGCATCGCGATTTCCCAGCCCGCCGAAGACATGGATGACGCGACCTGGCTGAAGGTGATGGACGTCAACCTCAATGGGGTGTTCTGGTGCTGCCGTGCGTTTGGCAAGGCCATGCTCGAAGCCGGTGGCGGGACTATCGTCAACGTCGGCTCGATGTCCGGTTTCATCGTCAACCGGCCCCAGGCCCAGGCGCAGTACAACGCCTCCAAGGCGGGCGTGCATCACCTGACACGTTCGTTGTCAGCCGAATGGGCCAGCCGTGGCGTGCGCGTGAATGCGGTGGCCCCGACCTACATCGACACCGACATGACCGCCCACGTGTACCAGAACGAAGAAATGTACCGTTACTGGGTCGGCGGCACGCCCATGAACCGTCTTGGCCGCCCCGATGAAGTGGCCTCGGTGATCCTGTTCCTCGCGGGCGAGGCCTCCAGCCTCATGACCGGCTCAATTGTGTTAGTGGATGGTGGCTATGTCTGCTGGTAAAGAAGGCGCCCTGAAGGGCGCACGTTTCCCCGGCCGTTACCTGCAAGGGCCGGGCTATTTGGCGCACCTGGGCGATGAAGCGGCGATCTTCGGCAGCTCGGCGCTGATCATTCTCGACGCGGGGATTTATTCGCTCTACGCCGACGAGGTCACCACCGCCTGCAAGCTGTTCAAGCAGATTGACCTGCAACGCCATGGCGGCGATTGCACCGAAGCGGAGATCGCCCGCCTGGTGGATCGCGCCAGCACCCGAAGTGCCGAAGTGGTCATCGGCATCGGTGGCGGCAAGGCGCTGGACACCGCCAAGGCCGTGGCCCATCACCTGGAGTTGACCTGCGTGGTGGTGCCGACTATCGCCGCTTCCGATGCGCCGTGCAGCGCATTGGCCGTGGTGTACGGTGAAGACGGCAGCGTGGCGTACGACCTGTTCCTGCCGCGCAACCCCGACCTGGTGATTGTCGACACCGCGCTGATCGCCAAGGCACCGCCGCGCTTTCTGGTGGCAGGCATGGGCGACGCGCTGGCGACGTTTTATGAAGCCGACGCGTGCCGTCGCAGTGGGGCCAACAACGTACTGGGCCTGACCGGTTTGCCGGTGGCTTACGAGTTGGCGCGGTTCTGCCGCGACACCCTGTTCGAACACGGCTTTGCCGCCTTGCAGGAATGCCGCGAGAAAACCGCCGGCCCGGCCCTGGAGCGTATTGTCGAAGCCAACATCCTGCTCAGTGGCCTGGGTTTCGAGTCCGGCGGTGTGGCGGCGGCGCATGCCATCCACCATGGCCTGTGCGAGTTGCACGAGACCCATGGTTTCCTGCACGGTGAAAAAGTCGCCCTCGGCGTATTGGCCGAGTTGCTGTTGCAGGAGGTCCCGCCTGCAGTGTTCAACGAGGTGTTGGCGTTCTGCCTGAAGATTGGCCTGCCCACGCGCCTGGCTGACCTGGGCATCGTCGACCCGAGCCTTGAGACGTTGCAGCGGATTGCCGACCGGGCCTGTCGCGAGGGTGAAATTATCCACAATGAACCGTTTCCGGTGACGTCCCAGCGGGTCGTGGAAGTCTTGCAGCGGTTGTTGTAATTCGACGTTCATGCAACCAGTGATGCACCGGCGTTCGGGCCGGTGCGCAGGTAAATACTCATGTCTATGATGTTGAACGAGGTGCAGGCCATCCCGGATGTGCTGCGCCGAATGTTGGACGATGACGCGGCGGTACTCGACCTGGCTGCGCGTTGGGCGGTCGATCAGCCGGGGCTTTTTGTCAGCGTCGCGCGGGGCAGTTCGGCCCACGCGGCGGAGTACTTTCACCATGCTGCGATGCGCCAGTTGGGGATTGCATCATTTGCGGTGCCCTTGTCGCTGGTCAGCCTCACCCCTGCGCCGCTGCAACTGGCAAATGCCTGCGCGTTGGGGTTTTCCCAATCCGGTAAAAGCCCGGATCTGGTGGACAGCCTGCGCTATTTGAAGCAACGCGGTGCGCGCACCACGGCCATCGTCAACACGCCGGACTCGGCACTGGCAGCGGTGGCCGACAACGCGATCCTGCTGCCTGCGGGAAGCGAGGTCAGCGTCGCCGCCACTAAAAGCTGCGTCGCGATGATGATGGCGAGCGTCCAGTCCATAGCGTTCTTGAGCCATCACCGTGGCCACGGCAAAGCGCTGCTGGAGGCCCTGGCGCAACTGCCGGACCAGATGAGCGCTGCGCTGGACCTGGACTGGTCCGCTGCCGTCGAATTACTGCTGAACGCCGACACGGCGATGCTGGTAGGGCGGGGCGGGGCCTTGCCGATGGCGCGCGAGGCCGCGCTCAAACTGCAGGAGACCTGCGCGATTCAAACCGCCTGCTACAGCAGCGCGGAAGTGCGCCACGGACCGATGGAAATCATCGCGCCGGGGTATCCGCTGGTGGTCTTCGCCCCCAACGGTCCCGAGCAAGGTGAAACCCTGTTGTTCGCCCAGGCGATGCGTGAGCGCGGTGCCAAAGTGCTGGTGATTGGCCCGGCAAAAACCGAGGCCGTCGACTTGCCCTACGTCACCACCCAACACCCGCTGCTCGAACCCTTCACGCTGATCCAAAGCTTCTACGGCGTGGCCGAGGCGCTGGCCATTGCCAGGGGACGCAACCCTGACCAGCCACAGTTCCTGCAAAAGGTCACTGAAACCCGTTAAGCCCTTTTCTCACTTCGCGGTACACCCAGGAGTACTCATGCACGACTTTCTGCAAAGCTTTAGTTCAAACCTGTTTGCCGACAAGACCGTCCTGGTCACGGGTGGCTCCAGCGGCATCGGCCTGGAAATCGCCCGTGGTTTCGCCCACCTCGGCGCCAGGGTGATCGCCGTTGGCAGCTCCACGCAAAAAATCCAGGCATTGGCCGCGCAAGCCGCTACCCCAGGCTTGAGCTTCAAACGACTGGACGTGGGCGACCCCGGCGCGATTCTCGACTTCGTGCAAACCCTCGGCACGCTCGACATCCTGATCAACGCCGCAGGCATTGCGCGCCCTGGGGATGAGTACCTCGACGAGGTGTTCCAGAACGTCATCGACATCAACCTGACCAGCGCCATGCGTTTGTCCATGGCGGCGTTGCCGCTGCTGGAAAAATCCCGTGGCTCAATCATCAACATCGCCTCGATGCTCAGCTACATGGCCGACGCCGACGTGCCGGCTTACTGCGCGAGCAAAAGCGGAGTGGTGGGGCTGACCCGTGCGCTGTCCCATCGCTTCGGCCCCAAGGGCATTCGCGTCAACGCCATCGCCCCCGGCTACCACCGCACCGACATGACGCGCGGGCTGTGGGAAGACCCCAAAGCCGCTGAAAAAATCGAGCAACGCACCGCGCTCAAACGCTGGGGTGAAGCCAGCGATTTGGTGGGCGCGGCGCTGTTCCTCAGCGGCCCCGCGGCCGCCTACATCACCGGCGTGACCTTACCTGTGGACGGTGGGTACGTCAGCGGGAGCTAACAAACTGTTGATCGTGTTGATGATCGTTCCCACGCTCTGCGTGGGAATGCCTCTTGGGACGCTCCGCGTCCCGCTACCGCCGCTGGACTTGAGCCCTGCGCAAGGTGACGCAGAGCGTCACGGGATGCATTCCCACGCAGAGCGTGGGAACGATCATCATCAGCCCTCAGAAACAGTGCTCGAGTCCCCACTGGCCTCAGCGTCCAGCTTCAACCGGTCGACCTTACTGATGCACTTAGGCTTTGCCGGCGCCAATTTGTTGATCGTTCCCACGCTCTGCGTGGGAATGCCTCTTGGGACGCTCCGCGTCCCGCTACCGCCGCTGGACTTGAGCCCTGCGCAAGGTGACGCAGAGCGTCACGGGATGCATTCCCACGCAGAG
>Ga0247816_10000832_pt1 | contig 16208 bp, 13 predicted proteins | sample UWRJL209509C1_FD_179930 | JGI IMG/M metagenome (GOLD analysis project Ga0247816, IMG submission 179930) | Plant litter microbial communities from Arlington Agricultural Research Station in Wisconsin, United States - UWRJ-L209-509C-1 | ecosystem: Environmental > Terrestrial > Plant litter >...
GGCGACTTCCAGGTGCTGACCGATTGCAGCACCGAAGTTAAAAAAGGCGAAGTGATCGTGGTGTGCGGGCCGTCCGGCTCCGGCAAATCCACCCTGATCAAATGCGTTAACGCCCTGGAACCGTTCCAGAAAGGCGACGTGATCGTGGATGGCACGTCCATCGCAGACCCGAAGACCAACCTGCCGAAACTGCGCTCGCGCGTGGGCATGGTGTTCCAGCACTTCGAACTGTTCCCGCACCTGACCATCACCGAAAACCTGACCATTGCGCAGATCAAGGTGCTTGGCCGCAGCAAGGAAGAAGCCACCAAGAAGGGCCTGCAACTGCTGGAGCGCGTCGGTTTGTCGGCCCACGCCCACAAGCACCCTGGCCAGCTTTCCGGTGGTCAGCAGCAGCGTGTGGCAATTGCCCGTGCACTGGCCATGGACCCGATCGTCATGCTGTTCGACGAACCGACCTCGGCGCTGGACCCGGAAATGGTCAACGAAGTACTCGACGTGATGGTGCAACTGGCCCAGGAAGGCATGACCATGATGTGCGTGACCCACGAAATGGGTTTTGCACGCAAAGTGGCCGACCGGGTGATCTTCATGGACGCCGGCAAAATCATCGAAGACTGCCCGAAAGAGGAATTTTTCGGCGACATCAGCGCTCGCTCCGAGCGTGCGCAGCACTTCCTCGAGAAAATCCTGCAGCACTAAAAAGTACCACTGTTCTCCCTGTGGGAACCGAGCTTGTGTGGCAACTGGTTTATGTGGAAGTCGGGCTTGCCCGCGATGCAGTCGCCTCGGTGTATCCGTTACACCGTGGTGATGCTATCGCAGGCAAGCCAGCTCCCACATAAGCCAGCCACCACACCAGCAGGTTTGCGGCAGGGCTGACAGCGCTGGTTGACCCAAGGCATCTGTGATGAAATGCGACCCCAACCTCTTTCGCGCCGCACCGCCATCACTTGCCGTGAAGCCTCGTCTGATCCGCCAATTGTTCCTGCCGCCACTGATCCTCCTGCTGATGATCGGCCTGGGTTATATCGGCTTCTGGATCAGTGAATACAACGGAATCCGTACCCTCAGCGAGACCGGCGAACGCCAGCTTGAGCTGCACGCCCGTACCGTCGAAAGCGAAATCAGCAAATACACCTACCTGCCCAGCCTGCTTGAACTGGAAACCAGCGTCTCCAAGCTGCTGGCCGACCCCAATTTTGAAACCCGATCCACGGTCAACGCCTACCTCGAAGGCCTGAACCGGCGCAGCCGCAGCCGGGCGATTTATGTGATGGACACCACCGGTCGTGTGCTGGCTACCAGTAACTGGCGCGATGCCGACAGCTACCTCGGTGAAGACCTGTCCTTTCGCGCCTATTTCCAGAACGCTGTACGCGGCCAGCCCGGCCGGTTCTACGGCATCGGCAGCACCAACGGCGAACCCGGCTATTACCTGGCCCATGGCCTGGAAGAGCACGGCAAGATCATCGGTGTGGCGGTGGTCAAGGTGCGCCTGGAAGCGTTGGAAGAACGCTGGCAACGCGCGCGCCTTGAAGCCTTCGTCAGTGACGAGAATGGCATCATCATTCTCTCCAGCGATCCGGCCCGACGCCTCAAGGCCGTGCGCCCGCTGAGTGACGACACCAAGGAACGCCTGGCCCGTAGCCTGCAATATTACTGGGCGACCCTCAACGAACTGGAGCCGCTGGCCCGCGAGCGCCTGGACGAAGGCACTGAAAAACTGACCTTCCCGGCCAACACCGAGCTGGTGGCCGACGAAAAAGAGGTCAGCTTCCTGGCCCAGACCCGGCCCCTGAACGACACCCCGTGGAACTTCACCCTACTCACCCCGTTGAAGGACCTGCGCCAGGCGGCAATCAACCAGGGCATCCTGGTGGCGGTGGCCTTTGCCCTGGTGGCGTTCCTGCTGATCGCCTGGAATGAGCGGCGCAAAGTAATCGCCACCCGCCTCGCCGCCCGGGAAGCCTTGCAGGAAGCCAACAATCAGCTGGAGCGTCGGATTGCCGAACGCACCACCGACCTGCGCGCCAGCAACGAACGGCTCAAGAGCCAGATCCGCGAACGGCGCCAGGCCGAGGAAACCCTGCGCCGCGCCCAGGACGAACTGGTGCAGGCCGGCAAACTGGCAGCCATCGGCCAGATGTCCACCAGCATCGCGCATGAGTTGAACCAGCCGTTGGCGGCCCTGCGCACCTTGTCCGGCAACACCGTGCGCTTCCTGGAACGCGGCGCCCTGGACACCGCCAGCGCCAACCTCAAGACCATCAATGAACTGATCGACCGCATGGGCCGCATCACCGCCAGCCTGCGTTCCTTCGCCCGGCGCGGTGACGACCAGGGCGAAGCCAGCCTGGGCAAGGCGGTGGACGCAGCCTTCCAGGTACTCGGCAGTCGCATCGACAGCCTGCCGCTGACCGTGCATCGCCACTTCAGCAATGTGCAATTGCAGATCGACCAGACGCGCCTGGAGCAGATCCTGGTCAACCTGATCGGCAATGCCGTGGACGCCATGCAAGCGCAACCGGCGCCGAAACTGTGGCTGGAAGGCGACAGCGTCGACGGCAAATACCGCCTGCGCGTGCGCGACAATGGCCACGGCATCGATCCCGAGTCCCGCAAGCATTTGTTCGAACCGTTCTTTACCACCAAACCTGGCGCGCAAGGCCTGGGCCTGGGCCTGACCCTGTCGGCCAGCCTCGCGGCAGCCACCGGCGGCAACCTCGCCGTCGAGCACCCGGCCAGCGGCGGCACAGCCTTTGTCCTGAACCTGCCGATGGCGAGCCCTTCACCAGTCGAGTCGACATGAACGTAGAAAAAAACACCGACCTGACCGTCCTGATCGTCGAAGACGACCCCCACGTACTGCTCGGCTGCCAGCAAGCCCTGGCCCTTGAAGACATTCCCAGCGTGGGCGTGGGCAGCGCCGAAGAAGCCCTGGCCCAGGTCGGTGAAAACTTCGCCGGCATTGTCATCAGCGATATCCGCCTGCCGGGCATCGACGGCCTGGAGTTGCTGACCCGGCTCAAGGCCCTGGACAAGAGCCTGCCGGTGGTGCTGATCACCGGCCACGGCGATATTTCCATGGCGGTGGGTGCGATGCGCAACGGCGCCTACGACTTCATGGAAAAACCCTTCTCCCCCGAACGCCTGGTGGAAGTTGCCCGCCGCGCCCTGGAGCAACGCGGCCTGGCGCGGGAAGTCTGGTCATTGCGTCGGCAACTGGCCGAACGCGACTCGCTGGAAGGCCGGATCATCGGCCGCTCGCCGGCCATGCAGAACCTGCGGGAACTGATCGCCAATGTCGCCGATACCTCGGCCAACGTGCTGATCGAAGGCGAAACCGGTACCGGCAAGGAACTGGTTGCGCGTTGCCTGCATGACTTCAGTCGGCGCCATTCCCATCAGTTTGTCGCCTTGAACTGCGGCGGCCTGCCGGAGAACCTGTTCGAAAGCGAAATTTTCGGCCACGAAGCCAACGCATTCACCGGCGCCGGCAAACGCCGGATCGGCAAGATCGAGCACGCCCACGAAGGCACGCTGTTCCTCGATGAAGTGGAAAGCATGCCGATGAACCTGCAGATCAAGCTGCTGCGGGTGCTGCAGGAACGAACCCTGGAGCGCCTGGGTTCGAACCAGAGCGTAGCGGTGGATTGCCGGGTGATCGCCGCGACCAAATCCGACCTCGATGAGCTGAGCCGCGCCAGCCAGTTTCGCAGCGACCTGTATTACCGCCTCAACGTTGTGACCCTGGAACTGCCGCCGCTGCGCGAGCGCCGCGAAGACATCCTGCAACTGTTCGAACACTTCCTGCAGCAGTCGTCCCTGCGTTTTGACCGCACCGCACCGGACCTGGACAACCAGACCCTCTCCAGCCTGATGAGCCACGACTGGCCGGGCAACGTGCGTGAACTGCGCAACGTCGCCGAACGGTTTGCCTTGGGCTTGCCGGCTTTCAAGAAAAGCGGCGCCAGCAGCGGCAACGGCCTGGCCTTTACCGAAGCGGTGGAAGCCTTCGAACGCAACTTGCTCAACGACGCCTTGCAACGCAGTGGTGGCAACCTGACCCAAGCCAGCCAGGAGTTGGGAATGGCCAAGACCACGCTGTTCGACAAGGTCAAGAAATACGGCATCAGCCATTAGGAGCAATGCGTGGATTTAGTGTTAAAAGCCGCCTTGGGCGCCGCAGTCGTGCTGATTCTGGCGGCGCTGGCCAAGACCAAAAATTATTACATCGCAGGCCTGGTGCCGCTGTTCCCCACCTTCGCATTGATCGCCCATTACATCGTCGGCAAGGGCCGGTCGCTGGATGACTTGAAGGCCACCATCGTGTTCGGGATGTGGTCGATCATCCCGTACTTCATCTATCTGGCCACCCTGTATGTGATGGTCGACCGGATGCGCCTGGAGGCCTCACTCGCGGTGGCAGCCCTCGCATGGCTGATGGCAGCCACCGTGCTGGTCAGCGTGTGGGTCCGGCTGCACAGCTGACCCAGGCAGCCGCTGGCCCGGCCCTTGCATTCACCCCCTAAAGCCTATTCGGCCGGCGTTCAAGCGTGTTGACCCCGGTGTCTGGATAGGCGCTGCCAGGAGGTGAAACATTTCCTTGAACATTCTTGACCTCGATCACAGCCTCACCGGCCAGGCCCCGATTGCCCAACGTCTTGCCAGCGGCCATGCCACGCGCCTGGACCTGCTCGACCTGGGGCCAAAACTGCGCCTGTGGTCCACCGAAAAGACTTACAAGCTGTTTGCCCAACGCCTGACCCAGCGGCCCCGGCCCACGGGTGCACGTCCCGAAATCTTCTTTGTAGGCTCCGGTGACTACCACCACCTGACGCCAGCGTTCCTGGCCGACCTGAAAGAGCCCATCAGCCTGATCCACTTCGACAACCACCCCGACTGGGTGCGCTTTGCGCCGCGTCGCCATTGCGGTTCGTGGGTTAACCGGGCGCTGAAAATGCCGGCGATCAAGCGCATCGTCACCCTCGGCCCGTGCAGCGACGACCTGCATAACCCGCAACTGCGCGGCGGCAACGTGGGTGCCCTCAAGCGCGGTGATTTGCAGCTGTTCCCCTGGCAGCATCCGCCGTCGAAAGTCTGGGGCCGGGTCGGTGATGGCGCCGGCCATCAGCAACAGGAAAACCACCTGCATTGGCGCAACCTGGCCGATCTGGACTGGCGGGCGTTCCTCGCGCAGATGATCGCCAGCCTGCCCACCGAGGCCATTTGGATCACCATCGATAAAGATGTGCTGGCCAGCGAAGACGCGGCGACCAACTGGGACCAGGGCGGCATGCGCCTGACGCACTTGCTGCAAGCCCTGCGGGCACTGGCCGCGACCAAGCGCATCATCGGCATCGATGTCTGTGGCGAGTTTGCCCAACCGGCCTTCAGCAACGCCTTCAAGCGCTGGGAAGCCAAGTCCGACCAACCGCCCGCCGAACGCTGGAGCGCTGAGGACATACTGCGAAATTCGGCAACCAATGAAGCGTTGATCAACCTGTTTGAGGAGCTGTTTCCGTGACCCTGACCGTGGTGTTGCTGGTGGCCGCCTCCATCGTGCTCGATGTGATCGGCCAGCTGTGTTTCAAGATGGGCCTGGACCGCTTGCCCGAACTGGACGGCGGCTTTCGCCTGAATGCGTTCTGGGGCCAGGTGTTCAACGCGCCGTTGCTGTGGGCCGGGATCGGCGCCTATGCCATCGAGTTTTTCGTCTGGCTTGAAGCCTTGTCCCGCGCGCCATTGAGCCTGCTGTTTCCAGCGGCTGCGCTGGCGTATTGCGGGGTGGTGTTTGCCGGCAAAGTGGTATTGGGCGAAACCGTAAGCCGCCGCCGCTGGATGGGCACTCTCGTTATCACCGTCGGCGTGATGCTGGTGGCTATTGCAGGAACTCAAGCATGACTTCAAAGAATATTGCCGTGACGCCTGAGCGCCCTGCGGGGTGGCTGCACGGGAAGCTGGGCACTGTGGTGCTGTGGGCGTTGCTGATCGGCACGGAAAGCGCCGGGCAGCTGTTTACCAAAGTCGCCGGCGATCAGCTGGGGCAGATGGACTTCACCCTGCAATGGTTGGCGGATGTGGCGCGTAATCCGGGGATCCTGGCGGCGATTGCCAGCTACATCGGTGCGTTCTTCGTGTGGATGCTGATTTTGCGCCGCAGCAGTTTGTCCCTGGCGTTCCCGCTCAGCTCACTGGTGTTTGTGGTGGTGCTGCTGGGCTCGTGGCTGGGCCTGGGCGAGCACATCAGCGTGCTGCACTGGGTGGGCGTGGCGGTGATTATTGGCGGAATTGCGCTGCTCGCCGAAGGCGAAGAAAACTGAGTTTCAAGGCCATGATCGTTCCCACGCTCCGCGTGGGAATGCCGCCATGGACGCTCCGCGTCCGCTCTTGAAAGTCGTGACGCGGAGCGTCACAGGATGCATTCCCACGCGGAGCGTGGGAACGATCAATCAGGGTTTGCGGTGAGCTACCAGAAAGCCAAGGCCGTGGGACACCGGAATATCCTTTACCCCCGCCTCCCGCTGCTGCTGGGCAATCTCGCGGTGAAACGCCTTCACTTTGGTCCAGTGCATTTTCGGCCGGTAGTGATGCTCGGCGTGGTAGCCATTGTTCATCCAAATCAGGTTGTACAGCCGCCCATAGGCGCTCACGCCCCAGGCAATCGGCAGGTCCGGGTTGCCACCGAAGTGCTCGTAGTAACCGTTAAGTGACGACAGGCACTGGCCCAAATACCAGAACGGCAGCAGCCACAGCACCGCCTGCCAGTTGTAAAACGCCAGGGCGATGTAGAACGCCACCGTCAGGTAAATCTCGACTTTCACCCAACGCGCATCCGCCGGGCGTTTGCGCTTCATTTCTTCATAGAACGGCTTGGGGTCGTCGCGAAAAAAACTCAGGAAGGTATAGGCCCACGGATTTTCCGGCTGGCCATCCTTGCCCCGCAGGTAGATCGATAGCGGGTCGATGGTCTGCCCGTTCGCGCCCGGCAGGTCGGAGTTGCCGCGGTGATGGCGGTTGTGGATATCGCGGTACAGGGTTTGCGAAAAACCGATGGTCAGCGACAGCAACAGATCAAACCCGCGGTTCAGCCAGGCCGGTGTGAAGTAGGCATTGTGAATCTGGTTGTGGGAGATGCTGTTGATGCTCCACGACATACTCACCGCGTACACCAGCGCCAACGGCACGATGGCCCACCAGGACAGGCTGTGAAAGGCCAGTACCAACCAGATGACAAAAGCGAAATGCGCCACGCCCAACGTGATGGGGATCAGGTCCCACAGCGAATGGGCGAGCAGGCGATAAGCAGGGCGAGCCATGAAAAAGGTCCTGAGAAAATGAATTCCCCAGAGCTGTTGCAAGGCTCAGACCAGTTTGTAAAAAAATGTGTGGCGGTTATTCAAACTTGTAGCTGATCGCCGTCTGCACCTGGCCCTGGTTCACGTCGCCGGTCTGCCTGACGATGCTGCTGTCAGACGCCGAACCCACCAGGTGTACCCAACTGGCGCTGGTCAGCAGCGACCAGTGGGTGTCCAGGGGGAATTCAAAACTTTGGGTCAACGTCAGGTTCTGGAAGCCGCCACTGGCGTTGTACGGGCGAATGCCTGAGGCGGCAGATTCGTTGGCGTCGACCCCGAAATAGGTCTGGGTTTGGCGCGCATCGGCGAAGTGCGCCATCAGGCCACTGCTGCCGATAATCCCCCCGCCCAGGGGGTAGCCGAGTTCGCCGCCCATTTTCCCCAGTACGCCACTTTGCTGGTGACCGCCGCCGACGGCCTGGCCCAACTGCGCGTAGACGCGCCAGAAGTCAGCCGGTGCGTACTGAACGAAGCCGCCAACCTCCGCCATGTTCGACACATTGCGCAAGCCCTGCAGCGAACCATTGGAGGTCCGCCCCGGCAGGTAATTGATGTACGGGCCGGCGGTAAAACCGTTGGTATTGAGGGCGCTCCAGGTCAGGCCGTCGTCGGTGCCCAGGCTGACACTTCCCCAGTCCAGGTCGAGATACGGAATGGGCTGGATTTCATAGCGGCTGCCGCTGGGATCGTGGGGCTGATAACTCAAACCCAGGCCCGCTTCACCGGTGATTCCGTCTGCCGCCGCGAGGCTGGAAAAACTCCACAGCCCAAGCAAACCGGCGAATACAGCAGAGGTAACCCTGAACATGGGGGCATTCCTTAATCTGAACATGCGCGCATGAACGCGCGAAGGGCTATGGCTGCGCAAGCACTCATCTTGTTTGTAGCAAGCTACAAAAATTGTAGCTCCATCGACACATATCACCGCTCCCTTGCGCCAAAGCCCCAGCCCCGCTGGGCTTCGGGCAGTTGGCACAGTCCCTGCTCTACCCCTTGTGCATGCGCAACAGCGCGCCCTCATCAAGGTTAAGGCAGATGATCCACTGGCATATCGTGTGTGACTTCGACGGGACCATCACTCCCACCGACGTCATCGACAACGTCCTCCAACGCTTCGCCGGCCCCGAGTGGGAAACCATCGAACAGGAATGGCTGGACGGGCACATCGGTTCGCGCGAATGCCTGAGCCGCCAACTGGCGCTGATCAAGGCAACGCCGGCAGAGCTGCTGGCGTACTTCGACAGCGTCGAGATCGACCCGGACTTCCCCGACTTCGTCGACCATGTGATCGGCCTCGGTGCGTCCATTGAAGTGGTCAGCGACGGTATCGAACAAGGCATCGCGCGGATTCTGTCGCGCAACTATGTGACCTTGCTGCCGATCCTCGCCAACCGCCTGCGCCAGGTTGACCAGAACAGCTGGCGCATCGACTTCCCGTATTCCAGCGACGCCTGCCGTGCCGCCTCCGGCAACTGCAAGTGCAAATCCACGCCGCGCAACAAGCGCGTGCTGGTGATCGGCGACGGCAAGTCCGACATGTGCGTGGCTTCCACCGCCGACTTCGTGTTCGCCAAGGCCAGCCTGGCTGACTACTGCGAAACCAACAACATCCCTTACGCGCGCTTCGACACGTTTGCCGAACTGCCTGCATTGCTGGCCAAGCTGCCTCAGGGCATCGCCGCCAACGCCACCAACTTCAACACCTCTTCCGACCTCTCTACCCAAAATCCGGAACTTTACCACCATGTCTGATATCCGCATCGCTACCGCAGAAGACCAACTGCTTCTGGATAAAGAAGCCAAATACTGCTCCTACGGCGACACCGTTCACTACATCGACCCGCCGCGTATTTTCAGCCGCTGCGAAGGCTCCTACGTCTGGGACACCGAAGACCAGGCCTACCTCGACCTGCAAATGTGGTATTCGGCCGTTAACTTCGGTTACGCCAACCCACGCCTGAACAACGCGTTGAAACAGCAGATCGACACCCTGCCGCAAATCGCCAGCCAGTACCTGCACAAAGGCAAGATCGAGCTGTCGGAAATGATCGCGGTCGACGCCAAGAAAAAATTTGGCCTCGACGGTCGCGTGCACTTCAACGTTGGCGGTTCGCAGTCCATCGAAGACTCCCTGAAGGTTGTGCGTAACGCCACTAACGGCAAGAGCCTGATGTTCGCCTTCGAAGGCGGCTACCACGGCCGTACCCTCGGCGCTTCGTCGATCACCTCCAGCTACCGCTACCGTCGCCGCTACGGCCACTTCGGCGAGCGCGCCAACTTCATCCCGTTCCCGTACCACTTCCGCGGTCCGAAAGGCATGACCAAAGAAGAATACGGCAGCCACTGCGTGCAGCAGTTCGCCCGTCTGTTCGAGACTGAATACAACGGCGTGTGGGACCCGAAAGTCGGCCAGAGCGAATACGCCGCCTTCTACGTCGAGCCAATCCAGGGCACCGGCGGCTACGTGATCCCGCCCATGAACTTCTACAGCGAGCTCAAGCAGGTCCTCGACCAGCACGGCATCCTGATGGTCGTCGACGAAATCCAGATGGGTTTCTGGCGCACCGGCAAGCTGTGGTCGATTGAACACTTCGACGTCAAACCCGACGTGATCGTGTTCGGCAAGGCACTGACCAACGGCCTCAACCCACTGGGCGGCATCTGGGCCAAGGAAGAGTTGATCAACCCGAAAATCTTCCCGCCAGGCTCCACTCACTCCACCTTCGCCTCCAACCCACTGGGTACGGCGGTGGGTCTGGAAATGTTCAAGATGACCAGCGAAGTCGACTACGGCGCAATGGTCATGGCCAAGGGCAAATACTTTCTGGCCGGCCTGCAGGAATTGCAGAAACGCTTCCCGATCATCGGCGACGTCGACGGCCTGGGCCTGGCCCTGCGCTGCGAAATCTGCGGCCCGGACGGCTTCACGCCAGACAAGGCAGCCCTGGACTTCATGGTCGAAGAAGGCATGAAAGGCGACATGGTGGTGGACGGCCAGAAACTCGGCCTGATCCTCGACGTGGGCGGCTACTACAAAAACGTCATCACCCTGGCACCGTCGCTGGAAATCAGCTACCCGGAAATCGACCTGGGCCTGAAACTGCTTGAGCAACTGCTTGTGCGGGCGACTAAACGGTGAGTAACCACGGGATCGACCTCGGTGAAGGTGATACCGGCTTCGTTCTCGGAAACGGCCCGGTCGGGATCCTGTTGATCCATGGCCTGACAGGCACCCCGACGGAACTGCGTCGGGTGGCCCAGGGTTTGGCCAAGGTCGGTAATTGCACGGTGTACGTGCCGACCCTGGCCGGGCACTGCGGTGGCAACAGCGACCTGCAAGCCACCGGCTGGCTGGACTGGTACGAAGGCGTACGCAAAACCTTCGTCGGCGTACAACAGCGTCACAGCCAGGTGTTTGTCGGTGGCCTGTCCATGGGTGCGGTGATGTCGATGTACCTGGCATCGGAATTCCCGGGCCAGGTCGCCGGCTTGTTGATGTATTCCACCACGTTGAAATACGACGGCTGGAGCATCAACAAGATGGCGTTCATCACGCCACTGCTGATCCGAATTCCCTTCGGCGTGCGGTTGTTCCGCTTCACCGAAAAGCCACCGTACGGCATCAAGAACGAACGCCTGCGAGCCATCGTCGAGCGGCAGATGAAGGAAGGCGAAAGCAGCCAGGCGGGCCTCCTGACCATGGAGGGCGTGACAGTGCGCGAATTGCACTGGATGAACGCCGTGGTCAAAAAACGCATGCCGTCGATCAAGACGCCGGCGCTGGTACTGCATTCCATCGAAGACGACATCACCAGCCGCTGGAACGCCGATTACGTGGAACGTCATCTGGGCGGCCCGGTGACCAAGATTCTGCTGGATAACTGCTATCACATGATCACCGTCGATCTGCAATACCGTCGGGTGATCGAGTTGAGTGCCGACTTTGTCCAACAACATGCCACCCCTGCAGGAGCGAGCTCGCTCGCGAAGGACGTGAACGAAAACGCGTACTGCCTGGTTTAACGCGGTGCTCTTGCGTTCTTCGCGAGCAAGCTCGCTCCTACAGGGATTTGGCCGCCAGCCTAAGGAAATGTTGTGATAACCGCCCAAGCCTTTTCGACCATTCGGGCCATCGAACGCAGTGCCTGGAACGACTGTTTTCCCGGAGCCCTTGAGGATTGGGATTACTACGTCGCCGTGGAAAACGCGGCGATCGATGATTTTCAATGGCGCTACCTGGCGGTGTTCGACGATGCCACGCTGGTAGCGGTAGCGCCGGCGTTCATCACGCATTACCGCCTCGACACCACGGTGTCGGGCATCGGCAAGCGCTTTACCGAGCGTCTGGAGCGTCTGTGGCCGGGTGTTTTGCAATTGGGCTTGTACGCCATCGGTTCGCCCGTGGCCGAACAGTGCAATGCCGGCACGGCCAGCCATATCCCGGCAGCTCAGCGCCAGGGCTTGCTGGAACAGTTACTGGCCGCCGCGCGCCGCGATGCGGATGATTTCGGCATTGGTTTGTTGGCGGTCAAGGACGCGCCGACCCGCGACGAGCACTGGTCCAACAGTTGCCAGGCGGCGGGTTTTCAAAGTATGCCCAGCCTGCCCTCGGCGTTGTTGCCGATCCCTTTCGGCTCAGTGGACGCTTACCTGGGTTCCCTGGGCAAATCCACCCGCAAGGACCTGCGCCGCAAATTGCGCGCTCCAGCGCCACGGGTTGAATGGCGGCGCAATATCGACGACGTGCTGCCAGACATCATGCGTTTGTACGAAGCCACCCTGGCACGCGCCGACCTGCAATTCGAACGCCTGCCCGCCGGCTACTTCACCGGTATCCTCGAACAGCTGGAAGAACGCGCGGTGTGTGTTCTGTATTGGGTGGACGAGCAACTGGTGGCGTTCAACCTGATCCTGCTGAACCAGGATCGGCTGATCGACAAATTCTTCGCCCACGACCTGGCGCGCAGCCGCGAGCACAACCTGTACTTTCGCAGCTGGCTGACCAACGTCGACTACTGTATTCAGAATAATATTTCGCTGTATGAGTGTGGCCAGGCCGGGTATGCCAGTAAGCTGCGCCTGGGCTGCGAGTTCGAGGGCAACAGCGTGTTCTTCCGCCACCGCAACTGGCTGCTCAACACCTTGCTTAAAGTCGTAAAAGTGTTTATTCGTCCGGATCGATCCGACCCTGCCATGGCTGCTGCGATAAGCGAAACCTGATGATCACCAAAACCCGCCAAAAAGCCCGCCCCTTTGCCATTTCGCGCTGGAGCGTCCAGCGCAAGCTGGTGCTGGCGTTCTGGCTGGTCAGCGTGATTCCGACGATGATCGCCGCCGAACTGGCCGCGACCACCCTGTCGCAGATTTTCGACAGCAACGTGCGTATCTGGCTGCAAGAGTCGACCAAGATCGTCAAGGACGAGATTGGCGACATCCTCCATGACAACGCGCGCATGGCCCAACTGTTCCTGCGCTATATCCGCCCGCCTTCCAATCAACACGATCAGCGTCATGACAAGCTGACCGCCGACATTGCCAGCGCGACCGACATCGACGTGGTTGCGCTGATTCGCACCAGCGATCACAAAGTGGTGTACAGCACCGCCTCCGACGATATTGTCAGCCAGATCAGCCTGGCCAAAAACGCGGTATTGCAGACGGTGCAGGTCGGTGGTGTCGCAACCGGCGCGGTGATTTCCACGTTTGAAACCACCCAGAACGGAGTCGATTACGAACTGCTGGTGGGCACTTACCTGGACAGCAGCTTCCTCACCAGCGTCGCCGAAGTGCACTCCCTCGACTTGCGCTTGTACCTGGCCAACAAAGATGGTTTCTCGGAGATTTTCGCGACCCAGCGCTTCGAAGATCACCCCACCCGCGTGCCGAAGAAGATCGAGGCCCTGTTGCGCAGCACCAAGCAACCCAGCGAGCAGTTCACCAATAATTACAGTGGTTTGTACTGGCCGATCTTCAACGACACCGGCGAGCTGCAAGGGGTGATCTTCAGCGGTTTGCTGCGCCATACCAGCCTGGTGGGGCTGGTGAACCAGAGCAATTTGTTCGTGCTGATCTTCCTGCTCAGCTCGGCCCTGTCCCTGGGTGCCGGGATGCTGGTGTCCAAGCGACTGACCCGGCCTTTGCGCGACCTGTCCCAAGGGGTCAGCGCGGTGATCTCGGGTAACTACGAGCATCGCGTGGCGGTCAGCGGCGGCGACGAACTGGCGCAACTGAGCAGCACCTTTAACCACATGACCGAACGCCTCGGCGAGCTGCATCACCTGGAAGCCCAGTTGCGTCGCCGCGATCGCCTCCACGCCCTGGGCGAAGTCGCCATGGGCCTGGCCCACGAAATTCGCAATCCGCTGGGCATCATCAAGACCGCGACCCAATTGCTGCACCGTCGCGCCGACCTGGCGGAAACCGACAAGCGCCACCTGGAATACGTGATCAGCGAAGTCAGCCGGATCAACGACCTGATTACCGAATTCCTCGATTTCGCCAAGCCCAGCGCGCCACTGCGCACCCTGCAACCGGCTCGGCCGCTGGTGGAGGAAATTCTCGGTTTCTGCGGCCCTGAACTGTCGACCCACAACATCGATGCGCAAATCGATGACCAGGCTCCCGGCGCGACGATCTACGCCGACGCCAAGCAGCTCAAACAGGCCTGCCTCAACCTGATTCTCAACGCCATCGACGCCATGCCCGAGGGCGGTCGCCTGACGCTGGGCATCAGCAGCGTGGACGACAACACCGTGATCAGCATTGCCGACACCGGCCAGGGCATCCCGGCCGACATGATCGAACGGATCTTCACTCCGTTCGTCACCACCAAAGCCTCGGGCACCGGCCTGGGTCTGGCCAAAGTGTTCTCGATCATGGAGAGTCACGACGGCAGCATCGAATGTGTCAGCGAGAAAGATGCTGGCGCCACCTTCAGCCTGTACATTCCGGCTAACGGTGAAGACGACAGCGATGATGAGGATGGCCATGACGCATAACGTATTGGTAGTCGACGACGAACCCAAGCTCTGTGATTTGCTGTCGTCGGCCTTGAGCCAGAACGGCATTCAGGTATTCACCGCCGGCAACGGCCTGCACGCCCTCAAGGTGCTGGAGCAGGAAGACATCGACCTGGTGATCAGCGACTGGCGCATGCCCGGCATGGACGGGCCTGCGCTGCTGGCGGAAATCAAGGTGCGCTACCCGCAGTTGCCGGTGATTGTGATGACCGCCTACAGCACCGTGAAAAACGCGGTGCAGTCGATGCGCAACGGCGCCTACGACTACATTGCCAAGCCGTTTGATATCGATGAGCTGGACATCACCGTGGCCAAGGCCCTGCAGTTTCGCGACATCATGCGCGACAACGCACGGATGCGCGCCGAGCTGGACGAACACGCACAGTTCGACAGCTTGGTGGGCGACAGCCCGGCCTTTCGCCGGGTCTTGAACGCCGTGGATTCGGTGCGCGACAGCAACGCCACGGTCCTGCTGACCGGCGAAAGCGGCACCGGCAAGGAAATGGTCGCCCGCGCCATCCACAAACACGGCAACCGCGCCGACAAGCCGTTCGTGGCGGTCAACTGCGCGGCGATTCCCGAAGGCTTGCTTGAAAGCGAAATGTTCGGCCATCGCAAGGGCGCCTTCACCGGCGCCGTGGCGGATCGGGTCGGGCGCTTTATGCAGGCCGACAAGGGCACGTTGTTTCTGGATGAAGTGGGCGACATGCCGCTGGCGTTGCAGGCGAAAATCCTGCGGGCCTTGCAGGAACGTGTCATCGAACCCGTGGGCGACCCACGCGAGCGCAAGGTGGATGTGCGAGTGATCGCAGCCACCAACAAGAATTTGCTGGAGGCGGTGGCCAACAAGGAGTTTCGTGAAGACCTTTACTACCGCCTCAATGTGTTCCCGATTCCGTTGCCCTCCCTGCGTGAGCGCGTGGAAGACATCGCACCGCTGGCCCGGCATTTCGCCCAGACCTTGAGCGCCACTGCCGGCAAGCGCATCACCGGCTTCAGCCCAGAGGCGTTGCAGGCGATGGCGGCGTATTCATGGCCGGGCAACATTCGTGAGCTACAGAACTGTGTGGAACGAGCGACCATCGTCGCGGCGACACCGGTGATTGAAGATATTGATTTGCCGGCTTATCTGTTTGCTTCAACGCCAGCAGACGCGAGCGTGAGCACGATACTCAGCAATGGCCCGGGCGTACCACAAGACCTGGATGCGGCACTGGCCGAGGTCGAAAAAGCGTACATCCTGGCGGCCTTGCAAGAGAGCAACGGCGTGCAGGCTGCCGCGGCCCAGAAGATCGGAATTTCCGAGCGCAGCTTTTGGTATCGCTTGAAGAAGTTGGGAATTCAGGTGGACAAGATTGTGCGGTAGGTGGTTGACCGTTGGTTGATCGTTCCCACGCTCTGCGTGGGAATGCCGCCTGGGATGCTCCGCGTCCCGCTGGCAACGTACAGTTTGAGTCTTGTGTAATGGTGACGCGGAGCGTCACGGGATGCATTCCTTTGCGGCGCGTGGGAACGATCGATAACGATCAATCTCAGCCCTTGGCCTCGCTGATAATCTGCCGAATCGCCCCGACAAACGCCTCAGCAGGCTGCCCGCCGCTCACCGCATACTGATCATGGTTGATCGTTCCCACGCTCTGCGTGGGAATGCCGCCTGGGACGCTCCGCGTCCCGCTGGCAACGTACAGTTTGAGTCTTGTGTAATGGTGACGCGGAGCGTCACGGGATGCATTCCTTTGCGGCGCGTGGGAACGATCGATAACGATCAAATCTCAGCCCTTGGCCTCGCTGATAATCTGCCGAATCGCCCCGACAAACGCCTCAGCCG
>Ga0247816_10000833_pt1 | contig 16192 bp, 13 predicted proteins | sample UWRJL209509C1_FD_179930 | JGI IMG/M metagenome (GOLD analysis project Ga0247816, IMG submission 179930) | Plant litter microbial communities from Arlington Agricultural Research Station in Wisconsin, United States - UWRJ-L209-509C-1 | ecosystem: Environmental > Terrestrial > Plant litter >...
ACGGAAGGTCGGTGATGCATGACAGGCACTCCAGGAGTTGTGTATTCCGCTATACCGGAACTTAGTATGTAACAACGGAATAGACAGCAGAAAGTGTGCCATACGCACTGGCAGAAAAATATCGAAGGATTAAATTCTTTCAGAATCAACAAGATATACATCTACTGCGGATACGGCGTTGCGCCAGCACCTGAAATCACATTGCTACTGTTGGCCCCACACTGCGGTGACAGGCCACATTTAAGTGCGCAAGTGAGTCGTTACCGCGCACAACGGTGGTGCACGCAAACTCAGGGCATGGGTACCTGTGAATTCTGACAGTAGACCGTTTCCAGCCTGGGGATTAGCGTGAGCGAAGGTGCCGATTGGCGTTTCGCGCAGGGAGATCATCATGGGAATTGCGACGGCGGTTATTGCCAATGCCGAGGATTATGAGCGCGTTCTGAATACCCGAAAGCCGGTGTTCATGTTGTTTGTGTCGCAGCACTGCCCGGCGTGCGGGCAAGCCGGGCAACTTTTTACGCGTATTGCCGAACGGCACGCCGAGGCCATCGACAGCCTGTTACTCGATACCGCCCTCACCCCCAGGCATCCGGACGTGGGCGGCACGCCTACGCTGCTGATTTTCAAGCAGGGAAAAATGGTCGAGAAACTCATGGGGTTTGGCCCCTGGGAAGATCAGGAGCACTACGTGCAAGACACCTTCAGGCGTTACGCGCCAGGTGAGCCAGACGCCGGGGTCAGTCCTCCAGCATCAAGCGCGCCGTACCCAACACCCGAATCGAGGCACCCGGCTCATCGCTGATCTGCGCCTGCAACCGTGAGCGGCTGCCCATGTCTTCGCCCTGGATGACATTGATGCAGCCGCCATGAGGCCAGCCCAGGTCACGCAGATAACCCGCAAACGCGGCGGTCGCCGCGCCGGTGGCGGGGTCTTCGTATACGCCGCCCACCGCGAACGGGTTGCGGGTGTGAAACAGCGTCGGGCTTTCGGCAAACACCAGCACCACAGTGCCAATGCCAGCGTCGGTCATGTAGCGGCGACCGGCTTCCAGCTCGTAATGCATCTGGGCGAGCCTGGCGCGGCTGTCGAGGGCCAGCACCAGGTGGGAAATGCCGGCGTTGATAATCGCCGGCGGGATGCTCGGGTCCAGGTCACTGCGGCTATAGCCGAACAACCTCAGGCCCGCGTCCACCAACGCAGCCTCTGCCGGTGCGCTGTGGGTGGGCGGTGATTGCAGGGCTGCTTCAATCAGGTCGCCAGCGCTGCGGCCGCTGACGCTGATGGTGCTGTTGTTCAAGATCAGTTTGAATTCGCCGTCACCCAAGGCCAGGCTCAGGGCGGCGCCGAGGGCGATGGTGGCATGCCCGCAAAACGCCACTTCGGCTTCAGGTGCGAAGTAGCGCACACGCCAGCCGTCTTCGTGCGGGCAGGCGAATACGGTTTCTGAAAAACCCACTTCATGGGCGGTACGCTGCATCTCTTCGACGTCCGGCAGGCTGTCACCGATCCACACGCCCGCCGGGTTGCCGCCCTGGTTACCGTCGCAAAACGCGGAAATTTTAAGCACATCCAAAGTCATACGGGTAACCCTTCCTTAACGGTTCAGTGGCCGGCAATGCTATCCAATGGCCAGCGCACCGTCGACCGGATATTGGCGGTTACATCGGCGTCAGGAGCACCTGCGTTACCCGTCGCTCCTCCACTGCGGCGACGGTCAGGCGCCAACCTTCATGTTCCAGGCTGTCGCCAACCACGGGCAGGCGATCCAGCAGGCTCATGACCAGCCCGGCGAGGGTTTGATAATCCTCGGTCGCCTGAGCCTTGAAGCCGGTGCGCTGGCGGATCAGGTTGAGGTTCAAGCCGCCATTGGCACGAAAACCACTGTCTTCCTCGACAATACCCGGGCCTTCGATTTCGCTGGCATCGGGCAGCTCGCCGGCAATCGACTCAAGGATGTCGGTCATGCTCAACACGCCCATAAAGTCGCCGAATTCGTTGATCACGAACGCAATGTGGGTGGACTCCTGACGCATCTGCTCCAGGGCATTGAGAATCGAGAAACTCTCCAGCAGGTTGATCGCCCGCCGCGCCAAGTGCTCCAGGTTCGGCTCGTTACCGGCCAGGTACTCCTTGAGCAACTCCTTCTTGTGCACAAAGCCCAACGGTTCATCCACCGCACCGTTGCGGATCAACGGCAGCCGCGAGTAAGACGAATGCATCAGCTTCAGGCGGGTTGTATCGGGGTCGTCTGCCAGGTCGATGCAGTCGACCTTGGCCCGTGGCGTCATCAAGGTGCGGATCGGGCGCTCGGCCAATTGCAGCACGCCGCTGATCATCACCCGCTCACGCCGGTCGAACAGCGGGCCGCCGCTGGCTTCGGCGTTTTCCAGCAGGTCGGCCACGTCTTCACCCACCTCCTCCACCGCCAGCGTGCGACCGCCCAGCAGGCGCATCACCGCATGAGCGGTACGCTCTCGCATAGGCCGCGTGCCTTGAGCCGATTTCTTGCGACGGGCACGGGCGATCTGGTTGAACAGCTCAATCAGGATCGAGAAACCAATGGCCGCGTACAGGTAGCCTTTCGGAATATGGAAGCCCAGGCCTTCAGCGGTCAGCGCAAAGCCGATCATCATCAAAAAGCCCAGGCACAGCATGATCACCGTCGGGTGATTATTGACGAAACGCGTCAGCGGTTTGCTGGCGATGATCATCAGGCCGATGGAAATGATCACCGCGATCATCATCACCGCCAGCTCATCCACCATGCCCACGGCGGTAATCACTGCGTCGAGGGAGAACACCGCATCCAGCACCACAATCTGCGCCACGATTGGCCAGAACATCGCATAAGCGACGTTGCCGGTGCGCTGGGCCACATGGCCTTCAAGGCGCTCATGCAATTCCATGGTGGCCTTGAACAGCAGGAACACACCACCAAACAGCATGATCAAGTCACGGCCCGAGAAGCTCTTGTCGAACACCTCAAACAGCGGCTGGGTCAGGGTCACCAGCCAGGAAATACTTGCCAGCAAGCCCAGGCGCATCAGCAATGCCAGAGACAAACCGATCAACCGCGCACGGTCACGCTGCTCCGGCGGCAGCTTGTCCGCCAGGATCGCAATAAACACCAGGTTGTCGATGCCCAGCACCAGTTCCAGCACAATCAAGGTCAACAGGCCGAGCCAGGCCGTTGGATCCGCTAACCATTCCATTTCAATGTCTCTTTAAAATTTTCAGAATGCCGGGCACGGCAATGTGCGATCAAAGGACCGAGTAAAGATAGGCAATCGGAAAACGGGATGTTTGGCCTGGAGGCAGGCGATCAGCGGGAACAGCAGCAGCGAATGTCTTGGGGAAAGACGACTGGGAGGCTCCGAGAGGGTGTTCATGTAGGTCCTGTAGGGAAAAAAGGACTTGGATCGTACAGCCGAAGGAGGAATTTCCTACAATGCAAAACTATTACAAGATTTGTAATGGAATGCGCGGGGGCTAATGCCTTGCATGGTTTGAAGGGCAGCGCTTATAACCCGCGTACAGCTGCCACCCTCTCGTTTGGCGACGATTGAGCGGTAGTTTTCTCCCCTTAGCAGCAACGGATATGTACTCATATCAAACCAGAGAAACAACCACCCCAATCACCGCTGGGCAGGAATTCGGATATCCCCCTCACGACATTGCGTCCTGACACCCCTCGGGCACCCCGCAAACCCCAAATCCTTACCCAGGCAAACCCGCACCTCCGAGAACACCTTGCCCTTGCAGATCACCGCAATCCCACGCTCGCCCATCCCCGGGTTGCTCTGGCGGAACAACGCCTCGATCTCCCTGGCCTGCAAAGACCCCGGCGCATTCAACGGCTGCAACGGCTCAGGAATAACTACCGCCCCCAGCGCAGCATCTGTCTTGTCCAGATAAGCCGCAGCCCCAAGCCCGCTGCACGTGCCGTGCTTGGCCCACTCATGCTTGAGCAATTTCTCGGTGACGAACAACGTCATCCCCTTGGCCACATCCTCTGCCGACAATGGCAACTGCGGCGCACAGGAAGCCGGCCACCCTCCCCGCGCGTACTGCGGCCACAGCCCATGCAGCACAAAGCCATAGCCCTTGCCTGAACATTGTTGATCTTCCGGGTGGGTCAGGCAAAAGGTCGGCGACCACGACAGCGACAACACATAAAAATCAAAATCCCCCGCCTGCTGCGTATCACGGGTTGCCGCCGAGGCGCCCATCACGATGCCCAGCCACAAGGCTATCCATACCGTTGCTCGTTTCATCCATCCAATCCTTGAAGATAAAGTGTGCCGCGATTATGGATAACGGCAGGCACGTGCCCAACCTAATAAAGCACCACCGGCAAGCGGAAAACTCAGTACTGCCGGCAGTCCCGGCTAAACGGCGTGGTTAGGATTGCGCTGCAACACCCGGTCCATGATCCGATCAGTCTTCAATGCCTCGATCGCCAACGCCGGATGCACACTGTCACCGCGAATATGCGCATTCATCCCCAGCACGTGGTGCCACTGGATATGCGCATGGTTGGGAATTTCGAGGGTTTCACTGACGTCCGCCTCCAACTGCAACGGGAGGTCCTCAAACACCGAAAAGATGATGCGGCCGTGGCTGCCAATCAACTCGACACGGTCTTCACGGCGGTCCGCTACAAAGTTCCAGCAGCCCATGCCCAGCGCGCCCGAGGTGAAGGTCCAGCAGGCAGTGACCGCGTCTTCAGCCGCATAACGCCCGGCCTGGCGTGCAGTGAAGCCCGAAACATCGACAATGTCGCCCGCCAGGTACTGGAACAGGTCAAAGCCATGGCTGGCCAAATCAGCGAAATAACCACCGCCGGCCACTAATGGGTCGGTGCGCCAGTTAGCAGCACTTTCATCCTCCGCCGAGGGCGGCTTGCACAGGGTCCAGGTCAGGTGCCGCAGTTCGCCGATGCGCCCGTCCTGCAGCCAGTCACGCACTTGCTGGAAACGTGGCAAGGAGCGCCGGTAATAAGACACAAACAGGTGCAGCCCCGCACGCTCGAAGGTGCGTTGCATCAGCGCACTCTGCTCGGCGTTCAACGACATGGGCTTCTCGACGCAGCAATGCTTGCCCGCTGCGGCCACTAAAAGGCTGTACTCAAGGTGGCTGTCGGGCGGCGTGGCGATGTACACCGCGTCCACCTCGGGATCATCGATCAATGCCTGGGCATCGGTGTAGAAACGGGCAATGCCGTGGCGCGCTGCATAATCGCGCACGGCTTCCTCGCGACGCCCCATCACGGCCACCAACGCGGAACCTGGCGCTTTGTAGAAGGCGGGTCCACTCTTGAGTTCAGTGACACTGCCACAGCCGATCATGCCCCAGCGTACGGTGTTCATCTGCAGTCCTCTTCGTCCGGTTTTTTCAATGGGGCAGTATCCACATCCCCTCCCGCCAACGCCACAAGCACTTAGCATGACAATTGCATTACACTTTTATGACATTCATCCACCTGCGGGGGCACAGACGATGAAAATACGCGCAACGGTCATCTGCGAACACGAGGGGAATATCCTCTTCGTGCGCAAGGCCAGATCAAAGTGGGCACTGCCAGGCGGCAAGGTCGAGCGCGACGAGCGGCCGGTGGGCGCGGCAGCGCGCGAGTTGGAAGAAGAGACCGGGCTGAACGTCGATGGGATGCTGTATCTACAGGAGTTAAAGGCCAACGACACCCTGCATCACGTGTTTGAAGCATCGGTGGTGAACATCAACGACGCCCGGCCGTGCAGCGAGATCAAGGAATGCCAATGGCATCCTTACGCTGACCTGAAAGACCTGGACACCACCCAGGCCACCCAAAAAATCGTCAAATCGTTCCTGCGACGACTCTAAGGCGCCGCCAGCTCAGGGCTTTGCCCGCTGCGCTGCAGCGCCTCTTTTATCATCCCGTTGGCTTTCTGCCGTTCGACAAAGGATTTGACGAATGCGGCAGCGGCCGCATGCGCCACCGGCACCGCAACGGCCTGCTGAATGCTCATGAAGTCATCGGCCAACAGGCGCCAGCGCTGATCGACCTGGGTACGCAAAAAGTCCCGCACACCGGCCGCCGCATCCAGTTGCTGCTCGATAAACACGTCGACCGCTCCCGCCGAAGTCGGTGCCCGCACCAGTTCGGCATGCTGCACCGTGCGGCTCAAATACAAGTCATAGGCGGCGCCCTGGCCGACGGCGATGCGCCGGCCGGGGGCATCGAGCTGCGTAACGCTGGTCAACGGCGAATCTACCGCCACCAGGTAAGTGCCCTTGATCATCACGTAAGGCGCGCTGAACGCGATTTCCTGCTCCCGCACCGGTTCGATGGCCAGGAACGCCACGCGCCAGATGTCATCGGCCAGCGCGGCAAACACCTTGCCCGCCGCCTCAAAGTGGATCAACTGCAACGAAACGCCCAACTCTTCAGCCAACGCCTTGGCCAGCGCCACCGACACGCCCTGGGGCTGGCCGTTGTCGCCACGCTGCGCCAACACCGGGTTGCCAAAATTGATCGCGGCCTTGAGCACGCCATCGGGGGCCAGTTGTTGCAGTACCTGAGGGTCAATCATCGAGCGCTCCTTGACGGGTCCGTTGCACGGTTTTACGGATGACGAAGGGCAACACTCCGCCGTGCTCAAGGTACCCAAGCTCCTGCAATGAGTCGAGGCGCAAGGTCAATGCCGTGGTCGAGACCTGGCCGTCGGCGCGGTCAATTTGCAAGGTGATCGGGTTCTCGCCCACGTGCAATTGATCCAGGCCAAGGAACGTCAGGGACTCGCTGCCGTCCAGCGCCAGGTCCATCACCGTCACGCCTTGATCGAACACCAGCGGCAACACGCCCATGCCGATCAGGTTGCTGCGGTGGATGCGCTCGATGCTGCGCGCCACCACCACTTTGATCCCCAGCAAGGTCAGGACCTTGGCCGCCCAGTCGCGGCTGGAACCGGCGCCATAGTTGATCCCGGCAAACAACACTGTCGGCGTCCCCGCGTAGCTTTGAGCGGCAATGTACAGCGGCAGGTACTCGCTGCGGTCAGCGTTCCAGGCCCAAACGCCCTGGCGCACCGGTTGGTCAGGCGTCAGCAGGTTGTTCAGGCGCGGGTTGGTGAACGCCCCGCGCACCATCACTTCATGGTTGCTGCGCCGGGTCGAATACTGATTGAAGTCCGCCAATGCCTCGCCGCGCTCGCGCAGCCAGTGGCCGGCCAGGCTGTCGGCCGGGATGGTTCCGGCCGGCGAGATGTGGTCGGTGGTGACGTTATCGCCCAACACCACCAGCGCGCGAGCACGGTTAATCGCCAGGGAGCTGGCCGGCTCAGGTGACACATCAGCCAGGTACTGCGGGCGGCGCAGGTAAGTCGAGTCCGGCTGCCAGGCAAACTGCAGACTGGCGTCAGCCTCCAACGCCTGCCAATGGTGAGTGCCCTGCCATAGCAGTTTCTGACGCTGCTGGAACAGTTGCGGGCGCACCACCTGCGCCACTTGCGCTGCCACCTCGGCTTCGCCGGGCATCAGCTCGTGCAGGTACACCGGTTGCCCCTGGGCATCCATCGCCAGCGGCTGGGCCGAGAGGTCAATGTCGATGCTGCCGGCAATCGCATAGGCCACGCACAGCGCCGGTGAGGCCAGGTAGCCGGCGGGGACTTTCGGGTTGACCCGGCCTTCGAAATTGCGGTTGCCCGACAGCACCACCACACCTTTCAAGCCCTGCTGGGCGAAGGCTTCGACATGGTTTTCCAGGCTTCCGGAGTTGCCGATGCAGGTCATGCAACCAAAACCCGCCAGGTCGAACCCCAGTGCGGCAAAATCTTCCAGCAGCCCGGCGTCTTCCAGGTAATCGGCGACCACCCGCGAGCCCGGCGACAACGAGGTCTTGACCCACGGCTTGCGCGTGATCCCACGGGCGCGAGCGTTACGTGCAAACAGTCCGGCCTGGATCATCTGCGCCGGGTTGGCGGTGTTGGTGCAACTGGTAATGGCCGACATCACCACCGCACCGTGGGTGATCGGCACGTCGAACGAGGGCTCGAAAAACGCCTGGCTGTCGTGGCTCACCTGCTGATGAAACGAGGCGGCAGCGTGCGCCAACGACTGGCGTTGATGGGGCTGATGAGGCCCGGCGACGCTGGGTTCGACGCAGGCCAGGTCCAGTTCGATCAACTCATCAAACACCGGCTCAGGGTCGTGCTCCCGGCGCCACAACGACTGCGCCGCCATATAGGCCGAGACCTTGCTGATCAACGCTGCCGGGCGTGCGCTCAAGTTCAGGTACGACAACGTCTCGTCATCGAACGGGAAAAACACCACGGTGGCGCCGTACTCCGGCGCCATATTGGCCACCGTCCCGCGCGCCGCCCAGCTCAGGGACGACAGGCCCGGCCCGGTGAACTCGACAAACTTGCCGACCATGCTGCGCTGGCGCAACAACTCGGTCACCGTGAGCGCCAAATCCGTCGCGGTGACGCCGGCGCGCAAGGCATGGGTGACGCGAATTCCCACCACCTGCGGATACGCAATCGGCACCGGCTCACCGAGCATCGCCGCCTGCCCTTCCAGGCCGCCGACGCCCCAGCCGAGCACGCCGATGGCATTGATCATGGGTGTATGGCTGTCGGTGGCGACCATACAGTCCGGGTGCAGCAGCACGTGACCGTTACGCGGCTCGCTCTCCCACACCACCTGGGCGATCGACTCCATGTTCATCTGATGAATGATCCCGGTGCCCGGCGGGATCACCTTGAAGTTGTCCAGGCTGGCCTGGGCCCATTTGATGAATCGATAGCGCTCGCTGTTGCGGCGAAAGTCGATATCCAGGTTGGCTTCCACCGCGCCTGCCTCGGCGTAGTGTTCGACGATCACCGAATGGTCGATGGTCAGCACCGCCGGAATCGACGGGTTCACCGCCCGCGGATCGCCACCCAGCTCGGCGACCACATCGCGCATCCCGGCAAAATCCGCCAGCGCCGGCAGGCACGTGGTGTCGTGGAACATCAAGCGGTTAGGCTGGAACGGCACCTCGCAGTCGGGGCCGGCACCGGTCGCCCGCGCCAGTACCTGGGGCAATGACGCCGGGGCGCAACGGGCGATGTTTTCCAGGAGGATGCGCAGGGAATACGGCAGCCGTTGCACTTGCGTCGGGGTCAGCAGCTTGTGCAGGTCGACATAGGTAAAGCGCTGTCGGTCGATATCCAGGTGGCTTAGAAAATCGCTCATAGCTGCTTGAACACCCGCTCGATGCGCTCAAGGCCCCAATCGAGTTCTTTACGCGTAATGGACAACGGCGGTGCAATGCGCAGCACGTTTTCGTGGGTTTCCTTGGTCAGCAGGCCTTCGGCCAACAGCGCTTCGCAGATTGGCCGGGCGTCGCGGTCCAGCTCCACGCCGACCCACAGGCCACGCCCGCGAATCTCGCGAATGGCTGGCGAGTTCAGCTCGCTAAGGCGCTCCACCAGGTACTGCCCCAGTTGCGCGCTGTTGTCGATCAAACCTTCTTCTTCCAGGACCTTCAACGCCTCCAGGCCAATCGCCGCCGCCAGCGGGTTGCCGCCGAAGGTCGAGCCGTGGCTGCCGGCATCGAACAGGTCCATGATCGAGTGATCGGCAAGGAACGCCGACACCGGCATGATCCCGCCGCCCAGGGCTTTGCCGAGGATCAGCGCGTCCGGGCGGATGCCTTCGTGCTGGAAGGCGAACCACTTGCCGGTGCGACCCAGGCCGGACTGGATTTCGTCGAGGATCAGCAGCGTATTGGTGTCGTCACACAGTTGGCGTAACTCACGCAGGAAGCCGGCTGGCGGCACGCGAATGCCGGCTTCGCCCTGGATCGGCTCGATCAGCACCGCGCAGGTATCCGCAGTAATCGCTTGGCGAAAGCTCTCGATATCGCCAAACCGTGCTTCGGTGAAACCACCGCAGAACGGACCGAAATCGGACTTGTATGAAGGTTCCGAAGAGAATCCGACAATGGTCGAGGTGCGCCCGTGGAAGTTGTTGTCGGCGACCACGATTTTCGCCTGGTTCGCAGCGATGCCCTTGACCCGATAACCCCAACGGCGGGCCGCCTTGATCGCGGTTTCCACGGCTTCGGCACCGCTGTTCATCGGCAGTGCCGAGTCAAACCCGCTGATGCGGCACAGGGTTTTGAGGAAGTTGCCCAACGGCTCACTGTAGAAGGCACGGGAGACCACGCTGATCTTGTCGATCTGCGCCACGGCGGCGGCGCGGATACGCGGGTGGACGTGGCCGTGGCTGACGGCGGAATAGGCCGACATCATGTCCAGGTAGCGCCGGCCGTCATCACCAATCGCCCACACGCCCTCGCCCTTGACGATGACCACGGGCAGGGGTGAGTAGTTGTGGGCGCAGAATTGGTTTTCGAGGGTGATTGCCGGGTTGGAGTGCATGTGGAGTTTCCTGCCGATAACAAAATTTAAATGAACAATGAAGATCAACTGTAGGAGCTGGCTTGCCTGCGATGGCGGTGTAACAGTCGCCACAGTATTGACTGCCCCACCGCTATCGCAGGCAAGCCAGCTCCCACATTGCTCTGCTGTGGTTTAGAGAGCGTATTCCAGCTCAGGCGCTGAGCAATTTGCCGCTGCGAATCGGTGTGGCACCGCTCACCCGGCCCAACGGATCGCCCGGCTTGACGAAGCGCACGTCGCGGCGCATGTACAGCACGCCGGTGTTGTGGCTGTTAACCGTCGTAGTCTTGCCGCTGTGGGGGTCGACGATATCGAACAGCGGCTGCCCCGCTTCAATACGGCTGCCCACCGCTGCGCGGTGCACCAGCACGCCGGCACTCGGCGCATAAAACTGTTCACTGCCCGCCAGCGGCGTGGCCGGGTTGCGCAGCGCCGGCAATGGCCGTGGCGTGCCTTCGACGGCGCCCAGGTGTGTCAGGTAATCAATGATCGCGGTGGCGTCATGGTCCGCCAGTTCGTAGGACACATCACGCTGGCCACGGTGTTCAACGGTGACCGCAATGCTGCTGTCGGGGATCGGAAAGCGCTCGCCGAAACGCTCGCGCAGGTTGATCCACAACAGGTACAGCGCCTCGTCAAACGAGTTGGCCTGGGAGTCGGTGGCCAGCAACGAAGCCTCGGCACCGATATAACGCGCCAGCGGCTCCACCGTGGCCCAAACGGCCTCGCCGGTGTAGACGTGCATCGACGCTTCGCGGGAGCAGTGCAGGTCCAACACGATGTCGGCGTCGTGGGCCAGCAGCATCAGGGTGTGTTGCAACGACTGGTACTCATCCATCGGCTGCGAGGCACGCAGGCATTCGCCCCAGGCCTGGCGGATCAGTTGGCGGTTGGCGTCGATGTCCTGGCCCAGCAGGTGCTCGACCTTGCCGGCGATGTCCTGGTATGGCACCGGGAAGCCACGGTTGTAATTGCGCCCGCTGCCCAGTTCGAAACGCCCGCTGGGAGCGCCCATGATGTATTGGCCAAGGCCTGCCGGGTTGGCCACGGCCACCAGCACGATTTCGGCATTGAGGCGGTTGGCGTTTTCCAGCTCCACCAGTTGCCGGCGCAGTTGCGCAGCTACCAGCATCGCCGGGGTTTCATCGGCATGCAGCGCCGCCTGAATATAAATTTTTCGACCTGCGCCCACTGCGCCATAATGCTCACTGTCAACGTGCCGGTGGGTGCCTTGTGTCGCTTGCAGCAAGGGGTGTGATTTGAGTTTCATAAACCGGAAGTCTCGATATTCGAGTGACGAATGCTGAATACATCTGCTGTTGAAAAGAGTAACGAGACTGGGTGATCGCCTGTAAGGGCGGCCAGGGCTATCTTGATCTGGTAATCCGATCAGTGTGGGGGCCAGCAAGCCAGCCCCCACAAGGGTCTGCTACCAGAGCGCCAGGGTGTAACCCAGCAACACGCGGTTCTCGTTGACGTCGTTGAAGTAGTTGCCTTTGCTCAGCGCGTTACGCCAGCGCATCGACACGCCTTTGAACGGCCCGTTCTGCACCACGTAGCCAATGTCCAGGTCGCGCTCCCACTCACGGCCTTCGCCGTTGAAACCGATCACCTCGGCCGAATCACCCTTGGCGTACTTGGCCGTGAACAGCAGGCCCGGCAAGCCGAGGTCGGCAAAGTTGTAGTCGTAGCGAGCGTGCCAGGCGCGCTCCTTGGTCTGGGTAAAGTTGCTGAACTGGTACTCGGTGAACAGGTAGCTGATGGAACCGTCGAGGTAGGTAAACGGCGTGCTGCCGTACTGTTGCTGGAAGCCGCCGCCGATGCTGTGACCCTTGTACTGGTAGGTCAGGCGTGTACTCAGGGCGCGGTTGTCGACATCACCCGCCAGCCCTGCACCGTCCTTGTCCGCCTTGAAGAAGCGAATGTCGGTTTTCAAGGTGCCCGGCCCCAGGCCGAAGTTGTTTTTGACCCCCGCAAATTGCTGGTGGTAGATGCTGTCCAGCGCTGCGTAGTGGTAGCTGAGCAAGGTGTTGGGGGTCAGCGAATAATCACCACCGGCGAAACGGAACTGGTCACTCAGCGCAGTGCTTTTGTAGACCTTGCTCACCGTGGTCAGCTTCATGTCTTCGTAGTTGGTGGAGTCGCGGTCCTTGGCCTGGTCCAACTGGCCGAGGGTGATTTTCAGGTTGCTGATGTCGTTAGAGACCAACTGCGTACCGCTGAACGACTGCGGGAACAGCCGGCTGGTGTTGGGTTGCAGGGTCGGTAGGTCCGGCACCAGGTAACCCACGCGCAATTCACTCTGGGCAAAGCGCGCCTTGGCCGTTACACCAAGCTTTGAATACTCATCGGAGGCACGCTTGTCGCTGTCACGCTGCAACAGTCCGGTGCCGGAAAGGCCCGGGCTGGAGTCGAGCTTCAGGCCAAGCATGCCGGTCAGGTCCAGACCGAAGCCCAGGGTGCCTTCGGTAAAGCCGGACTTGATGCCGAGGATAAAACCTTGTGCCCATTCGGCGCGCATCGACTGCGACGCCTCCTCCCGATAATCACGGTTGAAGTAGTAGTTCTTCAAATCCAGCGTACCGCTGCTGTCCTTGATGAAGTCGGCGTGGGCCAGTGACGGGATAAGCCCGCTGCTGACAACACCGACGCCGGTGATGAGTTGAGTCAGGGATTTTTTCATTTTTTTGGCTCCTGGCAGTGTTGGGTTTGGGTGTTTTTATTGTTCTTCGGACATGGCTTCGCCGTTCGCGCAAATCGGTGATTTGCGCGGCGGGTGAAGTCAGTCCTGGGTTACAGCGCTAGCGGTACGGGGCCCTGGCGGATGCGGTAGCCACCGTTTTCAAGTTTCTCCAAAGAGCTGGCAGCGGCCAGCAGCTTGCGGGTGTAAGGGTGTTGCGGGCGGTCGAAGATCTCGTCCCGCGCGCCCATTTCCACCACCCTGCCCTCGCTCATCACCGCCACTCGGTGGGCGATGCGTTCCACCGCCGCCAGGTCATGGGAGATGAACAGGCAGGCAAAGCCGTACTGCGCCTGCAAGCGTTCGAACAGCTCAAGGATTTGCTTCTGGATGGTCATGTCCAGGGCCGAGATCGGCTCGTCGGCGATCACCAGCCGAGGGTGTCGCACCAGTGCCCGGCCGATGGCCACGCGTTGGCGCTGGCCACCGGACAACTGGTGCGGGAAGCGCTCGACAAACTGCTCGGCCAGGCCGATATCCAGCAGGGTTTTGGTCACCCGTTCACGACGTTGCTCAGACGTCATGCCGGGGACGTGGCGCAGCGGCTCGGCGAGGATGTCGCCGATTCGCATGCGCGGGTCGAGGGATGAATACGGGTCCTGGAAAATCATCTGGCATTGCAGGCGATGCTCGCGGTTGCCTGCCTTGAGAATGTCCACGCCCTCAAATTCGATGGCACCGGAACACGGGCTGTTGAGGCCAACAATCGCCCGGCCCAATGTCGTCTTGCCCGACCCGCTGCCACCCACCAGCGCCAGGGTTTCCCCCGGTGCAATCGTCAGGTTCGCCGAATGCACCACGCGCTTGAACTGGCTGCGGCCCCACAGGCTGCGCGGGCCGGGGTGCTCGATGCACACGTCCTTGACCGTCAGCAACGGCCCGTCCGCCTTGGGCAAAGCGGCCAGGGTGCCGCGCCGTGGCAAGGCTTCCAACAGTTGCCGGGTGTACTCGGCCTTGGGCGCCAGCAGAATCTGCTCGATGGTGCCCTGCTCCACCGCGCGGCCTTCGCGCATCACCACCACTTTGTCGGCGTAACGCGCCACCAGCGACAAGTCGTGGCTGATGAACAGGATGGCCGTGCCTTGCTCGCGGGTCAGGTCGAGCATCAGCTTCAACACGTCCAGTTGCGCCAGGCAATCGAGGGCCGTGGTGGGTTCGTCGGCAATCAGCAAGGCCGGGCGCAGCAGCATTACCGAGGCCAGCATGATGCGCTGGCGCATGCCGCCGGAGAACTCGTGGGGAAAGGCTGCCAGGCAACGTTCGGCATCCTTGATACCGATGTGGCCGAGCATTTCCAGGCTGCGCTCACGGATCTGCGCATCACTGAGCTTGGTGTGCAGGCGCAGGCCTTCGGCCATTTGCTCGCCGATACTCATCGACGGGTTGAGGGAGACCATGGGTTCCTGAAACACCATGCCGATCTTCGCCCCGCGCAACTGACGCAGTTGCTCGGGCGTCAGGCTGCCCAGGTCGTGGCCCTGAAAGCGCACCTGCCCACCGCAGTTTTCCAACGGCGGTGGCAGCAGGCCGATGGCGGCACGGGCGGCCATGGTCTTGCCGCTGCCGGACTCACCCACCAGCGCAACGATTTCGCCGGGAGCGATGGTGAAACTCAGGTCGTTGACGGCCAGGGGGCCGTTGGCGCCCACGCGGATTTTCAGGTGATCGACTGCCAGCAGTACGTCAGTCATGGTCATTTGCTCATCCGCGGGTCGAGACGATCACGCAAGGCGTCGCCACACAGGTTGAATGCCAGCAACGCCATGGCGATGCCGATACCGGGAAACAGCCCCAGCCAACTGGCCGTGGCGATATAAGGCCGGCTGGCGGCCAGCATGTTGCCCCAGGTGGCGGCCGGCGGCGGTACACCCAAGCCGAGGAAGCTCAGGGAGCTTTCAGCGAGGATCGCCCAGCCAAACATGCTGGTGGCCAACACGCATACCGGCGCCACACAGTTCGGTGCGATGTGGCGCAGCATGGTGTACAGCTCGGAGTTGCCGATCACCCGCGAGGCTTCGACAAACTCCTTTTCCCGCAGCGACAACACCGTGCCGCGTACCACTCGCACGACTGAAGGGGTGTAGGCAATGCTCAACGCCAGGACGATGCCGTACAGGCTGGGACCGATGATCGCCATCAAGCCCAGCGCCAGCAAAATACCGGGAAATGCCAGCAACGCGTCGTTGACCATCATCAGGCAACGGTCGACCCAGCCGCGCATAAAGCCGGCCAACAGACCGAGCAAGGTGCCCGCGGTGATCGCCAGGGTCACCGTCAATACGCTGACCCACAGGCTGGTGTGAGCGCCGATCATCAACCGGCTCAGTACGTCGCGGCCGTATTCGTCAGTGCCCAGCCAGTGAGCGGCCGTCGGCGCCTGCAAGCGTGCCATCAGGTTCAAGGCCAGCGGATCGTGAGGGGTCCAGACCAGCCCAATCAAGGCCATGCTCAACAGCAAGGCCAGCAGGATCGCGCCGATCAGCGCATTCAACGGCGGCACGCGCCAGGACCTGGGTGCGTGCACCGGGGCCGGCAACAGCACCTCGGGTGCGGCAGGTAGAGGCTTATTCATAACTTAACCCTGGGGTCGAAGAGCGGGTACAGCAGGTCTACCAACAGGTTGACCAGCACATAAACAAAGGTCACCAGCAGCAGGCAGCCTTGCAGCACCGGGTAGTCCCGGGCGTAGATGGCGTCGACCATCAGCCGGCCAATACCTGGCAGGGTGAACACGGTTTCCAGCACCGCGATGCCGCTGAGCAGGTTGCCGAGGATCAGGCCGATCAGGGTCAAGGTCGGCGCGAACGAGTTGCGCAGCGCATGCCGCCACAACACCGCGCGTTCCGACAGGCCCTTGGCCCGAGCGTGGGTGATGTATTCCAGGCGCAGCACTTCAATCGCACTGGCACGTGCCATACGGGTAATCGCGCCCAGTTCCACCAAAGTCAGGGTGACAATCGGCAACACCACAAAACTCAGGGCCTGCCAGGGCGAGTCGCCGAACGACACATACCCCACCAC
>Ga0247816_10000835_pt1 | contig 16174 bp, 18 predicted proteins | sample UWRJL209509C1_FD_179930 | JGI IMG/M metagenome (GOLD analysis project Ga0247816, IMG submission 179930) | Plant litter microbial communities from Arlington Agricultural Research Station in Wisconsin, United States - UWRJ-L209-509C-1 | ecosystem: Environmental > Terrestrial > Plant litter >...
GTTTTCGTAAATTTTGTAGGTAAAAGTGCCTAAATTCTTAAAATTGCATACTATTTTATTGAAATAGTATAAATTGTTTTGCCTAATAATTTGTAATTTTTTATGTAATAAGGAAAAATCTTATGTTTTCAAGTGTAAAAATCACACACTATATACACCCAACGGGTTATACTTATTTAGGAAATTTAGATTAACCACTTTTTTCTTTTACATTGTGGAAGGTAGGCCATTCATTTAAGGCATTAATTATACTTGACTCTATAATAACTCTATAGTGAATCTATAATGACTCTATAAAAAAATGTTTTTTCATAGAGTCACTATAAACTTATTACGGTTGCATTATAAATTTAGTAGTAAGAATTATAAATTATTTAAAAGATAGAATTATATTTAGCCCATTAATTATAAGCACTTTAGACTATGGCAAATATCAACAGCAAGAATATTACCACGGGGCGTATTGCAAATGTAATTTTCCGAAGCCTTAACGGAAAACAGATTGTTCAGGCTCACCCCGGAAAGCTTAAGCAGACGAAGGCGACTAAGGCCAGCAGTTCAGAATTTAGGCAATGCAGCAGTTGGGCAAAACAATTGCGTTTGGGATTATCGCCTTTTCTTGTTAATCTGACCGACAGTTATATGTACCGCCGATTTACGGGCCAGTTTTATAACGCCATTTTAAGCAATACTGAACTCCCAAAAGGGCAGCGCTCACCGCTTACGGCCAATATGAAGAGTCTGGAAGGTTTTGAGTTTAACAGTCATTCGCCTTTCAGCCATTATTTTGCGCCTAAAATTACTGCAACTTTAGATCCTGAACGCCAAATCATGGTTTCTGTGCCTGCGTTTGAGGCTAAAAAGCAACTTGTGTTTCCGCAACAAGCCCCAATGGCTGAACTTGTTCTCTTAGTTTATGCTACCAATTTTGATGAAAGTCAAGCACCGATAGAAACTTTTTTCAGCCTGACTATTGCACCAAACACTATTTTGCCCAATGCAACCGTTTGGACTTGCCCGCCACTTCCCGAAGGTTATTTTGTGACGGTAACCGCCAAACTGCTTTATTATTCGATCAACAAGTTTACCGGAAAGAATTATAGCAACAGCAAGACCTTGAATCCTGCTGCAATTGTATTTTGTGGAAATTAAAGTTTAAAAAATGAAATGGGAAGCTAAAATAATAGTACATCAGAAAGCATCAAGAATTGGCGTTTATTTTGAAAAAAACAGCCAACTTATTGAACGCATAAAAAAAGTGGAAGGAGCCCGATGGAGCCATTCAAAAATGGTTTGGCACCTTCCTGACACGCCCGAAAACAGAGAGCGGTTTAGAATTGCGTTGGCGTCACTTAACGTTCCTTCAGAGGAAGGAATTATTTGTATTGCAAAATTTTCGCAATGGCTGTCTTCAAAACGGTATAGTCCAAATACCATAAAAACATATACCGAGGCACTAAAATCTTTTTTAGTTTTCTATCGCGAAAAACCTGTTTGTTCTATAACAAATGAAGATGTGGTATTTTATAACAACGAGTATATCTTGAAGAACAAGCTGTCAGCCTCTTACCAAAACCAGATTGTGAATGCCATTAAATTGTTTTTTAAAACAGTGTTAGAAACCAAAATGGAAATTGAAAAAATTCACAGGCCCAAACGCGAAAAGCTATTGCCCAATGTTTTGAGCAAGGAAGAAGTTAAGATGCTCCTTGAAGCGCATTCAAACATCAAGCATAAAGTGATGCTTTCTTTAATTTACAGCTGTGGCTTGCGAAGAGGCGAACTTTTACAGCTAAAGCCTAGTGATATCGACTCAAAAAGAAATATCGTAATCATCAGGCAGGCAAAAGGCAAGAAAGACAGAATAACACCATTATCTGCAAAGATTTTAGAAATGTTAAGAGCTTATTATTTGGCTTACAAGCCCAAAGTGTGGCTGTTTGAAGGACAAAGCGGTGGCCAATATTCTGAACAAAGCCTACAGAGTATTTTAAAGCAAGCCTTACTAAAAGCTAAAATTAAAAAACCAGTAACGTTGCATTGGCTGCGTCATAGTTATGCTACCCATTTATTAGAAACAGGTACTGATTTAAGATATATTCAAGAACTCTTGGGCCACAATAGCAGTAAAACTACTGAAATATACACGCACGTTAGTACAAAAAACTTACAACAAATTAAGAGTCCTTTTGATGATTTGTAAACTTTTTTGTTATTTTTGATGAAAATAGTATATGGTTTTATCATACATAGCTGCCTATTATTGGTTGTATATGTATAGTTTTATCATACATATAAACAAGTTAGCCGTCAGTTTAAAAAACCGAACAACAAAACGAAATATGAATTATAATTGGGACAATATTAATTGGATTTTTAAACCTGATGGTTCATTAAGAGATATTTATATTCAAGAAACATCGTTGAGTGATTGGGATAAAGTAATTGATATATTGAACTCTGAATATGATTTAAATTATTTTTCAGAAAATAAAATTGACAAAAAGGAAGTTTTTGAATATTTACAAGACGAGACTGGAGAAATAGAATGTAAAACTGTTTCAATAAATATTAAAAATGTAAAAATAAATTGTCACTTTTTTTTAATTGAACAAATTGAGTTTGACATTGAACCGAGTGAAGTCAAATCAAAATTGGAATTTGATAATATTTTATCATTTATGACAACATTAAGTTCAAAGCTGAAAAAGCAAATCACATTGACAGGAGAAAATGAAGTGAACTTTCCGCTCATTAAAATCAATGTAGACGAAAACATTTTTAAAATAATAACCGAAAAAGAAATTATCGACTATTATCAGAAAAATAATTCCAAAATTAAAAGTTCAATCAGTTCTATAAAGTTTGGTTTTCTAATGAGTTTTTTTCCAAAACTTGTTGAAAAAAAACTGTTGAAAAGTGCAACTGAGCCAATAAAAGCAACGAAATTGAATGAAAATATATGGTAAATAAAAAACCGAACGGCTAACAAGGGTTTTGCAATAGTGGGGCGAAACTGCAAAGTTCAACGGTAGTTCTTCGGTTCAACTTTTGTGCAAAATTGAAGATTTGTGCTTCGATTGCCCCACCATCGCAAAGCCCCGAAACGTTATACACCATTTTGAGAACTACACTGACAATCATATTGACACTAATTGGATTTTTGACTTTCGGACAAGAAAACAAACTTGACGAAGACGGAAATCTTATAAATAAAATTGAACCAGAAATATTGGACAGCTTATATGTAAAAGCCTTAAACAATCGGATTGATTTACTTTTGCAGAGTGGATGGCATTACATTGAAATGAACGAATACGGAAACAGAATAAAAAACTTAAATGTATCGGACAGGTATAAATTCCTGACGACAGACAAATTGATTGACTTGTCAATAAAAGAGAAAAGGACAATTAATGTTTTAAGAGTTGTTCATAAAGAAATTTCAAAAGACACTATTGACATAAACTTTGGTTATATAGGATTTAAAGGAAAACGAAAACTTCATTTTTACAAAGGAATACGTTTGAAAAAAGCAGAGATAACCGTTGGTTGTGGAGGAACTAATGGATACCAATCTGACATAAGATTTGCTTTTGACAGCTTAGCGAATAAATGGAAAATAATAGAAAACCGATTTATAAAGATAAATGAATAATAGAAAAAACGGTGTATAACAGCAAATTTGTTCAAAAATGGCTGACAGTGGTTTACGTTATTTCATCAGTTATTTATTTAATTTAGTGCGGTACGACAATGTTTCTGCAAGTAATGCCATTTCTGCACAAACTTGCCAATCGTTACAGGCAATGTTAGACGACCACACAGCCCGACACTTTTTGCCAAATGACAAACGCCAGACAAACAACAATTTCTAACTTTGCCGAATGGAAAAATTTATTGAATACGTTTTGCAGTTCGGCAATTTGAACCAACAACAAATTGACCTTATAAAAAGCAAAGCGACAGAAATAGAACTTCGCAAAGATGAATTTTATTGGGAAGCAGGAAAAATAGTGAGGCAGATTGGTTTTTTAACGGACGGTGTTATTCGTGTTTTTTACTACAACAACAAAGGCGAAGAGATTACACGCTACTTTATTGATGAAAACCATTTGATTTTGTCGGGCAACACGATTGACGAAATTTATACGCCTTCCGAATATTTATCAGCAATTACAGATTGTAAATTGGTTGTTTTTTCAAAACAAGATTGGAAAGAAATTTCTCAAACTATCATCGGTTGGGACAACATTCTGCAAAAAATAATTGCAAAATATCACAGCGAAAAAATTGCAAGAAGAAGCGAATTAGTTTCGCAAGACGGAACTGAACGCTATCTTGACTTTATTCAAAAATTTCCAACATTGGTAAATCGTGTGCCTCTTTCCTATATCGCTTCTTATTTGGGTGTTACGCAATCTTCTTTAAGCAGAATAAGAAAAAATATCCGCTAAAATCGCTTTTTGCCATTTGGCAAATGGTTTCATTTTTTATTGAACAATCTTTGTGGTATCAAATTTAAAATCAAGAAAAAATGAAATCAAGAAAATTAGGAAACAGCGGATTAGAAGTATCGGCATTGGGTTTTGGTGCAATGGGTTTAAGCTTTCCAAACGCACCCACAAAAGAAGAAAGTATAAAATTAATTCGTTCGGCAGTTGAACACGGTATTACGTTTTTCGACACGGCACAGGGTTATGGCGAAAATGAATTGTTAGTTGGCGAAGCATTGGAACCTTTTCGCAATAAAGTTGTAATTGCAACAAAATTCGGCTTCAAAGACGGAAATGTAAGATTTGGTTTAGACAGTCGTCCAGAAAACATAATTGCCGCTGCGGAAGCATCTTTGAAACGATTAAGAATAGACGCAATCGATTTGTTTTACCAACATCGTTTTGACCCGAATGTGCCGATTGAAGACGTTGCAGGAACGGTAAAAGATTTAATTCAGCAAGGGAAAGTGAAACATTTTGGTTTATCAGAAGCACCTACCGAAATCATTCGCAACGCACATTCGGTTTTGCCTGTAACGGCTTTGCAAAGTGAGTATTCAATGTTTTACCGTGAACCCGAAACAGACATTATTTCTACATTGGAAGAATTAGGAATTGGCTTTGTTCCGTTCAGTCCATTAGGCAAAGGTTTTTTGACAGGAACAATCAATGCAAATGTTGAACTTGACAAAGACGATATAAGAAATTTTTCCCCACGTTTTAGTAAAGAAAACCGAGAAGCTAACCAAGCATTAGTTGATTTGGTTGTTTCCATAGCGACAGACAAAAATGCCACACCTGCACAAATTGCATTGGGTTGGTTGTTGGCTCAAAAACCTTTCATCGTTCCAATTCCAGGAACATCAAAATTGCATCGTTTACAAGAAAATATTAGTGCTGACAACATCACTTTGACAACTGACGAATTAAGCAAAATAAATTCTGCATTGACGACAATAAAAATCATTGGCGAACGCTATTCTGCACAAATACAAGAAGCGACAGAACGTAAATAAATAGACAGCGACAATACGACCGACAAAAAAACACTGCCTGTAACAAGGGTTTTGCAATAGTGGGGCTGACGTGCAAACTTCAACTTTTTTTCATTAATTTAGCATCAGTTTAAGGCTGAACATTTGTGCTTCGATTGCCCCACCATCGCAAAGCCCCGAAACGTTATGCCTCATTTTAAAACGACAGACCTAAATGGAGAGAACTGAAATTTATACAAGTAGAAAGAAATCATTGTTGTTATTGATAGGTTCAATTGCATTTGTTGCTATTGGAGTTTGGTTACTCTTGGAGGCAGACAACCTAACCGGTTGGAGAGCGAGAAATCCAATTTTTACACGAGGAATTGGAATTGCATCAATTATCTTCTTCGGATTCGGAATTTTTGTTGGAATTAAAAGACTGATAAAATCAGAAATTGCTTTAATTATTGACTCAAAAGGACTCATTATAAATCCGAAAAAATCGCTAACGGAATTTATAAAATGGACTGACATAAAAGGTTTTGAAGAAATTAAAATACAAAGCACAAGAATTGTAATAATCGGAATAAAAAATCCTGAATATTGGCTTGACAAAGAGACAAGTGGCTTTAGACGAAAACTAATGCAGTTTAATATTAACAATTATAAATCCCCATTCAATATTGCATCTGCTGGACTTGACATAAGCTCGGACAGACTAATCGAAACATTGAATAAATACTTTGACAGATATAAAAACGAGGCATAACAGGCGTTTGGCAAAAAAGCGGATTCAGTGTTTAATTGAACATTCTACTTCGTATCAATTTCTGTGCTGGGTTGAAAGCTTAGTGCTTCGAAATCCGCTTCTTCGCCAAGCCCCGAAACGTTACTGGCTAGTTAAACAGAAATTGACAAGAACCTATACAATTTGACATGAAATTAATTCGATATTTTTTCCAGAAACGAATGGTTATAATTCTATTTCTGATTTTTATTTTAATTAATCTATTTACAAAAAAACTATAAGCATTACGGAATAAACAAAACTGTTGGATGGGCTTTTGACATTACTGAGTTCAGTCCTTTAATTTTTTTATTTTCCTTTTATAGTTTTGTATTTGTATATGGTATTTTAGCTTTGAGCAAAAAAGAAACAAATTTGACAATTTCAATCGCGCATGTGATAATCATTTCTATTTCAACAATTTTATTAGAAAACAGCAATACTGGATTTCTTATGATTTTTAATTGCATATCAATAATTGTATTTCTGCTAAATATGTTTAAAAGCTTAAAAACACATAAAGTTTATAAAGCAGAACTGTGAAAATAAAACATTGAAAATTGCGAGCCGAAAAGCAAAAACGTGAAAGTTGGATTCTGCCAACAGAAGCGAGAAAATTTGCGGTTTAATTGTAATTTCGACAAAATAACCAGCCAGTAACACACGCTACAAGCAATTTGGGCAATTGGCTTAATGGAATGGTTTTGTATTTGGAATATTTGGCAAATCCGAAAATAGGGCTTAATTTAGTCGAAATAACTGCTGTAGTGCCAGAACGTTATATGAAACCCAGAAACATTCAACTCAATGAGAAAGCATGCCTTTTTACTAATAATCTTTTTCCTTTTTTTAGAAAATGGCCTTTCTCAAGAAACAGACATACAAACCAAACGGCAGCGCGATTCAATTTACACCAATGCCATTAAAGCCAAGGGTGTAAAAATTATTCCGATTCGAAATAAAAAATATAATGTCTGGACTAAAAAATCAGGAACAGGAAAAATTAAGTTATTTCTATTGCATGGTGGTCCAGGAACATCACCCGAATATTTTGAAAATTTTCCTTCTAAATTAGGTAAAAATTATACCATCTATTTGTATTCCCAATTAGGAACTTATTTTTCTGATATTCCAAAAGACAGTACGCTTTACTCGGTTGAAAGCTTTGTAAATGACATTGAAGAAGTTCGCAAATCATTAAATTTAGAGCAGTTCTACATTTTAGGACATTCTTGGGGAAATCAACTTGCCCAAGCTTATGCAGCTAAATATCCTGAACACTTGAAAGGGTTATTGCTCTGTAACAATATCAATGAAAAAGATGAAGTTATTGCTGATTACCAAACACAATTGTATGCAAATATTTTAGACGATATGCCTGAATTTAAAAAATATGCTGATTCTCTTCGGTTTGGTTTCAGCGGCAAGTTCTCCGATTTTAGTAGTCCTGACGCTTTGGGATTCAAAATTCGTCAGAAAGCTTGGCCAATTATGTTAGAGAAACATTACGTTAGACTTTCCAAACCAATTCCTAAAGCGCTCTTTCTGTCAAAAGAGCATTCTACGGGAAGATTAATGTCCGAACTCGGATTCACGCAAAGTATTAATTCGACCGATTTTAATAAATATTTGACCAATATAAAAACACCAACTTTGTTTATCGGCGGAAAATATGATTTTATTCCATCAGCATATTATGTAAAAATGCGAGATCGGATGGCAAATAATCCAAATGTCGATATTTATATTTGTCCAAATGGAAGTCACTTTGCAATGTGGGATGATGAAACTAATTTTTTTCAAGCAGTAAATAAATTCATTTTAAAAATAGAAGATGGAAATAAGAAATAATCGGGCTTCATATAACAGCCTGTAACCGCAATTGCGGAGATTTTGTTAGCTTGAACTTTTATCTTCACTAAGAAAGCTTTATCTTGGCAGAGATAACTCAGTTCGCTTTGATCTGCGCCTGATGGTTACAGGCAAAACGGTATGTGCTATTTTATAGAAAACACACAAGTTCAGACTTTAAACTAAATTTATGAGAAAAACAGTTTTGTTCGCAATTTTATTTTTGACTTTAACTATTGCTGATGCTCAGAACAAAAATATAGGCACAGAAAAAAGTTTGAATTCCTATAAATCAAAAATTAACGCACCTGATTTTATAGAATTATTAGAAAAAGGTAAAAATTATACTAAGAAAGATTCAACAATTTTATATATATTCAATGAATTTCCTGAAGGGTTAAGAAATGATAATAATTCTTTTAGATGCAGTTTTGAAATTTATAAATTTAAAAAAAATCTATATAAAGATGAAAGTTTACAATATAAATATTTAGATTCTGTAAGTTCGACATATTATGTGTTTAGAAATCAAAAAATTTCTTATAAAGAAATATCTTGGAAGAAAAAAGGTATAAAAGAAACATTAGAAATTTACTATTACCGAAACGGAAAACCAAGAAATGTGTATTCAAAGCGTACAAATACGAATTGGTATTTTGATAAAGAAGGAACAATTGTTAATTCTGTGCTTTTCGAAGAAGAAAAAAAAGAATTTATTTTTGAAAAAATTAAATTTACATTAGAAGAACAAATTAAAATAAAAGAAGATTTAATCAAAATAATTAAGAATAATAAAATCTTGGGGAGTAAATGGTTTAATGATTACACTATTAGCGATTGGAAAATAGTTGACAAAATAAAAAAATATTTTAAAGCCTTATTTAACACAGAAATAGATTTCTATCTATATGGTTTTTCAAGTTCAGGTATCATTTTTTATTCTGAAGACGATTATTATGCCTTAACTAACTTAATAACAAAACTAGAGACTTGAAATTTATTATTTACATAACGTTTTTATTTGTTACAGTTATTTCGTTTGGACAAAAAAACCTAAAATAAAAAGGATTGATCCAAGTACAGTTATAACAAAACAAGACATTAAATACGCAAATAACCCAAAATACAATTTTAAAAAGAATGCTGAAAACAATATTTTTGTTATTTATGTTTCAGAATTGACTTCCTATGACTTCAATAAAGACGATTTAGAATTTCAACAAAAATATAACGTAAAATGTTTTTTAATAGGTAGTTACATAATGGAATGTTTAACAAGATACAATAAGCTAACATCCAAACATCTTAAAAAAAAATATAGAAAAACTTGGCTGGTTGAAATCAGAAAAGATGCAGTTGAATTAAGAAACGAATAGAAAAAACAGCACAACGTAGATTTTTCAAGATTGCTGATTTTGTGGTAAGTTCACGTTTATCATTCGCAAGAAATATTATCTTATTGGAAAATAATCAGTTACGAAGTTCGCAACCGACGCCAAGCACGGTAACGTTGTGGGAAATCTTAAAAAAACATACGATGAAAATTGACAGATTAGTTTTGAGTGTATCTATCGCATTGATTAATCTGGCAATATTTCTAATAGCTACGTATGTGGAAAATAACATTTTGGACAGAACTTTAATATTCACAGTAACATGTTTTTGTCTTTTTCTATCAATATTTAATAAATTCACCAACAAAATATCGATTTGGGAAGCTCTCAAAACGTTTACTATATTGCTACTGTACAATTTTTCGAACGGTATTGTTTTTTTTATTATTCTTGGAAGTGTTGAAAATAAAATATTGTCATGGATATTATTGTTACTATTTTACGTTTTGAGTAGCACGCTTATTCTTTATAAATTTTTCAAAATCAAGGTAACACTAAAATTTTTATTGGATTTCGGAATTTTGACGTCGGTTTCATTTGCTATTATTTATTCTTTAAATTCAGTTCAAAATCATGATTACGGGTTTACACTCATGTGTCTTCTTTGGAGTTTAACTTTCAGCATAATTTTATTTAGAAATTCCATCAAGCCTTCCCACAACAGCCTTTAACCGCAATCGAGGAGATTTCGGTAAACTGAAGTTTTGTTTTCACGAAGAAAGTTTTATCTTGGCAGAGAAAACTCAGTGCGCTTGCATCAGCAACTGCGGTTAGGCCAAACGTTAGCGGTAATTTTAAAACAACAGATGGTAATGAAAATAGTAATCATTTTAGGAATTTTAGCATTTATTGCTTTGTCAGTTTGGATTGCAAAACGAAATGGAGTTACTACTGAATATAAATCTAAAGACATTGAAATTTTAACGAATCCTGATGAGCCAATTGATTTTGGATACAAAGTGGTTTGGATTGCAGTTAAAACAGACAACAAAGAAAGATTAGCTGAAATATTGGAGTTAAAAAACATTCAATCATCAAATTGGAAAAGCGGGATAGAATCTGCGTACAATGACGGAATTTATATTACACCATTAATTGGACAATGGACTTTAGCAGTTGGAATGAAATTAGCAAACGGTCAACCCGAAGACATTAACAAACTTGAAAAAATTCTAAACAAGTTAAGTACAGAATTTGGTGAAGCACAATCTTTTGGAACTCATCGTGTCGTTGAATATCATCATTGGATAAAGTCTGTAAATGGAAAAATCACAAGAACGTACTCTTACATCGGGGAAAGTGGAGAAAATATTAAGGTGTTTGGCGAATTGACAGAGCCAGAAATAGGGTTGAATTTAATTAACACATTTTCAAAAGAAGCAGAAGCAGAAAATTATTGGGAACGTGAAGATTTAGAGTATGCAGATGAAGAATTAGTTATGAAAATTGCTGAAAATTGGAGTATAAATCCAACAAAATTGACAGAAAGAAAAGATATAAAAAAGGAATTAGGGCTAATTGGAAAATAGAAATACTACGCTAACAGGCGTTTGGTAAAAAAGCGGGTCCAGTGCTTAAATGAAGATTGTGCTTCCTATCAAGTGAAGTGCTTACAGACAGATTAGTGCTTCGAAATTCGCCACATCGCAAAGCCCCAAACCGTTAGCGGTAATACTACCACAGAAGCTAAAAACAATTCTAACTATGAAAAAGAATATTTTAATAATTATTTCAATCTTTTGTTTTTCTTGCCAACCTAAATCTGAATTTAAAAAAATCGATTTTGAAACTTTTGAAATAACTGTTCCTGAAAATTGGAATGAAATTGAATTAAATGGAACTGACAGTTATGGCGGAATAATAACGGCTGAGAATGACACTTTAATATTTGATATTGGAGCATATTCTCCAGACGTTTCAAAAAATGATTTGCCATTAGTTTATGATAAAAATACTTATTCTGAACTTACCGAAAAACAGAAAAAAAATTTAAAGAATACGAAACATTTAGTTGTTGATACAATTTCTGGAAAAATAGATTTTAAAAATTATCTAACGCAAAAATTTGAAATAATAAAAGTAGATTGTTTTAAAGCAAAAATAATTACAACAAGAAATAAAGGTTTTGGAACAACTGGAATTTATATTGACAGTCTAAAAGGCGGTGGAAAAAATCCAAATAAAACTAAATTCTCGTTTTATGGAGAAAATCTTAAAGAGAAGACTGAAAAAGATTTCTTAAAAGCATTGAGGACTATTAAATTGACAAAGTACTGCCACTAACATCTGTTTGGCAAGAATGCGAATTTTGTGGTAAATACACATTTGCGTTTCATAAGAAATTTTATCTTAGCCGAAGGTACTCGGTTACGAAGTTCGCAACTGCGCAAAGCCACATAACGTTAGTCGCAAGCTTTGAAAGCGAAAGTCAAATCAAAATAGAATCCTATAATAATGAAATTACAAAAAATATTTATAATAATTGCCGTTTTAAATTTATCTGTAATATTTGGCCAATCTGATTTGTCGCTATCGAAAAATGAAGATAAATGTTTTCAAAAAGACACTATAACTACTTTGGGAACAATTATAAAATACAAAAAAGACGATAATGTTTTCAAAGTATCATATCAAGATGGTTTGTTTCAAAGAACACTAGATGATGATTTTGAATGTAGAATAGATGAATTCGGAGTATGGGATGATGTTCCAAAATTTTAAAACGAAACAGTAAACTATTTTGTTTTAAAATATGTGTTTTCAACATCAAGTGGAGCAAATCCTGCTCCAATAGATTTTTCAATTCTAATAATCCCAAAACATTCTTTTGAAAAAGTCTTGGTTATAGATTGTTTTATAAAAATGATAGGAAACTATATAATCTATCTTGATGAAGAAAACAATTCGAAAATTAATATATTGGATCTGGAAAGTAAAAAGAAGCAAACTATTAAATTACATTCAGAACCAGCCCCAATAAAAGGAGCGACATTATTTGTTAGAAAAGTTGAACTAAATAAAAATAAACTTATAGTCTCATACGAAACTTTAAACAAAAAAATGGAAGATATTGTTTTAGTTACTGAAGAATATAAGTTAAAAATATGAGCCAGCCAATAACAGGCGTTTGGTTGACTGTGGATTAGTGAATTAGCGTTTTTAAACATATTTTCGGTCATTTGAAACCTAACTTACTCAATTTTTTTTGGTAACAAAATGCACTTAAACAACAAACATAAATATGAAACTAAGTAATTCCTTCAGTGGCGAATTAAGAACGTTCTCTTATTTTATGGCAAGCGGAAATCAATCTACATTAAGAGGAATTGATTATTTATCACTTTTTGGCGAAGAACCAAGCGCAATTGAACAAGTTTTTGCAATTTATGCCAATGTCATTGAATTAGATGAAAACGGTCAAGTACTAAACGCAAAATATGCAGAAAAAAGAGCGACAGATTATCTAAGACAATATTGTGATTCAAGTTTTATCGTAGAACCTCCCTATGAAGATTGGGAAATTTTTTTGCATAATCCCCCTCCAAAAATAGATTTAATTACAAAATAATAATCAGCTCTTCTCTAACAAGTTGAATTTTCCTAGAGGGAATTTGAAAAAACAGAAACTGAAAAATTGGTTTGTAATCGTGATTTCGACTAAAAACAACCGAACCGCCAACAGCTACTACAAAAGATTTGGGCAATAGGCTCAATTGAATGTTAGTTTTGTATTTGCGATGATTTGCAAACCTGAAGAATGGGCTTTTAGTCCCAAACCCACAAAGTCAGGGAACGTTAGTGCTAGTTTGCGTGAACAGAACTTAAATATGATATGAAACAGAAAATCTTGCTACTATTTTTATCGTTTTTCCTAAACTGCCATTCTCAAAAACTAGAAAAAAGAATTGGTGAGTACAAAATCAAAAAAGAAAGTTTCTCAATTGAAAATAAAAGGAAAATTAGCAAGTCAGATTTTTATTTTGATTCTTCAGGTAAAATTCTTGAAAAGATAAACTATGGAAAACATCACTATAATAAGCTTAATGTAATTGGAGAAATAGAGCAATTCTCCTATCTAAATGATAAACTAGAATTATCAAGAAAATATGTTTCAAGCTGTCAAAGTTGTGAATATTTTCTGTACTACTCAATATTAAAATATAACAATGACAATAATTTAATAAGTAAAAAAACTTATACAAAAGAAAATGATTCACTTTTCATGAATAGTGAATATATTTATAAACCAAATATTAAAGAAATTCATTTTAATTCATCAACATATTATGAAAATAAATATGATGCTGAAAATAGAATTATTGAGCAAAACCAAAAAATTGAAGAGAACAATAAAACTAGATGGAAAAAAGAATTTGTATATTCTAAATATAATCGAGTGAGCAAATTTCAAACTTATTATGGAGACGGAAATGAAAACACAGAAATAGAAATTGTTACTTATAATTCTGAAAAAAAAATTATTTCAAAAGAAACTATTCGCGAAAAGAGCAAAATAAAACTTTATTACTTTTATACTCGAAAAGGAATAATTAAAAAAATTCAAGAATATAAAAGTTTTGTTGGCAACGAATATGAATTAGAATTCATAACACATTTTAAAATTAATAAGAAGAACAAAATGGTCGACGAAACAACAGTTGATAAAATAAATTCCGAACTAATAGGAGAATAAAAACATAAACTAAAAACCATTTGGCATGCGAATTATGTAGTAAATAAACATTTACATTTCATAAGAAATTTTATCTTTAACAGGAAATAATTAGTTACGAAGTTCTAAACCTCGCAAAGCGCCAAAAGCTACGTGCTATTTTGCTTAAAACCACCTTGACATTAATCTTTGGCTGATTTAAATTATTGTTTATGAAAAGACATTTACTTATTATAGTGCTTATTTTAAGTTTTTTTACTGCCAATGCGCAACATATAGGAACAAAAGAAACATTAAAACAATACGACTCCTATCTTTCCTATCTAAAATATCCTGACTTTTTATATTTATTAGAAAAAACAAAACAGCCAACGGAAAAAGAGGCAGCAACGGTTTATGTTTTCAATGGTTTTTCTGAAGGGAAACACTTAAAATGGGGATTCCTGCAATGCAGTTTTGATGTCTATGAATATAAAGATGAATTCGGAAAACGGGAATATTCAAATCTTGTCAGTTCAACCTATTATGTTTATAAAAATCAAAAAATAATTCACAAAAAAATTGAGTTTAAAAAAAATGACAAAGACGAAGAAATAACAATTGGATACTATAATGATGGGAAACCAAAAACGTTATATTCAAAATTAGCAAATACCGAATGGCATTTTGATAAAAAGGGTGCTATTACCAAATTGGGTTATGATAAATATGGGAATACTGTAGTCTTATACGATACAGAGAGTGAAAAAAAATTTGTTTTTGATAATTCAAAATTCACTGTTGATGAACGACTGAAAATAAGAAAGGATCTGCTAAACATGATTAACAACACAAATATAGCGGGAAAAGGTTTCGATGATTATACGGTTACTGACTGGAAAATAGCAAACGAGACTAAAAAATATTTAAAAACAGTATTTAACACTGATATAGATTTATATTTAGACGGAATAGCCGCGACAGAAATTATCCTTTATTCTGAATATGGAGATCATTATGCCTTAACTGATTCAATAAAAAAACTACAGCATTGAAATTTATCGTTTACATATCGTTTTTGCTTTTAAGTGCAGTGTCTTTTGGACAGGAAATTACTGTAAGTGGCATTATAACTGACAAAAGAACGGGAGAACCCATTTATTTTGCAACTGTTGCCACTGACAAAAATAAAATTGCAACTTCAACTGATTTTGATGGAAAATATTCTCTAAGAGTTTCATTAAACGATACTTTGACATTTAGTTATGTTGGAATGAAATCGCAAAAAATTAAGGCTGATAAGGCAGCAATAAATATTCAATTCGAAGAAGCAGAAACAAACGAAGAAGCTGTACCGCCCTATCATACAAAAACTAAAAGGATTGATGCAACAACAATAGTTACCAAAAAAGACATTGAAAACGCGACTAACCCAAAATACAATTTTAAGAAAAATGCTAAAAACAATGTTTTTGTTATTTATGTTTCGGATTTGAATTCTTATGATTTTAACAAAGAAGATTTAGAATTTCAGCAAAAATATAACGTAAAATATTCTTTAATTGGCAATTACAAAATTAATTATTTAACAAAATACAATAAATTGACATTCAGACATCTTAAAAAGAAATATAAAAAAACTTGGCTAGCAGAAATCAGAAAAGATGCAGTTGGTTTAAGGAATGAATAGAAAGAAAGCACACAACACGGGTTTTTTAAGATTGCGATTTTATGATAAATTCACGTTTGCATTTCACAAGGAATTTTATCTTTAACAGGATCCACGCGAATCCTAAAAAAAAGACTTAATGAAACATAATCAGCTAATTCCAGTTTTATTTTTTTTGTGCAATTTAGTTGTTGGACAATCTCAAAAAGAAGTTTTTGAAAAATATCCCTTTACTAAAGCTAATTCAATTATGATCGCTTCATTTATGAATTTACAAAATACTAGTGATACACTTTCAATAGTTGAATGTCGTGAAATTCCAAAGGTTAATGGAAAAGTAAATGTTGGA
>Ga0247816_10000837_pt1 | contig 16108 bp, 14 predicted proteins | sample UWRJL209509C1_FD_179930 | JGI IMG/M metagenome (GOLD analysis project Ga0247816, IMG submission 179930) | Plant litter microbial communities from Arlington Agricultural Research Station in Wisconsin, United States - UWRJ-L209-509C-1 | ecosystem: Environmental > Terrestrial > Plant litter >...
AAATAACACCGTCCAGCGCCCGCCAGCGGGTCAGCCCGCGCCACTGTGCGAGCAGGGTTTTATCCAGCTCGGTGTAAACGCTGCCGCCCCAGAGCAGGACTGTGTCTTGGCCTTCCAGCCAGTTTTTCCGGGTCAAGCCAGGGGCGATGGCGCTGATTTGATCCGGCTCGCCGAAGACTAGAAGCAAACGGATGTTGCGGCGCCAGAAAAAACCGTACTGTTCGCGAAGGGAGCGGACCACCTCCGACCGACTCTCCTCCACGGTTTTCTTGGGCTTAGGCGAAAATGACGACTGCCAACTGCCTCTAACAAGCTTGCGGATTCGGTCTTGAACAAACCACCACGTCAATGCCGCGATAGAAAACAGCAGTACCCAACACAATAGCCCTTTGATCAGAAGATCCAGCATAAGCGTCCGGCTGAAGGGGTAAGGCCCAGTCCACCACCACCAGCCCGCTAAACCCAGGGCAACCAACACGGCGATGGTCAGCGCCAACAACAGCACCGTGCCGAAGATAGATATTTTTGGAGACTCAGTGATTTGATTCATCGGGTTCCACAATTCCAAGCGTCAGGGTGTGATGAGGGTCGTTCGCTAACCAGGCGCAGGGTTGCCCATGCTGCTCGGCATACCAGGCGGCCAGGGTCAACACCACCATGGACTCAAGGTCTGCCACAGCACCGAAATTGGCATCTTGAAGGTTTTGCCGGGCGTTCCAGTCGGCGATGGCAGACTCGGGAATATCAGCTTGAGAGAACGACACACAGACTGGTGCAGGAACCTCCAGCTCGCTCTGCTGCAAAGCACGCTGGGCCACAGCAACCAGCTCTCCCTCCGCAGCCGTAAACCATTCCCCTCGGGAAAACCGCACGCTACCTCGCGGGCCAAGCCACCAGAGCACCGCCGCCTCGCCTGCCGGCATTAAAGGCTCTCGCTCGGGCGGTGTAGATTGGCAACCGGCACACAGAACACGAATCTCGTCAGGCGCTCCCTGCAACCGGTCAATGATCGAATCAAGGCTACGCAGGCCTTGCCAGGGCTCGGGAGATTCGGGCAGCAGGAATTCTGGACGACATTCCCTCATCTGCTCGACGAAGACCTGCCAGCCCAACAACGAACCGTGCCAGTAACAACACAACGGCTGTAGCACCGGTGCCTCCCCACACTGCTCGCTCCATTGCAGCGCCAGCAGCCTGGCCAACTGGTGCTCACGTTCGACACTGTCGGCACCCGACACATGCGGCAGGCGAATCACCGCCCCCTTGGGGGTTTGCTCGGGCACAGGGGGCTGGTGGTCTGGACTGAACAACCGTAGCCCGTGTTGTCGCGTGCTGCACAGCGGCCCCAGCAGCACGGCATCGACCAGTGCGACTTTCTCGCGATGACGTTCCCACCAGTCTTGCTGTATCTGCTCTGTTTCCTCGAGATACCAGTGAGCGTTGTACCTGCCAAAGTGGTAGTGCAACACGCGTAGTACAAATGCCAGAAACCAAATCGCAAATGCACCGACGAGACCGAAGGTTGTCCAAAACCGCCAGATGCCGTACGGCAAGTTTGAACCGTCAAAAAAGATCAATTTTACGGCACCCCACGCCAAAACCAGCAACAGTGCCCCCATCGCAAACCACCGCCGGTAACGGGGCTTCTGCGCCTTCGGATACGGGCAATACTCGGGAGCTGCTCTCACGAGGCCACCCTATGGTCAGGCATTGAGCTGACCAGGGTGCAGCCACACCCACAGTGGTGGCCATCCAGCGCTACCGGGGAGTCGTTGAACTGCAAAACGTCGCAGCCTTCGGCGATGTGAGTCAGGCCATGCAAATTGCAGCGTACAGCGTCGCCCTTGCAGGCGATGGGCTGGTCATCACACAGGTAATGACCTTCCAGGACCTTGCCGCCATGCTCACGCAGGGAGTCACCCTGTCGAATCACTGGTTTCATCGCGATACCTGCGGCCATTGGGCGTAGTTTATTTCGGGCATGATTGAGGCTCCGGCAAATGCAGAGGGGTTTTGATCGGGTATTCGGGGCTGCCATAGGCGTAGCAGGACGTGGTGACCTGAAGCTCGTCACAGGGCAGGAAATGTACGGTGAGACCGCAGACTTTTTGGTTGGTGTAGTCCGGGATTGGGACTTGTTTGGAGTGTTGGCGTTTTTGGGCGTTAACTTTTTCAACCCAGTCGAGATACTTAGATCTATCGGAAAACCCAGGAAACTCATCGGCAAGGTCACTCACGCCACTAGCTCCCGTTCGCCAATCGATACGTACCGTCATTCCTGGTTTCCATTTCGACGGAGCTATGTAGCAACACCCTCCTCCTCCGCCCTGATAGGGCCCAATAATGTCGAGGCCCGAGCGGCCATTGACGCTGAAGTGGTTGATGGTCCAGTGGGTGTGGTTGACCGCCTCAAGGGTGCTGGCTTGGACGTTTTGAACCAGTACGGCGCCAGCCAAGCCAAAGATCACACCGACCAGTGAACGCCACTGATCTGACGTGGGCGCACATTTGGCGCCTTGTGCGGAAAGGCAAAAAACAGCTTCAAATCTGCACATCGTTCACCTCCCTGGCCTTGTCGTAATAAGCCTGCCAAGAGTCGTGGTAATCCCGCTGTTGTTGAGACTGGAGCCGAATATTTTGATGAACCTGACCCGCTCGACTGGGCAAGCGCCCTTGTGCCGGAAACTGCGGCGGGTAACAAAACGAGGCTTGATTCACGTCGAACATGACTGAGGCTCCGGCAAGTGCAGAGGGGTTTTGATCGGGTATTCGGGACTGCCGTAGGCGTAGCAGGACGTGGTGACCTGAAGCTCATCGCAGGGTAGAAAGTGCACGGTAATGCCACAGACTTTTTGACCTGTGTAATCCGGCACGGGGATCAACTTGCTGTGTTGGCGCTTTTGGGCTCTTATTTCTTTCGCCCAAGCTTCGTACTTAATCCCATCAGAAAAGCCGGGAAAACCATCCGGGTATGCCACCCCCGTCTCCCAATCCACCCGCACCGTCATCCCTGCCTTCCAGCGCGCAGGAGCGACGTAGCAACACCCTCCTCCTCCGCTCTGATAAGGCCCAATAATGTCGAGGCCCGAGCGGCCATTGACGCTGAAGTGGTTAATGGCCCAGTGGGTGTGGTTGACCGCCTCAAGGGTGCTGGCTTGGACGTTTTGAACCAGTACGGCGCCAGCCAGGCCAAAGATCACACCGACCAGTGAACGCCACCGATCTGACGTGGGCGCACATTTGGCGCCTTGTGCGGAAAGGCAAAAAACAGCTTCAAACCTGCACATCGTTCGCCTCCCTGGCCTTGTCGTAATAAGCCTGCCAAATTTCGTCGATGGCTTGGTGAGCCTCGGCACGGCGTTCGGCGGTCATAACGGGTGGCTGTACTAGCAGGGCTGGATCGGCAAACAGCGGGGTCGTTGAACCCGCCACCATTACCCCGTCTGCTTCGCGAAACAGCGCGACATCTCTTCGGCCCGCATCGCCGAAGAACACCATGCGCAGCTTGAGATAACTGCCGAACCACTCGCGCCCCAGGTTGTAGAGAAACCAGGCGCGGGAGTCATGCACCTGATCATCGAACAGTGCACGCAACAAGCCTTCAGGTTGGGTGGCGTTACGGCTTTCATCGACGTTGAAGCGGGTGTGTTCATTAACATAGTTGCGCTCATGTAGCGGCGGCGGGAACAACTGGCTGACTCTGGCCAAAGCAGTGGCCTTCAGCTCCTCTCGTTCAAAACGAGCTTGCTCGCGGGTCTGTAAATAGGGAATAAGCGCCAGAAGTGCCACGCCAACCGTGGCGGAGTTCATGACGCGCAGGCCACGGTAGTCCAGGTGAAACTCTTCGGCAGCTTCGCGCAGTTGGGTTTTTGCCATGTCGGCGTCGAAGTCCTTGATACCCGGCTCCAGCGGGACTTTAGGTACACGGCTGAAGCGCTCACGGGCCTTTTGTTCTTCACGGCGCTGTTCGACGGCGGCTTGTTTCTGGTCGCGGTTGGCCTTTGCCTGCTTGCGGGTGGTTTCATCGGCTTCGGTATCGCTGGCCTGGCGATAGAACGCGGTCTGTTTCAGGGTGGCGAAGGCGTAACGGTCGATGCGCCATGCGGTGATCCAGGCCATTTGGCTGCTTAGGGCGTTTTCCAGGGTGTCGGCGGTCGGTATGGGCTGGTAGCGTTCGATTTGTTCGGGGGATAGCGGTTGCCGAGAGGGGGCCAAATCCAAGGTGACCTGTCGCCAGGCGTTGAAGCGGTTGACTAGAACTCGATCAACTCTAAACTCCTCCATCAACTCAAACTCCATTGCCCGCCAGAGTTCATGGTTTATTGATTGTGGCAAGGCACCCTTCGGCACTTTCAACGCTGCACCATGAGCAAAGGCATCGGCATACATATCGTTCAGGGCAATCTGAGAAAGCAGCAGTCCGTCATTTGGACCAACCGCCTTCCCCTGATCCCCAGGCGGATACCCACCCCCCTGATCCGAGTGCACACCGGGATACACCACCTCAACGCTATTGGCCGGGTAACCCCCCCCCTCACGCCGAATCGAATCCAGCGGAAAACACAAACGCTGCTCATGACTGGCAACGATATGCAGGCACCGCTTGACCAAACGGCTGTTAGGCAGCTCCTGATTGCCATCGGCCCAGCTCATGTGCCCGTTCGCTTCCGGCACGATATCGGCCAGGCCTACCGAGGCCACGGTATCCAACAGCCCCAGATACTCGACACTGATCGGAAGTTTCAAATCGAGCAGCGGCAACGACAGTTCCAACTCAGCACCCGACAGCAGTTCATTCAACCAGTTGACAAACGCCCGTGCCGCGGCCGCACCACGGGAGAACCCATACACATAGAGCTTGATCCCCAGCAGCTTGGGCCAACCGGGCGTTGGCTGCAGCAGCGCGACACGCAGCGGTTTCGCCAGTGCCTCGAACTGCTTGCGAAACTCCCGGCTGCGGTTGGCAAAACCGGTGCCCCATTCAAACCCCGACGGAGCACCCATGGCTTTGACCGCTGCCAGCAAAGCGGTGTTGTCCAGCCGGGGCAACGCTAACGTGCGGCGCAAAGCGTCGAGGATCATCATCAGGCCCCAGTTGATCCGCTCTTCGCCAAACGCGGCGGTGGCCAAGCCCCGCTGGGTGTAATCCAGGTCGCCGACCTCGGCAAAAGGAGTCCCTACACCCGGCATGTAGTACTTGAAGTACTGGCCGCTGCCAGTGCCCACCGCATCAGTCAAACCGCGCGCCTGACTGCTGTGGGCAGTGCCGCCTGCATACCCCTCGCCAATGCTCGCGCGAAACAACCGGGCGATGTTCGTCGGGTACTTGACGTCCGACAAATAGAGGTCGTTGTTGAGGTTATTACCGGTGCCGTCAAAGAACAGGCTGATGTGCAACGTCTTGCTGCATGGCGCAGCAACCCGCCGGCCGGCAGCCACACACAAGGAGTCGTGGTAATCCCGCTGTTGTTGAGACTGGAGCCGAATATTTTGATGAACCTGACCCGCTCGACTGGGCAAGCGCCCTTGTGCCGGAAACTGCGGCGGGTAACAAAACGAGGCTTGATTCACGTCGAACATGACTGAGGCTCCGGCAAGTGCAGAGGGGTTTTGATCGGGTATTCGGGACTGCCGTAGGCGTAGCAGGACGTGGTGACCTGAAGCTCATCGCAGGGTAGAAAGTGCACGGTAATGCCACAGACTTTTTGACCTGTGTAATCCGGCACGGGGATCAACTTGCTGTGTTGGCGCTTTTGGGCTCTTATTTCTTTCGCCCAAGCTTCGTACTTAATCCCATCAGAAAAGCCGGGAAAACCATCCGGGTATGCCACCCCCGTCTCCCAATCCACCCGCACCGTCATCCCTGCCTTCCAGCGCGCAGGAGCGACGTAGCAACACCCTCCTCCTCCGCCCTGATAAGGCCCAATAATGTCGATCCCCGATCGCCCATCAACACTGAATTGGTTAATGGCCCAGTGGGTATGATTGATCCCTTCAATCGTGCTCGCGTGGGCACTCGATACAAACAAAGCACCCGCCCCGCCGAAGAGTATTGCGACGAAATAATGGGCAATCGCGAAGTTATGCATGGGGTTCATTGCCTGTCCTTGCAGATGTCGAGACGTCGGCGTTACGCAACCTGTCGAGAGTGAAGGCTTCCCTTTCGAGATCCATTAGCAATCCAGCTTGGGTAGCCTCAAGCAGCGCGGTGTAACAGGCTTGAAAACGCCGCTCTGCGCCCCATTCAGCGGGCAGTGCCTCGCTCAGGCTCTCCATCACCAAGGTCGCATCACTCGCACACCCCAAGGTCTCCAGCTGACTGTCACTAAGCTCAAGAGCCTCAAGTGCGCCGGCGCTGCGAGACATATCCACGCCCCCCTGTATTCGCCCTGGCTCACCATCACGATCAAGCCAGCTCCAGAACTCCGCCGCCCCCAGCCACCGTTGCTGCTGCTCGGGTTGCAACACATGGCTGAACAACAGCGGGAACACGCGAGGGTCGTAGTAGCGCAGCAGACCGGGATAGCCGCCATTTCGCGCCTCAAGGCATTTAGAAAGGTGTTCGGCCAACCTAGAAAACGGCCAAACAGAGGCCAGTACCAGCAATTGCGAACGATCCTTGAGGGCACGCATCACGCCGATCAACCACTGGCGCTGCAAGGGATTGGTCAGGTTTGCCCGTACAAGCAACGGCGCCAGATCCTCGGCACCGGCCTCCGGCAGACCGGTGAACAGCGAGTACCACGCCAGCGCTGGCTCGACGCTCAGAACACTGGGAAGCCATGGCGTGTCGCTGCCAGACTGGTCGATGATGATGTCCAGGCAAGTGATGGACAGCTGAGCGCAGGCAGCTTCCAGCAAGTCAAGCCAGGCATTGGGAGATGTCGCGCTCATACTTGTGCCTCCCTGGGCATAAAACCCTGGGCGGCGGCCCGCGCCTTTTTCAGGCAGTCTTTGCAAACCGAGACGGGTAATTCGGGAAGTGCAAACACCTCACCGGCGGGTGGATGAAACCTGTGTTGGCCCTTGTAGCTGATCAGCCCTGGGCTATGGACCTGTATTTCGCCTTGGGCAGTAATGCGGATATAGCCCCCCCCGGAGCCCAGGGTGATGCCATTCCTGGCAGTCAGATGCAGCTGCCCCTGCACCGATTGCACGGTGATGTCCTGCTGTGCAATCAGGTTCAGCAGATCGCCGTGGGATTCGATTTCCAGCGGTCCCTTGCCGGAAACCAGGCGCATGCCTTGCTGCTGGGCCAGCAGGGAAATGCCTTGGTTGGCATGGGCCGAGAAGCGCTGGGCGGCAGTCAGGTTGATTTCGTCGTGGCTTTGCAGGTACAGCGAGTCACCGCTTTTGAGCAGCAGGCTGGCCGGCGTTACCGCGCCAATGCCTTTGGGCGCGCTGAGCAGGATGGCGGGGGCTGTCAGGTCTTTTGCGTCGGTCTGCAATTGCTGCAAACCGTCGAGGCTCGGCGGCTGGCTGCGGTGGGCCCGGGCGATTTCCTGCCAGTTGGCGATGTGCTGCGCCGCCCCCTGGATCAGGTGTGTGGCCGGGTCCATGGTCAGTACTGAGCCAGTGGCTTTGGTCTGTTGGTCGGTGCTGATCAACATGCCCTTCCCCGCTCGCACCGCGCCCCAACCATCGGTGCGCAGTTCAAACCCTTCGCCACGCTTTTTCTTCCCGGCATCAACGATGTGGCCCAGGTTGAGCTGGCTCTTGCCGCTGTACTCGGTGCTGAGCTTGATGTGCTCCTCGCCTCGGGTGTCGTCCATGCGCAGTTTGTTGTTGGCCGGGGTGCGCAGCACATTGCGTTTGTAGTTGCGCAAGGTGACGTGGTCGGGGTGTTCGCTGTCGTGCAGGGCGTGGGCGATGTAGGGGCGGTCCGGGTCGCCCTGTTCGAAGGCCACGGCCACTTCGGTGCCGGCAATCAGCGGCAGGTGCAGGCCATGGGTGTCGCCCGCGTAAGGCCGGGCCAGGCGCAGCCACAGGCTTTCTTCGCCACGTTTCCAGGTGTCGCGGTCGAACAGGAAGCTGACCTTGTAGCGGCCTTCCAGGTCGATATGCGCGTAAGGGTCATTGGCCCGGTGGCTGGTGACTCGGGCCGGGACGGTGCCGGTGATTTTTGGCTTGGGCAGCAACGGCGGTCGAAAGCACACGGTTTCCGAGTAGGGAATCGCACCAAAGGTGACCTCAAGGCTACGGTCACGGCCGGCACGGGTGGTCAGTTGGGTGATCACTACCCTCGGCATGAACGCCTGGGGCGCGCCGCCGGTGATGGTCAGTACCTGGCCCGGCGCCAGTGTCGCGCTGGTGCTGTCGCCGCTGAGCCGGGTCTGGTTATTGAGGTAGCGTTCGTGGCGCAGGCGGGCGTAGCTGTAGCCGCTTTCGGTGGGCAGGTCTTCGTCGGTATCCAGCCGGTCGCCCAGCTCGCTGTAGGGCTCGGCGTAGTGGTAGGCCTCGCCGTAGGTGGTCGTGGCGCCACGGGTCTGGTCAATCTCGCCATCAAGCCAGGCGCTGGCGTCCCGATGTTGATAGGCGCGGACGTTGACGTGTTTCTCTACCACTTGATGCTGGGTCTGCAGCTTCCACACGCAATCCTGATTGCTGCTGCTCAGCCCGGACGGCGGGCGATAGGGCAACTCGACGTCGAACTGGTAGTGCTGCTGGTGGTCGTGAAACTCCACCACGTCCAGATTCAAACGGTCATCACGAACGAAGCGGTACCAGATGCCGACGTCAGCCAATAGCCGCGCAATAAACGCCAGGTCGCTTTCGTCGTACTGCATGACCTGCTCGCGCCTGGGATAGTCGCGCAGCAGCTGGAAGTAAAAGTCCTGACCTTCAAATTCGTGGCGATCGCGCAGGATGCTTTCGACGATCTGGGGCACGGATTGGTGCTGGTAAATGCGAAATTGCTTGCCCTGCGCGAGCAGCGCCAGGCGAGGTTCCAGGGTGATTGAATAGCGGGCTTCGTCGTTGGAGCCGGACAGGCGTTTGAAGCCGGTGACCACCCCGGTCAGGGTGCGCAGGGGTTTGTTTTCCGGCGGAGGTTCCCAAAGAACCACATGCTTTTTCGGCACGGGGCACAGGCTGAAACTGGCGGGCTTGCCGAGGATTTGGTCAACGGCCAGGTCACGGTCGGTGCAAGTGAACTCGATGTGATATTTGAAGGGTTGGCTCAGGTGTTCTTCGCCTTCGAAGGCCAGAACGTCGAGGGGGACCTCGACGTTGCACACCCAGAGCTTGTGGCGGCTGTGATCGAAGAACAGGCTCGGCAATACGCTGGAAGTCATACCTTTTCATCCCTGGATTTCGCGAAAGCCCAGAGAGTAAAGAGTTGCTATCACTGATTAATGTCGGAAAGTTCGCCTTTAAAAGCAGGGTGCTTCCCTATCGTTCCAACGGCTAACCCACACCCACCCCAATAAATGCATAAACAGAATAATCAAGCACAACTTAATCAGTAATTTTAATAATTAACATATAACCAAAAAGACTTTCACAGAGAGTTTTTATGGGAATAACGTTAACCCCTCACCGACCCCTTCTCCAGGCGGAGGTATTTCACAATCCTCAAGATCAGCCTGGAGCCTCCATCCCATGGTATTTGCCACGCCCTTCAAGCACCTGCTGTTAAGCAGTGCCCTCGCCCTGAGTCTGATCACCAGCGCACACGCCGCCGACCTGCAACCGTTGCTGGTGGCCAATCAGAAGTCGTCGCTCAAGGTGCTGCTGGAGGTCTCCGGCGAGCTGAAAGATGTGCCCTACGAGATCCAGTTTTCCGAGTTTCCTGCCGCCGCGCCACTGGGTGAGGCGCTGAATGCCGGCGCGGTGGATATCGGTGGCCTTGGGGATGCGCCCTATGTCTTTGCTCTGGGTGCAGGCGCGACGCTGAAGGTGGTGAGCATCATTCACGCCGAGGGGCGTTACACCACGGCGATTCTTGCGCTGAAGGACTCGCCGCTGAACACCGCTGCCGATCTCAAGGGCAAGCGCATCGTGACGACTCGCGGCTCTATCGGTCACTTCCTGGCGATCAAGGCGCTGCGCAGCGTTGGCTTGAGCACCAAGGATGTGCAGTTCATCTACCTGCTGCCCAGCGAGTCGCGGATCCTGCTGGACAACGGTAGCGCCGATGCCTGGTCGACCTGGGACCCGTACACCACCATCGCGACCACTCAAAGCCAGGCCAAGGTATTGGCCAGTGGTGACAACCTGCTGACCAACCAGCTGTACCTCGCGGCCACCAGCAAGGCGATTGCCGAAAAACGCCAGCAACTGGATGACTTTGTGGCCCGGATCGACCGCGCCTATCTCTGGACCAACACCCACCCCGAAGAATACGCAGCCGCCCAGGCCAAGGTCACCGGGCTGCCGCTGGCGGTGCATATCGCGGTGGCGAAGGCCACGCACATGCAGCCCGTTGAAATCGACGACACGGTAATCAGCGGCCTGCAAACCACCGCTGATATCTATCAGGAAGAAGGAATTCTGACCAAGCACATCGATGTCTCTCAAGGCTTCGATAAAAGCTTCAACGCCAAGCGTGCCCCACTTACCCAGGCTGCTCGATAAAGAGCGGTTCGCTAGAAGGAGTTAGATCATGAGCAAACGCCAACTGAAACTCGGTGCAATGGTCCATGGCGTCGGCCACGGCTGGGGCGAATGGCGCCATCCACAGGCGCAACCCAACGCCAGCGTCAACTTCGGTTTCTATAAGCATCAGGCGCAACTGGCCGAAGGCGCGAAATTCGATTTCGTGTTCATTGCCGACAGCCTGCATATCCATGAAAAATCCAGCCCGCATTACCTCAACCGTTTTGAGCCGCTGACCATTCTTTCGGCCCTGGCGGCCATCACTTCGAATATCGGCCTGGTGGCGACCGTGACGGTCAGCTACACCGAACCTTTCCAGGTGGCGCGCCAGTTCGCCTCCCTGGACCACATCAGCGGCGGTCGCGCCGGCTGGAACGTGGTTACTTCGTGGCTCAGCGGCACCGCCGATAACTTCGGCAAGACCGAGCACCCGCCTCACGCCGTGCGGTATCGCATCGCCAAGGAGCACGTGAACGTGGTCAAGGGCCTGTGGGATTCCTGGGAAGACGACGCCTTCGCCTACAACAAGCAAAGCGGCGAGTTTTTCACCCCTGGCAAGCTGCATGCGCTGGAACACAAAGGCGAGTTTTTCTCGGTCAAGGGTCCCTTGAATATCGCCCGCTCCCGCCAGGGCCAGCCGGTGATTTTCCAGGCAGGCACCTCCGAGGCCGGGCGCAATTTTGCCGCCGAGAACAGCGACGCGATTTTTGTGCATTCCGAGAACCTGGAGGAGGCCCGCGCCTACGCCCAGGACCTGAAAAAACGTGCCCGCAGCTTTGGCCGGGACGCGAATAACCTGTCGATCCTGCCGGGCATCCGACCGATTGTCGGACGTGATGAAGCCGAGGTGGAAAGCCGCTATCAGCAAGCGGTGGAACTGGTGACCGTCGAGGACGCCATCGTCGCCCTCGGCCGGCCATTCAATGACCATGACTTCAGCAAATACCCGCTGGATGAGCCGTTCCCGGAACTCGGCGACCTTGGGTCCAACAGCCAGAAAGGCGGCTCCGACCGGATCAAACAACTGGCCAAAGATGAAGGCCTGACACTGCGCGAAGTGGCGTTGCGCTTCTCGCGGCCCAAGCGCGATTTCGTCGGTACGCCGGAGCAAGTGGCCGATGCGATCCAGACCTGGTTCGAGGCCGGTGCGGCCGATGGTTTTATCATCAACTCACTGCTGCCGGACGGTTTGCAGTATTTCACCGAGTTGGTAGTGCCAGTGCTGCAACAGCGCGGTCTGTTCCGCAGCGAATACAGCGGTAATACCCTGCGCGACAACCTGGGGCTGGACGTTCCGGACAACCGCTACAGCGTTGAGGCAGAACAACAGCAGGAGGCCCTGGCATGAGCGAATCCCTGAACCGTCTGTTGGCGGACTTGCATGCCGAGCGCGTGGCAACCTGGGAGCCGGCATCGCTGCAGGTCAACATTGATCAACGCCAACGCCTGGTGGATGAAGCGAAACCCGACGATTACGTGCAGGTGGGCGACGAGCTGGACCCGTTCACCCTGCTCAACGTTGAAGGCGGCGAGCTGAACCGTGAGCTGTTGTTGGCTGACGGCCCTGCGGTGTTGATTTTCTTCCGTTTCGCCGGCTGCCCGGCGTGCAACATCGCCCTGCCCTATTACCAGCGCCAGTTGTATCCGCGCCTTCGGGAATTGGGGGTACCGCTGGTGGCGGTCAGCCCGCAGGTGCCTGAGCGCCTGGTGGAAATCAAGACCCGCCACGACCTGCAACTGCTGGTGGCCAGCGACCCGCAGAACAACCTTGGCCGACGCCTGGGGATTCTCTATAGCTTCGACGAAGCCTCGCGCAAGGCCGCGTTGGCCAGAGGCAATGGCATCGGCGAAACCACCGGCACCGGAACCTGGGAATTGCCTCAGCCGACAGTGGTGGTAATCGCCCAGGACGGCACCGTGGCCTTTGTCGAGGTCAGCCCCGACTGGTTGGTACGCACCGAAGCCGAACCGGTGTTGGCAGTGGTTGAACAACTGGTGGGGCAAGCCGCCCTGCACGTCGCCATTTGACCCATTCCCGACCATGACGATGAACCCTTGTGGAAGCACCTAACATGAGCCTTTCTTCTCAACCGTCACTGCGCTCCGTGGAAGTGGCCAATTTTGAAGCGTTGCTGGAGCGCATCAGCAGCCAACTCGCCGCCACAGCGCCCGTTTATGACGAAAGCGGCGCCTTCCCTCACGAGAACTTCAAGCTGCTGCACGAACACGGCCTGGTAGCGTTGACCGTGCCCAAGGCACTCGGCGGTGGCGGCGCAAGCCTGGCCCAGGCACGCAAGGCCATCAGCGCCATTGCCAAGGGTGAACCGTCCACCGCCTTGATTCTGGTGATGCAGTACCTGCAACACACCCGTTTGCAAGACAGCAAAACCTGGCCCCAGGTTTTGCGCACCAAGGTGGCCGAGGACGCGGTGCGCAACGGCGCGCTGATCAACGCCTTGCGCGTCGAGCCCGACCTCGGCACCCCGGCCCGTGGTGGCCTGCCAGCGACCATCGCCCGCCGCACGACCGCCGGTTGGCGCATCAGTGGCCGCAAGATTTACTCCACCGGCAGCCATGGCCTGACGTGGTTCAGCGTGTGGGCCCGCAGCAGCGATGAAGACCCGCTGGTGGGCGCCTGGCTGGTGCCCAAGGACAGCCCCGGCATCAGCATCATCGATACCTGGGACCACTTGGGCATGCGTGCGACGTGCAGCCATGAAGTGGTGTTCGACAACGTACTGGTGCCGCTGGATCACGCCGTCAGCGTCAGCCCCTGGAGCGCGCCGCAGGCGGAGCTGGATGGCGACGGCTTCCTGTGGATGTCGGTGTTGTTGTCATCGGTATACGACGCCGTGGCCCAGGCCGCTCGGGATTGGCTGGTGCAATGGCTGGAAGAACGCAAACCGTCCAACCTTGGCGCCGCGTTGTCGAGCTTGCCGCGCTTTCAGGAAACCGTTGGCCATATCGACACCCTGTTGTTCGCCAATCGCAGCCTGTTGGATGCCGCGGCCGATGGGCATACCCCGGCGGCTAATGCCGCACAGTTGAAATACCTGGTGACCGGTAACGCCATCCGCGCGGTCGAGTTGGCTATCGAGGCCTCGGGCAACCCCGGCCTGTCTCGCCACAGCCCTTTGCAACGCCACTATCGCGACGTGTTGTGCAGCCGCGTGCACACCCCGCAAAACGACGCCGTGCTGCAAGGCATCGGCAAATCCGTATTCGCCCAACGCCAGAAGGAACGCCCATGAGCCACGTGATTATCGCCAGCCAGTTGGACGAAGACTTCAACGATGTCATCCGCCAGCGCCTGGCCCTGACACACCCCGAAGCTGAAGTCATCGGCGTGCCGGCCGGCGTGCCAAGCGACCTGCCGGAGCACGCCAATATCCTGCTGGCGCGCCCGATCAATGTGCGCGGCTATCAGGCACCGGACACCCCGCCACCGGGCTGGCCCTACGCCGTGCAGTGGGTTCATGTGGTTTCCTCGGGTGTCGACTTCTACCCGACGTGGCTGTTCAACGGCCCGCCGGTCAGCACCTCGCGCGGCAGCGCCGCCGACAACCTCGCCGAGTTCGCCCTGGCGGCGATCTTCGCGGCAGCCAAGCATTTGCCGGATATCTGGGTGCACGACTCACAATGGCAGTTCACCGCGCTGAAACCACTCAAGGGCACCACCCTCGGGATTCTGGGCTTTGGTGCGATTGGCCGCAGCCTGGCGCACAAGGCTCAGGCACTGGGGATCAAGGTTGTCGCGCTACGCCAAAGCCAAACACCGTTTGAAGTCGACGGCGTTGAAGCGGCACGGGATATCCATGACCTGTTTGCCCGCGCCGACCATCTGGTACTGGCGGCGCCGTTGAGCGAGTCGACGCGCAATATCGTGAATCGTGAGGTGCTGGCGAGCGCCAAGCCGGGACTGCACCTGATCAACATCGCCCGTGGCGGTTTGCTGGATCAGGAGGCGCTGCTCGAGGCGCTCGACAACGGTAGCATCGGCCTGGCCTCGCTGGATGTGACCGAGCCAGAGCCCTTGCCGGACGGGCACCCGCTGTATACCCACCCACGGGTACGGCTGTCGCCGCATACGTCGGCGATTTCGACCAATAGCCGGCATGAAATTGCCGATACGTTCCTGAGTAATCTACAGCGCTATCTCGGTGGCCTTGGCCTGGAAAACCTGGCGAACCGCTGACGCTGGAATCGTGATGAACACTCAGCAACCGCCGGCAAGCCGTTCGCGCAAAAACTCGATCAGCGCCTGCACCGGGCGCGAGCTTTGGCGGTGCTGGGGATACACCGCCGACAAGGTCAGGGGGTCGGGCGCGAGGTCTTCCAGCACGGTCACCAGGCGGCCCTCTTTCAGCGCCTCGGCGACGATAAACGTTGGCAGATAAGTAATACCCAGGCCTGCAATGGCCGCCTCCCGCAGAAGTTCTCCATTGTTCACACGCATACGCCCGCTGACATTACGTGTCAGCGGTTTGCCGTTGGCCTGGAAATGCCATTGCACCTGCCGGCCATGGCCGTAAGGCAGGCACTCTTGCCCGGCCAGGTCATCGGGATTCAGCGGCGTGCCGCGCTCGGCCAGGTAGCCCGGACTGGCGCAATAGACGCGCTGCACGCTGGCGATACGGCGGGCGATCAGGGTTGAATCTTCGAGAGTGCCGATGCGCAGCACCAGGTCATAGCCTTCGCTGATCAGGTCTACCGCACGGTCACTCAGGTCCACTTCCACGCTTACGTGGGGATGGCGTTGCAGGAACAGCGGCAGCAGGTTGCCCAAATGAGCCATGGCAAACGACAACGGTGCGCTCAGGCGGATCGTGCCTCGGGGTTCGTTGTTTTGCCCGGCGATGCCCTGCTCCACTTGCTCGACTTCACTGAGCAGGCGCAAGGCTGATTCGTAGTAGCTCTGGCCCAACGGCGTGACATCCAGCCGGCGCGTGGAGCGGTTGAGCAGGCGCACGCCCAGGCGGTCTTCAAGCTGGATCAGACGGCGGCTGACAAATTGCTTGGACAGGCCCAATTGCTCGGCGGCGGCGGTAAAGCTGCCGGACTCCATGACCTGGCAAAACAGGCGCATGTCTTCGAAGGGATTCATTGTCGCTTTCCGGTGGACATTTAGGCCCTTTATACCGAATTGTCGCAGCCCCACCAATCCCATGCAGGAGCGGACTTGTCGGGTCCGCCGCATCGCGGCGCCCTCACCACGGTCCACCTGAAAAAATGCGATACCCCTGTGGGAGCGGGCTTGCTCGCGAAGGCGGTGGATCAGCCACCACATGTATTGACTGACACACCGCCTTCGCGAGCAAGCCCGCTCTCACAGTTTGATCCGGTTTTTTCAGGTAGACCGAGGTGAGGCCATCGCAGGCAAGCCAGCTCCCACAGAAAAGCAGATTGTTTTTGGCTTCTGATCTGCTTTTGCTTCACACCACTCAGGTCGGCTTTCAGGCCGCCGTGCTCTTGCTTTTGATCTTGATTTTGATCTTAGGCGCCCCGTTAAACC
>Ga0247816_10000838_pt1 | contig 16100 bp, 11 predicted proteins | sample UWRJL209509C1_FD_179930 | JGI IMG/M metagenome (GOLD analysis project Ga0247816, IMG submission 179930) | Plant litter microbial communities from Arlington Agricultural Research Station in Wisconsin, United States - UWRJ-L209-509C-1 | ecosystem: Environmental > Terrestrial > Plant litter >...
CGGCTTCAAGGATGCGTTGCAAGCCGCCCTGGACACGCTCGATAAACCCCAGCCAGCTTTCCAGGCCCGGTGGGTCGTAGGTGCCAGCCAGCCAGCGCTCGATGATCAGCGCGAAAATGCGCTGGAATTCGCTGCGGTTTTGCGCGGCATTGCGCAGGATGTCGAGGGCTTCAGGCTCGCTGTTGAGCAAGTCGGGGAGCAGGGCGCGAATGATTGCGTCGGCGTCGAATTCGTTGAAGGCGCTGTCGATTTCAAGCGTGGGAACCGGCAGGCCCAGCGCGCTGTATTGTTCGAAGGCGGCGCTGGCGGTGTGCTGTTGGCGGCGCAGGTCGCCGGATACGCAGCGCTCGAATGTCAGTCCCAATGCAGCGAGGTGGCTGCCCAGAACTTGCGCCTGTTGCACGCCAATGGGTGACAGCACGTCGTAGTCGTCTGCACCGAAGGAGGCCTGGCCATGTCGAATCAAATAGATGCTGCCCACGTCCGTTTTCCCGGTACGTTGAAAGTCTGGCGAGGTTATGAGTATGCCGGGGGGCTGTCAATGAAAAAACATACGCTTGTTTTAAAAGGTCGTTAGAAAGCAACCCCGGTGTCAGGGCTGCCTTGCTTGTGTGCCGTTATCACCGGCTTTTCTGATCAACACCACTGGTCAGCAACTGGCTTTGCTCATGCCCGCCAGTGCGCAGCAGGCCAAGGTTGAACTGCTCGTCCTTCAGGCTCTGCGGGGCACGGGTTTTGGTGAACTCCTTGAACAGGGCCGTGCCCAGTTGCAGCGGCGAAGAGGAGGCATTTATCGCGAAATCAGATCGCGAGTCGCTGCCACTCAAATCGCGTTCAATCAACGACGCTCCGCCCAGATCTACTTTCCCATTGCTGGAACCGATCCGCGCGCCAGTCAGTTCGACGCTGCCACCCACTTGCAATTCCACCTTGTCGCGACCGTTGATGCCGGAAGCCTCGGCAACCGTATCGTTGTAGGTGCGGCTGATGTCCACCAGTAGGGTCGGGTTGATGTCGCGGTTACCCGAGTTCTGGAACAACAGGTTTTTCAGCGAGAAGGGTGCTGTCTCAGTGCCGCTGGTGCTCGATGGGGTTGCCCCGGTCTTGGCCATGAGTTTGTCCTTGAGGGCCTTGGTCTTGTCCGCGGCCTTTTCGTAGAGCTTCTTGCTTTTGTCCCGGACGGTACTGGCGAAGGGGCCGGTTACTACGCTCGCCTTGTCGACGGCACCAGATGGATTTTTTTCGACGGTCAATTGCGCATCCACGTTCACGGTCAATCCCTGCACGCGGTCCTGGCGGCTCTCGACCAACAGGTCGCCGCCGATCTGGCCACTGACCTCGCCAGCCGTCACAGTTGCGCCGAGCAGCCGCGTATCACCGCGGCTGTCCAGTTGCACCCGATCGGCTTGCAGGCGCGTGTTGTCGTGAGTCTGGCTGTCGAGCTGATCGATCCCCACCTTCACGCGGCCAAAAAGCCCCGAGGCGTTGGTGGACGTATCCGAGTTGCGGCTACCACTGATACCCAGTCCAGCGCCGAAGGATTGGTTGTTGCGCTGTTCGTCGGAGACGGCGGATTCCAGGATCAGATTGCCCTCTGTAGCGGCCAACTCAAAGACCTGGGCGTTGCCTTGAACACCTTGCAAGCGCACGTTCCTGCCTTCGATCTGTACCGTGCCGTTGCTGTCGATGCTACCACCGCGCTGCAAGGTGCTGCGTTCGTCGACGCTCCCTTGGCTGAATTGCGCGCCGATGCCGCCTGTCTTGCCACTGGCGGTGTCACTCTGGGTGGCTTTGAGGCTGAAGCGGCCGCCACCGCCCAGCGTGCTGCCCTGAGCCGAGTGAGTGTCGACACCGGCCAGAAACTCAACGTCATTCCCGGCCTTGATCAGTACATCGGCGCCGGGTTGGTCAGCTGTGCCGATCTGCGTACCGTGCAATGTCAGGTCTTGCCCGGCGACCAGTTCAGTCCGGCGTTCAGCGAACAGGCTGGCGCCTCGGCCCTGGGAGTCTTTGACGTTCAGCTCGGCCTTGTCGAGTTGAACCCCTGCATTGCCTTTTTTCATGTTGTTCGGGCTGCTGCCGCCCTCGGCCCAGCCAAAGCCACCCAGCGTTGAGTCGCTGGAGGTTTGCCAGTCCCGGGCTTCGGTGAACGTCAGCGAGCCGGGTGTATGGATTTTCAGGTCGCCAAGCCCTGCATCGAAACGCGTGCCTTCATACCGACCGTCAGTGCCTAACTGCACCTGTATGCCGCGTTTGCCTTCCAGGCTGCCAGTTACGGCAGTCGCGGTGGTTTTTTGCAGGTCGAAGCTGCCGCCGACGCCCAGCAGGCGGGCATTGATATCGCTGCCAGTAGTGGTGTAAACCCGCAGCCCGACGTCGACATCGGTGCCCTTATCCTGGGTGAAGGTGGTGTTTTCGGCGGCCGCAAAATCATGGCTGTCGGCACTGATGGAAAGCGTGCCGTCGGTAGCGACATAGCGGGTACCGGTGTCGGTCAGCTTACCGTCAACCGCCACCTTGACCGAGCCGCCTTCGAACTCGCTGACCACCGCGGTGGTGGAACCTGTGGTCGCGTTGCTGTCCAGCACATTGACGGCCAGGTCAACGCCGGCATTGGGCGGATCGAATGCGTCGAGCACCGAAGGTTGGTAGAACTTGCTCTGGTCTACCCCTTCGATCAGTTTCTGCACCGGCCGGGTCACGTCTTTGTATTCGACCGTGGCGCCGACACCGGCACTCCAGTGATTGACTTCACGGGTCTCGACGATGCTGTCGGAAACGGCGCGATTCTCCATGTTGCCAGCGCTGACAGTAAGGTCCTTGCCGGCCTTGACCTTGGCTGCCTCGGTGACGATTCGGCCCTGGCCACCGCCAGCAAGCAGGTTGATATTGCCTGCGCCAGTGAGATGGCTCGACTTGACGGTGGTGGTGTCCGTGGTGGTGATGTCCTGGTCCTTGTCTACCTGCCAACCCGCGCCCACACGGTCCATGCCGCCCGTGTAGAACTGGCCAAGGCTGAGCGTGTCCTCTTCAACGGTGGTGCGCGTTTTATCCGCTTCACTGAGCAAATCGATGGACTCGCCCGTCAGGTTCAAGTCGCCCTCGGTGGCGGTGATGTCGGAGCCCTTGACCAGCAGGTTCTTGCCGGCACTGATGTCCACGCTGCCACCTGTCAATCGGCTGCCTTCAAAAGTCAGCGTGTCGTTGGTGGTCACGGTTTCTTTCTGGGTGTACTCAAGGTTGGCCTCCAATTGCATCGAACCCTTGATGCCGGGAGCTGCCTCCTTGGTTTCGCCGGCTGAGAAGGAAAACCCGTGCCGGTCGGTTTGGGTGATGGTCTTCTCGCTGTTTTGTCCCGCCAGCAGGTTGACGTCGCCGGCAGCGTCGAGTTCGAGCTTGCCCTGTGCCGACACATCCGAGCCGATCACGTTCAGGTCACTGGCACTCTGCAGGCGCAGATTGCTTAGCGATTGCACCTGGCTGCGCACCTGAGTGGTGCTGTCCTTTTGTTCGCGTGTCTGGTCTTTGAGCAGGCCGAACAGTTTGCTGTCGGTGTTGGATTTGTCCGACGTCATCAGGTTTTGCGCGCCGTCGATGGTCAGCGCGCCGCTGTTGCTGATCAGCAGCGCGTCCTGCTGGCCCACGACCTGGCTACCACTGATCAGCACATCTTCAGAGCTGAGTCGCAACGTACCGTTGGCCTCGACCCGGCTGCCGACGACCAGGTCCTTGCTCTGATCGTCCTTGGCGTTTTCGCCGAAAAAACTCCCGGAGACCAAATCGCCTTCATAGTTTTTTTGCCGGCTCTCCTGAACCACACGGGTGGTGCCAATCTCAATGTTGCCCCCGGCATCTATCGTCAGGTCGCCCTGGCTCTGCACCTGGCTGCCGAGTACTTGCAGGTCCTGCCCGCTGCTCAGGTTCATTGGGCCGTCACTGGTTAGGCTACTGCTGCGGGCGGTTTCGATGGTTTCGGTTTTGTCGTAGTCGCCACGCCAGAGGTTTTTGCGATGGTTGAGGGTTTCGCGGGTTTCCTTCGAGTCGTTGAGCGCGGTCAGGCGCAGGTCCTTGCCGGCTTCGGCGCGCAGGGCGCTACCTGCGCTGGCAGTGGAGGCCTTGAGGTCGATGTTTTCACCGGCCTTGAGCGTGAGGTCGGCTGTGGCCGTGAGGTTGCTGCCATGCTGCTGCGTGCGGACTTCGCTGGTTTTTTTGTCGTAGGTTTCGGTGGTGACGAACCAGAATTTTTTCTCCCAGTTGTCGCGCTCTTCGGTTTTGCGCTCGCTGGTCAGGGCATCGAGCGCCAGGTTGCGTCCGGCCGTGGCCTTGATGTTGCGGCCTTTGACGTCGGTGGCCTTGAGCACCAGGTCATCCTTGGCCTGCAACTGCACATCGCCGTTATCGCTGTTCAGCAGGGTGCGTTTGGCTATGAGGGAGTTGGCCTGTGTGCTGCCGGTAATTTCCAGGTTTCCAGCGGATGCAATCTTCAGGTCCGCCGTGGCGAGCAGGGGCGCTGCGATCTTGACCCCGGCACCGTCGGCGGTGCTGATGATATTGATCCGCCCGGCCTGCATGGCGCCAAACAACCGCGCATCGAGAGGCGGCCTGACTGGTTGCCGGCTCTGTTCGATCCGGGCGTCGTCATATGCCACTTGGTTGAAGCCCATGAGCACATTCAGGTCACCCCGTGCGTCAGTGCTGCCGCTGGTGTCGATACGCGGTGCAATCAGGTCTAAAGCGCCTCCCATGTTGCTCACGCCTCGGTCGCCGACAATCAGCTCCTGGGTAGCATCGTAAGTCGAGAGACGTGCCAGGCGCCCGTCCTCAAACTCCGGGCTGCCCACCACAAAGCTCGCACGCGGTGTGTTGATGAAGCTGGCGCCGTTGACGTTGATGCCATTGGGGTTGGCCAGTACATAGTCGGCGGCCCGGCCAAAAATTTCCTGCGGGCCATTGATACTCGAAGCGTTGCGGCTGATCACCTCATTGAGAATCAGGCCGGCATCGCGACCATTGAACTGCGGGTTGGCGCCCAGTTGCCCGGCCAACTGCGAGATACCCGCGGCCTGGGAGTTGTTCAACACCAGCCCCTGGCGATCGACGTTGTAGTCCAGGTACTGGTTGTGGGATAGGCCCGCCGCATTCGGCGCGACGATGTTTACCACCGGTACGCCTTGCCCGGAGGACACCACCGCACCGCCGGGCACTGGCACCACGTCTGCGGCAATGGCCGGTTGCAGCGTGTTGATGGACACCAGGCCGCATATCGCCCAGCGCAAGGTTTGGCAGGGTTTTAGGGGGACTGCTGGAAAGCGTGTGGAGTGATGCATGGCGATACCTTATTGGTTGTTGTTATGGAGTTCGCAGGCTCAGCTCAAGTAGCCAGAAACCGGGTTCTTTGTTTAAGGGAGGCGGGCCGTACAGCCCATGTTGGTAATCCAGGTCGAGTTGCCAGTGGCGCCCACTCAAGCCGAGCCCGACACTGGCTCCGGCCAGCCGCTGGCTTTTGGCGCCCTCAAGCAGCTTGCTCCAGCCAACGTCCAGCCCCAGCCGCGGGGTGAGGGTCCATTGCGCGTCGAGATTGCGCGGCAGGCTCAGGGTGTTGCGCCAGACCGCGCCATTGGCCGCCGATACCAACGCCTGGCGAAAGCCGCGCACGGCGTAAGCGTCGGTCAGCAGCATCTGCTCCAGGCTGGACAGCGGATCGGGGCTGTACTGCAAGGCCAGTTGGCTGTTCCAGTTCCAGCGGGCATCGCGGGATTGGCGCCAGTAATTGATATCGGCGCGGTACTTGCGAAATTGCGCGCGCGGCAGGTCTGGCGAAAGGCGCTGTTCGTCGCGGTCGGCGCCCAGCCTGTCGAGGCCTTGGGCGTAGCTGAGGGTGGTATTCCAGATGCCGTCAGAGATTTTCAGCAGGTTGAGGCTGGCCTCGGCCACTGTCAGGCTCGGGCTTTGGATCGCCAGGTATTGATCGGCCACGTAACTCTTTGAGCGTTTTGAACTCAGGCGCAGCGCGCCGTTGAGCAGTGTTCCCTGGTCGCGCCATAGCAGGCGGTTGAGGCTGAGGCTGTACTGGTGGGTCTGGCCGTTGGCCGTGATGGTCTGGTTGGGCAGTTGAATCGGGTAGCGGTATTGGGCGTGGCTGGCGCTCAGGGCCAGGGTCCAGAAGCCGTAGGGGATGTTGTAGTACAGGCTTTGGCTGCGACTGTAGGCAGACATCTGGTCCAGTGTGGCGCTGGCGCCGATGGCAATAAAATCATTCAGTCCCAAGGGGCTGTCGTAGGTCAGGTTCAGTGCCCCGTTATTGCGCCCGATGTACTCGGTGCCACGGTTGTTGTAGGTCATGGCGACGCCAATCGGCGAGGCGCTGATGCGGGGGCGGATGAGCAAGCGTGAGCCGCCCGGCAAGCTGCCGGGTGCAACGTCGGCAGTCAGGTCCATCGAGCGCAGCCGGTTCAATTGGTCGAGGCCTTGCTCCAGTTCGCGCAGTTGCAGCGGTTCACCGAGCATGCCGGGGAAGGCGCTGCGCAACGAGATGGCGAGGCTTGGGTCGGCCAGCTCGATGCTTTCGACAAAGCCTTCTTCGATGAGGATGTCGAGGCTCTGGCCGTCCTGGGGCCGCTGCGCCAGGTAGGGCCGGCTGGCGATGTAGCCGGCGTCGACGTACAACGCGGTCAGGCTCGCCAGCAGGTGGTTGATGTGCGAGGCGCTCATGCAGTCGCTCATCAATGGCTGGAGGCGCGCACTGATGAGCGTTTGGCTGATCAAGGTATTGCCCGCGAGCCTGAGCCCCCGGACTTGCCAGCAGGATTCGGCACTTGCGGCCGGCGCCGGTGCAGGCAACGGCTTGGATGACGAGGCGCCGGAACGTTCCAGCAAACGCAACCGTTGCTCCAGTTCCAGCTGTTCGCGGGTTCGGCGTTCGAGCTCCAGGGCACGCGGATCGGCCGCCGAGGCTGGGCCTGGGCCAATCAGCACAATCGCTACTATTGCGAGCATCCAGTGAGTGGGCGTACGACAGGTAATGTCGGGGTACCGGTCATGCATAAGTGCTGCTTCTACGGAGGGCGATAAACGCGGAGTCTACGGCGGTTTTCTCCCGTAAATGCTGGGCTTGGGGTCTGAAAATATTGTAGGAATCGAACTACGCAAGTAGGATTTTTGGATTGTTTTTGTAGGATTTAGTTACGTTCAACAGTGTTAGACATCCCGACGACAATCCCCGTAGACTGCGCCTTTCAAGCCTTATAGGTGTGTTATGGAGTTTCTTGCCGAGTACGCAAGTTTTCTAGCTAAAACCGTCACCCTGGTGGTCGCCATTCTGGTGGTGCTGGCCAGTTTTGCTGCACTGCGCAGCAAGGGGCGCCGCAAATCTGCCGGCCAGTTGCAGGTCAGCAAACTCAATGATTTCTACAAGGGCCTGCGTGAGCGCCTGGAGCAAACCTTGCTCGACAAGGATCAGCTCAAGGCCCTGCGCAAGTCTGAAAGCAAGGCCGAAAAGAAGAAGACCAAGAAAAAGCCCGAGGCCAAGCCACGGGTGTTCGTGCTGGATTTCGACGGCGACATCAAGGCCTCGGCCACCGAAAGCCTGCGCCACGAAATCACTGCGCTGCTGAGCCTGGCCACCCCCAAGGACGAAGTGGTGTTGCGCCTGGAAAGCGGCGGCGGCATGGTCCACAGCTACGGTTTGGCTTCCTCGCAACTGGCGCGTATCCGCGAGGCGGGCGTGCCATTGACGGTGTGCATCGACAAGGTCGCAGCGAGCGGCGGCTACATGATGGCGTGCATCGGCGAGAAGATTATCAGCGCGCCGTTTGCGATCCTCGGCTCCATCGGCGTGGTGGCGCAGTTGCCTAACGTCAACCGCCTGCTGAAGAAGCACGACATTGACTTTGAAGTGCTGACCGCCGGCGAATACAAACGCACCCTGACGGTGTTTGGCGAAAACACTGAGAAGGGCCGGGAGAAGTTCCAGGAAGACCTGGACATCACTCACCAATTGTTCAAGAACTTCGTGTCGCGTTACCGCCCGCAACTGGCGATTGATGAGGTGGCCACCGGCGAAGTCTGGCTTGGGGTTGCGGCGCTGGACAAACAACTGGTGGACGAGCTGCAAACCAGCGACGAGTACCTGGCGAACAAGGCCAGGACTGCCGAGGTTTTCCACCTGCACTATGCCGAGCGTAAAAGCCTGCAAGAGCGGGTTGGCCTGGCCGCCAGCGGCTCGGTGGACCGGGTGCTGCTGACCTGGTGGAGCCGGTTGACCCAGCAGCGGTTCTGGTAAGCCGATAGCACCTCTCAAACGGTAGGTGATCCAATGTGGGAGCTGGCAAGCCAGCTCCCACATTTGGTTTTGCGGTGGTCACATTACCGAGCTGCTATTGAAGCGTGTGACACCACCGGTACCGGATGTCGCATCAACACCCCCACCACCAACGCCCCCAGTAACCCCAGCAGTCCCGCCACCCACAACACCACGCTGAACCCGCCGACAAACGCCTGCCGCGCCAGCGGTTGCACGCTCTCCCGTGCCGATTCAGGCAACAACGCCATGGCCGCCGACATATCCCCGGCCACCACCCGCGAAGCGATGCCCGGCACCTGTGCGTGCCACTCAAGCCCTGCGCTGGCTTGCAGCAACTGCTCGCTGTGGCTGGACAGCAACGCCCCATACACCCCAATCGCCAACATGATCGCGCTGAAACGCATGGTGGTGCTCATGCCGGAAGCCATGCCCGCACGGTCCCTTGGCACGCAGGCCATGATGTTTTTCTGGGTGTCGCCATTGAGCAGGCCAGCACCGGCGCCGGTCACGGCAATCGCCAGGGCGAAGGGCAGGTAACCACCGACATTGACCGCCCAGGCACTCAGCAAATTGCCGAAGCCCACCAGAGTCAACCCCGTTGCCATCATCGTCGCGGGAGCAAAACGGGTGGCCAGGCGTGCGCCAACCCGAGGGCAAATCAACATGGTCAAGGCAAACGGCAGCATCCCCAACCCCGACGCAATCGCGGAAAACCCCAGTCCGTTTTGCAGGTAGAACGGCAGCAAGGTCATCATCACCTGCGCGCAGCCGGCGTAGGCGAACATGCCCAGCAGGGCGCCGATAAATCGCGGGTGCCGGAACAATTGCAGGTCCACCATCGGCCGCTTTTGCAGGCGCTCGGCGAGCACGAACAGACCCAGCAAGGCGGCTCCGCCGAACAGGCGGGCGTAGGTCAACGGGTTGTCCCAGCCGATACGATTGGCTTCGATCAAACCCCAGATCAAACACAGCAGGCTGGCACTGAACGTCAGGCTGCCCCAAGGGTCGAGCCGCGCCGCTTGGCTGTCGCGCGATTCCGGGATGGCTCGCAGTACCAGGCCCATCAACACCAGGCCGACCGGCAGGTTGAGGTAGAAAATCCAGCGCCAGCCGAGGTATTGGGTAATCAACCCGCCCAGGGTCGGTGCCGCTGTCATCGCCACGCCCATGCAGGCGCCCCAAAAGGCCCAGGCTTTGGCCCGCTCCGCTTCGTCGTGAAACGTATGGCCGATGGAAGCCAGGGCCGAGGTCAGCAGCAATGCCGCACCGACCCCTTTGACGGCGCGGGCGATGTCCAGGAACAACGCACTTGGTGCCGCACCGCAACCGAGGGACGCGAGGATGAAAATACTCAGGCCCCAGATCAGGGCTTTCTTGCGCCCGAAGCGGTCGGCAATGCTTCCCGCCGGCAAGAGCAGCGCGGCAAACGCCAGCATGTAGGCGCTGACGACCCATTCGATATCGGCAAAATTGGCCCCCAGGTCGCGGGCAATACTTGGCAGGGTGACGGCGACAATGTTGGTGTCGAGGACAATCAGCGAGCAAACCCCCGAAGCAGTCAGCAGCGTCAAGCGTGGGCTGACCTTGCTCATGGCTGGATTACCTGTTGGGCAATACTGAAAGTGGAATTGACGTACATCGCAAAGGCTCTCTAGTGTTAACGTTTCTTCAGCTTATCCCCGGCGCTTGCTGGTTTTGTTAGCCAGGGCAAAGCACTTCATTACCTTTGAGCTAATCCTGCGATGGAAATACGTCATTTCCGCTACTTCCTGGCGGTTGCCCGGCACCGAAATTTCACCCGTGCAGCGGAACAGTTGGGGATTGCGCCACCCACGTTAAGCCGGCAAATCCAGGACATGGAAAGCACCCTCGGCACGCGTTTGTTCATTCGCCAGCAGCGCGAAGTCAGCCTGACGGAAGCGGGGGCGGCATTGCTGATCGAGGCCGAGACCACGGTGCGCCAGTTCGAATTCGCTCAGCGCAACGCCCAGCGTGCCGGGCGCGGCGAGATTGGGCATATCGAGTTGGGGTATGTGGCTTCGGCGGTCTATTCAGAGTTGTTGCAGCGCCAGGTGCAGGCGTTCTGTGCAGGTTTTCCCGATGTCAGCCTGAGCGTACGCGAAAGTCCCATGGCGATTCTGCCGGGGCTGGTGGCGGAGGGGCGTTACGACATTGGCTACATCCGCTCACCGATGACCTTGCCCGACGGCGTGGAGGCGGTGCGCCTGAGCAGCGAAGGGTTTGTGCTGGCGGTGCCTCAGGATTCCTGGCTGTTGGGCCTTAAGGCGATCACCTGCGAGCATTTGCAGAACGAGACGTTTATCTTGCCCGAGCAAATCAGCGGCACCCTGCACGTCGCAGCCCAGGGCGGTTACGCGCCGCGGCTGGGGCCGCAGCCGGGTGGATTGGTGGCAGTGATTGCCCTGGTGTCGTTAGGGCAGGGCGTGGCGGTGGTGCCGGAGTCGGTGGTGGGGCATGTGAGTTTGCCGAATGTGCAGTACCGCACCATCAAGGGCAGCGAAGCTTCGTCGTGGCTATCGCTGATCCACCGGCGCTTTGAAAAAGCCCCGGCGGTGGCGCGGTACATCCAGCGGGTCAAGGCAGAAAATACCCCCACGTAGAAGCTGTCGAGCCCCGGCGAGGCTGCGAAGGGCCCCTCTCAGGCGATGAAGCTATGGCTTCCAGGTCTGCACATCCTTGGCATCCACGGCCTTGGGCAGCAACCCTGCCTTGAAGAACGCATCGGCAATTTTCTGTTGCTCACCCAACTGATCAATCGTCACCGGTTGCACTTGATAGCTGCGATGGGCATTGGCTGCCTCGACGGTTTCCACATCCAGGTTACCCCACAGCGGTCCCAGCACTTTCGCGGCGTCGCGTGGGTGTTGTTTCACCCATTCACCCGCCTGGAGCAGTTGTTGGTAAACCACCTTCAGCACTTGCGGATGCGCCTTGGCGTAGGGCGTGCCGGTCAGGTAGTAGCGCTTGTAACTGGCAAGGCCCGCACCGTCCGCCAGGGTGCGCGTCGGCAGTTGGCGTTGCACGCTGGTGAGGAAGGGTTCCCAGGTGACCCACGCGTCGACCTTGTTGTTTTCAAACGCGGCACGGCCATCGGCGGGTGAGAGGTAAGCCGGTTCAATATCGGAGAACGCCAAGCCGGCCTTGTTCAGCGCTGCGATCAGCAAATAGTGGGTGCCGGCGGCCTTGGTCACGGCGATTTTCTTGCCTTTCAAGTCCGCCAGTTGCTGGATCGGTGAGTCCTTGCGCACCACGATGGCCTGGGCTGACGGCGAGGGAGCTTCCTGGGCGAAGTAGGTCAATTTGGCTTGGGCAGCCTGGGCGAAGATCGGCACGGTGTCGGCCACGTCGGCACTGATGTCGACGTTGCCGACGTTCAACGCTTCCAGCAACGGCAGGCCGCTGGGGAACTCGTGCCAGGTGACGTCGATATTCTCGGCCTTCAAGGCTTTTTCCAGGGTGCCCTGGGTTTTCAGCAGAGTGATCAGGGTCGAGGATTTCTGGTAACCGATACGTACGGTTTCCTGGCCCTCGGCGGTTAGTGCAACGGATAAAGCCAGCGCCGCCAGACCGGCGACGACAGGAAGGCGTAAAGAGAACTTGGACATGGCGTGCTCGACCTTGGACAAAATTCTCTCAAGCTTAAGGTTCTAAAAACCATTCGATAAATAATCTTTAGTTCTTAGCTTAGGGCGCTTTTCCCGCGTCGCTGCGAAACGGGAATAACCATAGAATTATATGGTTCTTTCATAATCACCCGTCGTTAATATAATTGAATTCACTTTAATGCCGGGACACATGGCTCGCTCGGGCGCATGCAGCGTTCTCCTTCAGTGAGTTTGTCGAGAGCGTGATTTTCCACCTGCAACGCAAGGGGCCGTTCCGCCGCGCCTACGAAGACTCCACCCTGCGCGAGCACCTGGGCCAGCCCGACCTGCCAATAAACCTGTAGGGGCGAGCGTGCTCGAGAACACTTAAGGGCGCCGCGTTCATTCAGGCATCCCTTGCCATCGTTAACGACCTTCGCGAGCAAGCTCGCTCCTACATAAAGATCATCTAACAGGGATATGTGCATGGCTAATTTCGACCGTTTAACCCGTCGCCACCTGCTGGGCATGGCCAGCATTGCCTTGGCCAGCCCATTGCTGATGACGCTGCCACGCCTGGGCTTTGCCGCCGATGAACACGCCGGCCACAACACCCCGAGCGAGCCGGCGGGTACTGGCGAATTTATCCGCCTGGATGCGCCGCGTTCGCTGAAGCTGGCGGTCAACCTGAACGCGGTGTGCCTGGCGCCCGTGGTGATTGCCCACGGCCAGGGCTTCTTCAAAAAGCACAACCTGGATGTGGAACTGGTCAACTTCGGCAACTCCACCGAAGTGCTGCTGGAAGCCATCGCCACCGGCAAGGCCGATGCGGGCGTCGGCATGGCGCTGCGTTGGCTCAAGGCGCTGGAACAGGGCTTTGACGTCAAGCTCACCGCCGGCACCCACGGTGGTTGCCTGCGTTTGCTCAGCGCAGTCAACGGCACTGTGCACAAGCTTGAAGACCTCAAGGGCAAGGCCATTGGTGTGACCGATATGGCCAGTCCGGATCGCAACTTTTTCTCGATCCTGCTGAAAAAACACGGCGTTGACCCGGTGCGCGATGTCGAGTGGCGGCTGTACCCCGCCGACCTGCTGGGCACCGCGCTGGAGCGTGGTGAAGTGCAGGCGGTGAGCGGCAGCGACCCGTTCATGTACCGCTTGATCAAGACCGGCAAGGCCCAGGAGCTCTCCACCAACCTGGTGGAGGAATACGCCAACCTGAGTTGCTGCGTGGTGGGTGTCACCGGCAAGTTGGTGCGCGAGGAAAAGCGCGTCGCAGCGGCACTGACCCAGGCCATTCTTGAGGCGCATGACTATTCGGTCCAGCACCCGGAAGAGGTCGCCAAGGGCTTCCAGGCCTATGCGCTGAATACCTCAACCGAGGAGGTCCAGGCGATCCTGCATGACCACACCCACGGCCACCATGCGGTCGGCGCGGCGCTGACCACGGAAATCACCACCTACGTCAGCGACCTGAAAACCGTGGAAGTCATCAGTAAGGGCACCGACCCGCTGGAATTCGCCAAGGAGATCACCGCCGATGTCTTCAGCTGAGGCGACAACCCTGAGCCAGCCGCTGACCTTTAAGGTCTGGTGGCAGGGCGTGGCCGTGGTGACGGCGTGGGTGGCGGTGGCGCTGTTGATCAGCCACTGGCCTAACGCAACCCGGCTGTGGCCGATGACCCAGGGGCTGGCCAATCTGTGCCTGGCGCTGGCGGTTATCTTCGTCGTGCTGAGCGTGCTGGGTCGGCGGTTTTTCAGGCTCGGTCAGCGTCTTCGCGGGGCGGCGCCGTGGCTGATTGCATTGCCGGTTCTACTGGGTATCTGGGAATTGCTTACCGCCAAGCTGGCCTTGCTGCCGGTGCCGTTCTTTGCGCCGCCGCAAGCCTTGCTGGCGGTGTACATCGACGACTGGGCCCGCCTTGCCGACAGCTTGTTGCATTCGGCGTTGTTGCTCGGTTCGGGCGTTGCGCTGGGGGCTGCTACCGGTTTTGTTGCCGGCGTGGCCATCGGCTGGTCGAGCAGCATCGGTTATTGGCTGCACCCGGTACTGCGGATTCTCGGCCCGGTGCCTTCCACGGCACTGCTGCCGTTATGTTTTTTTCTGTTCCCCAGCAGTTGGAGCGCCAGCGTCTTCCTGATCGCCCTGGCGACCTGGTTTCCGGTGACCGTGCTCACCTGGTCGGGCGTGGCCAGTGTCGATAAAGCCTATTACGACGTGGCTCGCACTCTGGGCGCGAAACAGCGGTTCCTGATTTTTAAAGTGGCGATTCCGGCCGCCTTGCCACACGTATTTGTCGGCTTGTTCATGGGCCTGGGTGCGTCGTTTTCGACCCTCGTGGTGGCGGAAATGATGGGTGTCAAATCCGGCATCGGCTGGTACCTGCAATGGGCTCAAGGCTGGGCGGCCTACGCCAATATGTACGCGGCACTGCTGATCATGGCATTGGCGTGCTCGGGTTTGATCACCGGGCTGTTCCTGATCCGTGATCGATTGTTGGCCTGGCAAAAAGGAGCAATGAAATGGTAGCGCTGGCACAGGCAACTCCAGCCACCACCGGGTTGGCACTGCGCATCGATAACCTGAGCCACGGCTTCGCGTTGGACGGCCAGCACTTGCCGGTGCTGGAACGGGTTTCGCTGGACGTGGCGCCGGGAGAATTTGTCGCATTGCTCGGGCCTTCGGGATGCGGCAAGTCCACCCTGCTGCGACTGGTGGCGGGGCTGGAGCCTGCCGACACTGGCACGCTGTTGGCCGATGGCGTGCCGATCAGCGGCCCGGACCCGAGCCGCGTGGTGGTGTTTCAAGACCCTACCTTGTACCCATGGCGGCGCGTGTGGGACAACGTCGCGCTGGGCCTTGAAGCCCAGGGCCTGCTCAAGAGCCATTCGGCCAAGGTGGATGAGGCACTTGAAAAAGTCGGCTTGAGCCAGTTCGCGCGGGCGTATCCGCGTCAGTTATCGGGCGGCATGGCACAGCGGGTAGCGCTGGCAAGGGCACTGGTCAACCAGCCACGGCTGTTGATCCTCGACGAGCCGCTGGGCAAGCTCGATTCGCTGACGCGCATCACCATGCAAAAAGAACTGATCGACCTGTGGCAACGCCAGGGCTACACCGCATTGCTGGTGACCCACGACGTCGAGGAAGCCTTGCTGCTGGCCAATCGGGTAATCGTATTCAGCGACCGCCCGGCGAAGATCCAGGCACAGTTGACCATCGAGCGGCCTTACCCACGGCATCGCGACGACCCTTATCTGGTGGACCTGCGACGCCAGATCATGGGCCTGCTGGGGTTGGGGGAGAGCTGGTAAGTGTGGGTGGTTTGAGCGGAGGGATTTATGCATTTGTATGTGGTTCGTCATGGTCAGACTGACGCTAATGCGCAGGGGCGTTACCAGGGGTCGCTGGATATCGATCTCAACGAACAGGGCGTGCGCCAGGCCCAGGAATTGAGGGCGAGGTTGCCGGGGCATATCGACGCGGTGGTGGTTTCACCCCTCAGAAGAGCGCAGCAAACGGCAGCCATTGTGTTCGCCGAAGAGGGTGTAGGGTTGCGTACGGTCGACGCGTTTCGTGAGCGTGGCGTGGGGGAGTTCGAGGGGCTGACCCAAGCCGAAGCCGCTGAGCGCTACCCCGCATCATGGGCACAAAACATCACCCGGCAGTGGTTGTTGGCGCCTGTCGGCGGGGAGTCCATTTCACAGTTCGCCGAGCGCATTCGGGAGGGATTGAGTGAACTGCTGGTGCGTCATGATCAGGAGGTCGTGGTGCTGGTTGCCCATGGGTTTGTGGCCAAAACCATTCGTGCTTTGGTTCGGTCTGATTTTTCAGATTTTTTTGATTGGCAGTTGCGTAATGGGGAAGTGCTTGAGTTGAAGGTTGAGGCCGTATCCGTTGCTGCAGTGCCGTTGTGGTGATTCAGTTGTTGCATGTAGTGACTGGCACACCGCTTTCGCGAGCAAGCCCGCTCCCACATTTGGATTGTGTTTTTTCAGGTGAACCGAGGTGAGGCCATCGCAGCATGGGTATCTACACATCTTGAGTTGCTGATGCTTATTGAGTACATATCCGTTGCTGCGGTAACGGCTTCCTATGGTTCCGCTCTTACAGCGGGTCACTTTTGGCAAACGCCCGGAATGCCGGCCCAGCCAAAAGTAACCAAAAGGTCTGTGCCCCACCACTCGGCACCTCG
>Ga0247816_10000839_pt1 | contig 16092 bp, 17 predicted proteins | sample UWRJL209509C1_FD_179930 | JGI IMG/M metagenome (GOLD analysis project Ga0247816, IMG submission 179930) | Plant litter microbial communities from Arlington Agricultural Research Station in Wisconsin, United States - UWRJ-L209-509C-1 | ecosystem: Environmental > Terrestrial > Plant litter >...
AGTCGCAAAAGATACTCGAAGAATTGTATGGCAAAATATAATTTTAGCCCTTGCAGTAAAAGGTTTTTTCTTAATTTTAGGTGCATTTGGTTTTGCAACCATGTGGGAAGCTGTTTTTGCAGATGTTGGTGTAACGGTTATTGCCGTTTTAAACGCCATGCGAGTGTTAAAAAAATGATTTGTTGATGGATGAAAATTTTTTTATCTATCCAGATAGTAGTTCTTGTATAGCTCTGCTAAGTTGTATAGGTGGTATACTATAAGTGATTAAAAAAATATTACTTGGAGGGTGCATAAATGATCACAGGAGTTGAAATAGATTTTGTTGTAAAAGATAGTAAAGCAGCTTTGGAACAGTACAGCTCTATTTTTGAGGTTGTAATAGTTGAAGCAACAGATTTTAAAGTAGGGAACAACGAAGCAGTTTTCACAATTTACGGTACTCGTTTCCATATGCTCGATGAAAATCCTGAATACCAATTGTTCGCACCAAAAGAAGATAGTAGCCAATCATTCTGGTTCAATGTAGTGGTACCTAACATTCAAGTAGTATTTGATAAAGCAGTTGCTGCAAGAGGAACGATCATTCAACCTATTACAGAAATGGAAGAAATGGGCATTTCAAATGCAATGTTTTTAGACAGCTTTGGTTATGTTTGGATGCTGCACGAAATCCATCAAGAAGTATCTTTTGAAGATCGCGTAAAAATATTAAGCGAAGATTTTGAATAAGAACTAATTTCTACTAATAATAAAAAGATAAGAATACCTTGTAAGGTTTAGTTTGTTACCTAATCTTACAGGGTATTCTTATCTTTGAATCATTTTTTACAAATTGATTTCTATAGCAGCTAACCCGTGTGTATAGAAATCATATCCATGTTTCTTTATAATGATGAACATGAGAACAAAAACAACTTCTGCTATGGCTAATAAAAAATTAGACAGATACTAGTAAAAAGTGTTGGGATAATGAAGGAGATGGAAGAATAGTGAGATTAAGTGTCTTAGATCAAGCACCGATAACCAGCGGAAATACAGCTGCAGATGCACTAGCAAAAGCGGAAGAATTGGCTATTTTAGCAGATGAATTAGGGTATACACGTATGTGGATGGCAGAGCACCATGGTACAAATGGTTTTGCAAGTTCAGCACCAGAAATCACTGCAGCTCATTTAGCGGCAAAAACAAAAAACATTCGAATCGGTACGGGTGGAGTCATGATGATGCATTATTCACCCTTGAAATTAGCGGAAGTTTTTAAAACGTTAAGTGCTTTTTCACCAGGACGAATCGATTTTGGAGTAGGTCGTGCTCCAGGTGGCGATAATAATTCTATTTATGCTTTATCAGAAGGTCGTCAGCCAATGTTAGATAATATGTATGAAAAATTCGATACGGCATTAAAATTAATCAATGATGAAGTACCTGAAGATCGATTATATAATCGAACAATTGCTACTCCTTCACACATTCAATTGCCTGAAGCTTGGTTACTTGGTTCGAGTGGCAGCAGTGCACGAAAAGCTGCCCAAATGGGAGTGGGTTATTCTTTTGCTCAATTCTTTATGGGTGGAATGACAAAAGATATCTTAGATGAATATAAAGTTAATTTTCAACCTTCTGCATTCATGGAAAAACCGTACATCAATGTAGCGTATCTTGTGACGACAGCTGAAACTAGAGAAGAAGCAGAATATGAAGCTAAGCCGCAAGATATTGCACGTCTATTGATGAGAAAAGGACAAATGGGTCAATTGCTGACACCTGAAGAAGCACAACATTATCCTTTAACCGAAATTGATCAATTAACGATAAAACAAGGACGTGAATTACATTTAGTAGGTACACCCAAAGAAATCGCTACAAAATTATTAGAAGACCAAGAGAAGTATGGTTTTGATGAAGCGATGATTTGTAGTATTCCTCATTCACAAGAAAAACGATTAGACGTGTATCGTCTTTTAGCCAAAGAATTACTAAACAAATAATAAATCAATCCCACTTCCAACCAATGAATGTTCATTGGTTGGAAGTTTTTTTATTTTTTTAATAAAATAATGAGAAAAATGATAATTTTTTAATGGTGTAAAAACAAAGTGAGTAAAGGGTTTTGGTTAGTTTTGTATTAAAACTATGTGATAAAACGTTACATGGATAAGGTATGTGTTAATTGATTTCTCATAAATGTGTATTTATACTATTGATTTAAGCAGCAAGAAAGACCTCGCCTGCCTAAAAAAGATTACTGATTACCATGAATGTTTTTGTAAAGGAGATGAGACAGAGTTGATCAAGCTACAGAATGTAAATAAATATTTCGGCGACCATCATGTACTAAAAGATGTTAATTTAGAGGTGGCAGAAGGGGAAAAAGTGGTTATCATAGGCCCTTCTGGTTCTGGAAAAAGTACCACAGTTAGATGTATGAATTTTCTTGAGGAACCTACGACAGGAGAAGTCTATATAGATGGCAATCAAATAACAGAAAAAAACAAATTAGAGATGGTACGAAATTCTTCTGCAATGGTCTTTCAACAGTTCAATCTTTATCCGCATATGACGGTGTTAGGAAATCTGACAATTGGGCCTATAAAATTACAGAATAAATCAAAAAAAGAAGCAGAAGAACTGGCTTATCGGTATCTAGATATCGTAGGGTTGCGAGAAAAAGCAACAGCATACCCTTCGACACTCTCAGGAGGCCAACAGCAAAGAGTTGCTATTGCTAGATCGCTCTGTTCTGAAAAGAAAATCATTCTATTTGATGAACCTACATCTGCTTTAGATCCAGAGACGGTTCAAGAAGTATTGGACGTTATGATCAAATTATCGAGCATGAATATTACAATGGTCGTTGTGACTCACGAAATGGGTTTTGCTAAACAAGTAGCAGATCGTGTCATTTTTATGGATAATGGAACTATTTTAGAAGTAGGGTCACCAGAACATTTCTTTGAAAATCCTACTCATGAAAGAACAAAAAAATTTTTAAGCAAAATTTTAAGATAAAAAAAATAAAGATATCCATAGGAGGAAAAACAAATGAAAAAAAGAAACTTATTAGCAACAGTCATTTTGTCTAGTGTATTATTTTTAGGTGCTTGTTCGTCAGATGATAGTTCAACAACAGAAGCAGACACACCAAAAGTATCGGATCAATTAACAATTGAATCAATCAAAGAAGCCGGCGTTTTAAAAGTAGGGGTAAAAGAAGACGTTCCAAACTTTGGGCTGAAGAATACAGATACAGGAGAAATAGAAGGATTTGAAATTGATATTGCTAAAAAGATAGCTGAGGATATTTTAGGCGATCCGGATGCCATTGAATTAACACCTGTTACAGCCAAAACCCGTGGTCCATTATTGGATAATGGCGAAGTTGATATGGTTATTGCTACTTTTACAGTTACTGAAGAACGTAAAGAAACGTATAATTTCTCAGATGCGTATTATGAAGATGCTGTTGGTTTATTAGTGAAAAAAGATAAAAACTATGAAGGTCTAAAAGATATGGATGGAGCTAATGTAGGTGTAGCACAAAGTTCTACAACATCCGAAGCCATTGCATCAGAAGCTGAACAATATGATATCACAGTAGAATTTTCAGAATATGCTACTTATCCAGAAATTAAAGCTGCATTAGACTCAGGTCGTGTAGATGCATTTAGTGTAGACAGATCTATTTTGGCTGGCTATTTAGATGATTCAACTGAAATTTTACCAGACCGTTTCGCAACACAAGATTATGGAATCGCAACGAAGAAAACAAATACGGAGTTAGCAGAGTATGTAAATGAGTTGATCACTACTTGGGGAGAAGATGATACTCTTAATGGATTGGTTTCAGAGTGGGGATTGAGTGAATAATGAAAAGTACAAATCCATTCGCTCTTTGGAGATGGGAGGACCTGTTTCAAAATTTTGATAATTTTAGTTCTGGTTTTTTAAGAACACTCCAAGTGGCCATCTTAGCATTAGCTTTGTCTTTGGTAATCGGAATTGTTATTGGGATTTTATCAACTGCCCACAATATGATTCTGCGTTCGGTCGCACGAGTATATGTCGAAATTTTTCAAAATATCCCACTTGTCATTCAAATCTTTTTTATGTACAACGGGTTAGCAATGGCAGGATTAGTCTTAAGCGAGTTTACGATTGGGGTAGTAGGGGTTGGGTTGTATCATGGAGCTTATATTGGTGAAGTGGTACGTGCGGGTATTCTATCTGTTCCTAAAGGTCAGCAAGAAGCTGCGTATGCACAAGGATTTAGTTATACACAAACCATGCGCTACATCATATTGCCTCAAATGGTTAAGGGTATTTTGCCTCCGTTAACCAATCAAGCGGTCAATTTGATAAAAAATACTTCTGTGTTGGCTATTATCGCAGGAGCAGACTTAATGTATGCAGCGGACTCTTATGCCTCATTTAGCTTAAATTATGGACCATCTTATGTGATTGCAGGATTGCTTTACTTCATTCTCTGTTTCCCACTGGCTACGTTCTCAAGGAAATACGAAGAGAAATTAAAAAAGAATGATTCCTTAGTTGTGGATATTCCGGAGGTGATGGAATGATAAACTCCATACAAACCGTTTTTACAAGGCCTAACGTATTGTTCTTGTTAGATGGATTAAAGACTACTTTATTGATTTCTTTATGCGTAGTGATCCTTTCAATCGTTTTTGGAACACTCTTAGGGTTGATCAGAAACTATGAAAAGAAGTTTTTCGGAAAAATAGCCGGATTTTATATCGAATTATTCCGTAATACGCCATTGTTACTATGGATGCTAGGTTGTGCTTTCCTGATACCAGGAAGTACGATATTAGTAAAAGCTTCTATAGCGCTGTTTCTTTATACAGCTGCAGTAGTAGCAGAAATTGTGCGTGGCGGATTAAATTCGATACCGAAAGGACAATTTGAAGCTGCTCATTCTCAAGGGTTTTCATTCTTTCAAACACTAGTGTATATCATTTTGCCGCAAACCTTCAAAAAAATTATTCCATCTTTATTGTCACAAGTGATTACAACCATTAAAGATACGTCATTTCTTGCTGGACTAGGAATCATGGAATTTACACGAAGTGGCCAAGTTATTTTAGGAAAAGTAACAAAAACTTCTGAAGTGTTTTTGATTTATGGTTTCTTAGCAGTTGTTTATTTTATTATTTGCTTCGCATTGTCGGTTTTAGTAAGGAATTGGCATGAAAAAAATTCTGAAAATGTATAGTGTATATAATTTTAAAAAAACGGACTCTTAATGGGTCCGTTTTTTTTCTATAAAATTATTAAAAATCTTCCTCAAATAAATTCAATTCGGTTTGTTGTGGAGCAAGATGGTCAAAAGTAAGCTGTAATTTTTTTTGCAATTGTTTCGCATTTTTCGCGGCATGTCCACCAGAGTTATTGTTAAAAATAACGGCAACTTCTTTTGATTCTGTTTCTAATTGGCGAATAATGGTTACGAAATCATCTAATTCAGAAGAACTATAATCATAAAGTGTCCGTTTTTCCCGCCAATTGGGTCCACTAGCATCTAACCATCCTTCATAGTTTTGCCCATGCAAACGAAAAAGAGTGAGTTCGTCGTTGGTCCCTTTGACGATTAAAGGAACGCTGTTTCCAGGGGTCTGAGGTTGATCGACAACAGTGTGAATAAAGTGTTCTTCCGTTAAAAAAGCTAATGTATTTTCTTTATTGGTGTCACTGTACCAACTAGAATGACGAAATTCAATCGCGATTGGCAGTTCACCCATGTATTGGCGGACTTTTCTTAAATACTGAACGTGTTCTTTCGTACAGTCAAAATAAGGTGGAAACTGAAATAGAAAAGTTTTGATTCGATTCGCTGTGATCATAGGTTCAAAAATCGTAATGTAATGCTCGAACATTTGTTGTTCAGTCGGGAAAAACTTCAGCCAATCTTTGTGTAACGTCATTGCTTGAAAAGCTTTAGGGATAAATTGAAAAGTAGCAGGTGTTTTTTCTATCCACGAGAAAATATTTTTAGTAGGAGGAATAGCATAAAAGCTGGTATCCAATTCTACAAAAGGGAAATGTGAACTATAATCTTCCAATCGTTTCGATTTTCGGACGGTCAGTAGGTCATGATCAGACCAACCCGTTAAGCCAATAGAAATCATTGTGACTCCTTCTTTCTTGAGTAATAAATCATTAGCCTTATTGTACCGCAACCGTTATTATTAAGGAAAGTAAAAGCTTTTTATAAAATTTATCCCTTAAATGGATAGAAAGAAACGTAAGAGAAGTGAATTAAATAACTATTAAAATGTTTCACGCGAAACAATTTGTTTCACTACGATCATTACAAAATAAAAATGGCAGTAGTTGAATATAAAAATCAGAGGAGCACTTAAAATGTATAAACTTATATTTTTTGATATTGACGGAACATTATTGACAGATAAAAAAAGAATTCCAGATTCTGCTAGAAAAGCCATTCAAGACCTGAAAAAAAAGGGTATCATACCGGTTATTGCTACTGGAAGAGCGCCGTTTAGAATTGATGAAATTCTAGCATCATTAGATATTCAGACACATATCACATTGAACGGACAGTATGTTGTGTATGAAGGTGAGGTAATTCATCAAAATCCATTGTCGGTGGATTCTGTTAAACGACTTGCGCTAGCTGCGGAAACAAATAAACAACGCATAGCGTTTTGTGGAAGCGATGAAATATTAGGGACTTCTATGGTTACTTTTGGACAAAAAGGATTATTGAAAAAAATGATTCAGCGAGTTCCGATAGCACCACCTAAAAAAGTGATGCAATTGCTTATGCGCTATATTGGTTCTTCTAAAAGAGTGAAGCCGATTTTGCCACATTACTATGAAGACCGTACCATTTACCAATGCATCATCCATACAACAGAAGAATACGATACTTTTTACCAAGAAGCTTTTCCAGATTGTCATTTCACACGATGGAATCCCTATTCAGTAGATGTGATCTCGAAAGGAATGTCTAAAGCAGTAGGCATTCAAAAATTGATCGAACATATAGGTATCGATATAAGTGAAACAGTTGCATTTGGAGATGGATTGAATGATATGGAAATGTTGCAAGCGGTTGGTATGGGAATAGCAATGGAAAACGGACGCACGGAATTAAAAGAAATTGCAGATGACATCACGGCATCTCCAGAAAATCATGGCATTTTGAAAGGTTTGCAAAAATTGAATTTAGTGCCGTAAAAAGTCTTAAGAATATCATATAAAACTTTAGTTAAGATATAAAGAAATCATTCTCAATTTCCTATTTTCAGTAGTTTTCTGTGGTATACTATTTCAGAAAGCTTTTGAGAAAAATCAATTTAAATAAAAAAGCACCCTACTCATTTGTTGTCTAAGCGTACCTTCTTTTCTAAAAGATTGTTTGATAGATGGTTAGAATGGAGTAGTTAAACCTACTAAGGAGGCACCTAAAGTGACTGAGAAAAAAACATTTTACATTACAACACCTATTTACTATCCAAGTGGAAAATTGCATATTGGAAATGCCTATTCAACAATTGCGTGTGATGTTATGGCACGGTACAAAAGAATGCAAGACTATGATGTTTTCTATTTGACAGGTAGCGATGAGCATGGCCAAAAAATTGAAAATAAAGCACAAGAATTAAATATTACGCCTCAAAAATATGTCGATCAGATGGCTGAAGGCATGCAAAAATTATGGAAATTATTAGAAATCAGCAATGATAAGTTCATCCGCACAACTGATCCTGCACATGAAAAAGTTGTCGCAGATATTTTTGAACGCTTTTTAGCGCAAGGAGATATTTATCTTGATGAATATGAAGGCTGGTACTCTGTTCCAGACGAAACGTTTTATACTGAAACACAATTAGTGGATATCGAACGTGATGACCAAGGCAACATTGTTGGCGGGAAGTCACCAGACAGCGGACATCCGGTAGAGTTGATCAAGGAAGAATCTTATTTCTTTAGAATGAGTAAATATTCGGATCGTTTATTGGCTTATTACAATGAACATCCAGATTTTATTCAACCTGAGTCACGTAAAAACGAAATGATCAATAACTTTATTAAACCTGGTTTGGAAGATCTAGCTGTTTCACGTACGACATTTACTTGGGGAGTTAAAGTACCAAGCAATCCGAAACACGTTATTTACGTGTGGATCGATGCATTGGCAAACTATATAACTGCACTTGGTTACGGTACAGATGATACGTCATTGTTTGATAAATTCTGGCCAGCAGATGTGCATATGGTCGGAAAAGAAATCGTGCGTTTCCATACTATTTATTGGCCTATTATGTTAATGGCTCTAGATTTGCCATTGCCTAAAAAAATATTTGGTCACGGTTGGTTGTTAATGAAAGATGGTAAAATGTCTAAATCTAAAGGGAACGTTGTCTATCCAGAAATGTTAGTAGAGCAATATGGCCTAGATGCTTTGCGTTATTACTTGATGCGTGAAGTAACTTTTGGAAGCGACGGAGTATTTACTCCAGAAGACTTTGTTTCTCGTGTGAATTACGATTTAGCAAATGACTTAGGGAACTTACTCAATCGTACAATTGCGATGATCAACAAGTATTTCGATGGAGAAGTCCCTGAATATTCAGGAAACGTTACAGAATTCGATGCTATCTTAAAAGAAACAGCAGAAAAAGTTTGTGTGGATTACCAAAATGAAATGGAAAATATGCAATTTAGTAGTGCATTAAGTCATGTTTGGGTATTGATTTCGCGTGCCAATAAATACATTGATGAAACTGCGCCATGGAAATTAGCAAAAGAAGAAGAGAAGACAAGCGAATTAGCGAGTGTCATGGTTCATTTAGCAGAAACGCTTCGTATTTCAGCTATTTTATTGCAACCGTTCTTGACTCACGCACCTAAAGAGATCTTTGCTCAATTGGGAGTTGAAGGAGAATTTGCTGGAAACTGGTCAACAGTCCAATTTGGCTCATTCCCTGAAAATACTACTGTGATCAAAAAAGGTACACCTATATTCCCACGTTTAGATATAGATGTAGAAGTTGCTTACATTAAAGAGCAAATGGCTGGTGTTCCTGATCAACGAGAGCAAGAAGCTGAAGAGGAAACGAAATGGGATCCTTCAGAAACGGTGTTAACGTCAACAAAAGAAAAACAAATCAAGTACGACGATTTTGATAGAGTTGAACTAAAAGTCGCTGAAGTTATGGATTGTCAAAAAGTAGAAGGAGCAGATAAGCTCTTAAAATTTCGTTTAGATGCAGGAGACGAAGGTCACCGTCAAATCCTTTCTGGGATTGCAGAGTGGTATCCGAATCCAGAAACTTTGATCGGTAAAAAAGTTGTGATCGTTGCGAACTTGAAACCGCGTAAAATGCGTGGAGAAGTCAGTCAAGGAATGATTTTATCTGCTGAAAAAGATGGGAAATTACAAATTATTGAAGCACCAATTGAAGCACCAAATGGATCTGAAGTTGCTTAAAACCTTATAAAACGAATACCCTGCTGGAAACTCATTTAGCAGGGTGTTTCTGTTAACGAAGAACAAGAAAGGATGATATTATGTTATTTGATACGCATACGCATATTAATGCAGAAGAATTTGATCAAGAAGTTCCAGAAACTGTTCAGCGTGCGCTCGAAAACGATGTAAGTAAAATGGCTGTAGTAGGATTTGATACTGAAACGATTGAAAAATCGTTAGCCTTAAGTAAGGAATATAAAGAAATTTATAGTATTATTGGCTGGCACCCTACTGAAAGCTATTTGTACACTGAAAAAATTGAAGAAAAATTGTATCATCAATTGCAATTACCCAAAGTTGTGGCTATGGGAGAAATGGGTTTAGATTACCACTGGGATACTTCTCCAAAAGATATTCAAAAAGATGTCTTTCATAGACAAATGCAAATTGCCAGAGAGTTGAACATGCCTATTAGTATCCATATGAGAGATTCAATTGAAGATACCTATGAGATACTAAAAAAAGAACATGTTGAAGATATTGGCGGTATTATGCACAGTTTTAGTGGTGATACATTATGGATGGAACGCTTCTTAGACTTGGGCATGCACATTTCTGTAAGTGGCGTTATCACGTTTAAAAATGCGCCTGAAGTAAGAGAAGTAGCTAAAGCTGCTCCGTTTGATAAATTATTGATTGAAACAGATGCACCTTATTTAGCGCCAATGCCCTATAGAGGAAAGCGAAACGAACCAGCATACGTTAAGTTTGTAGCAGAAGAAGTGGCGAAACAAAGAGGCATGAGTTACGAAGAAGTAGCTAAACAAACGATGCAAAATGCTAATCGCTTGTTTAGGTTAGCTTGATGGAAAAAATAAAAGAAATTATAGTTGTTGAAGGCCGTGATGATACAAGGCGTATTTTAGAATCAGTTGAAGCGGATACTATTGAAACAAATGGTTCAGCTATTGACGAAGAAACGTTGAAGCTGATAGAAAAAGCTCACGAAACAAGAGGCGTTATTGTCTTTACAGACCCCGATTTTCCTGGTGAAAAAATCAGGAAAATTATTTCGCAAGCTGTTCCCGGAGTAAAGCACGCTTTTTTGACAAAAGATGAGGCTAGAGCAAAGGGCAAGGGCAGCTTAGGTATTGAACATGCTTCACCTGAAGCGATACGTGTAGCACTATCAAAATGCTACACTGAGACTATAGCTAAAGAGTCGCTAATCTCACAAGAGTTGTTAATGGATGCTGGCTTGATCATGGGACCAAATGCTCGAAAGAGACGAACAAAATTGGGCGAAAAACTTAATATTGGTTACACTAATGGAAAACAACTTCAAAAGAGATTGCAAATGTTTCAAATCTCACCTGAAGAAGTTGTAACAGTGATGCAACAAATTTTGGAGGAAGAAAATGACAACACGTAAAGATATCGCAACCCCATCAAGAACCAAAGAGATAATGGAAAAATATGGCTTCTCAGTAAAGAAAAGTTTAGGACAAAATTTTATTGTGGATCCTAACATTTTAAGCAATATTGTAGCAGCGTCTAATATTGACAAAAACACAAATGTTATTGAAGTTGGTCCCGGTATAGGTGCTTTAACGGAACATCTTGCAAGAGCGAGTAAGGAAGTTATTGCTTTTGAAATTGATAATCGTTTACTCCCAGTATTAGCGGATACCTTGAGCCCGTATGATAATGTTTCGATTGTTCATAGTGATGTATTGAAAATCAATTTACAAAAGACCTTGCCAGAAATGATCGATTTAGATGAACCTTTAGTTGTGGTAGCTAATTTACCTTACTACATTACAACGCCTATCATTATGCATTTCTTAGAGACACCTGTTCGAATCGATGGGTTAACAATCATGATGCAAAAGGAAGTAGCCGAAAGAATAACAGCTGCTCCCGGTAGCAAAGCTTATGGATCATTGTCCATTGCTATCCAGTACTACATGGAAGCTGAGGTTGCTTTTATTGTTCCTAAGACAGTCTTTGTACCTCAACCAAATGTTGATTCTGCCATCATTAAGTTAACAAGAAGAGCGACGCCAAGTGTAACGGTTAAAAATGAAAAGTCCTTTTTCGCACTTGTTCGTTCGGCTTTTGTGCAACGACGTAAAACGCTTTGGAATAATTTATTAATCAGATATGGCAAAGAAGATTCCACTAGAGAAAAATTAACCCAAGCATTAGAAGCCGCAAGCATTGATCCAAAGCGTCGTGGGGAAACGTTAAGCCTAGAAGAATTCGCCCGTTTATCAGATGCGATCGATGAGATTGTATTAAAAGAAGATTAAGTTTTTTTAATTATAAACAGGTATGCCAGTGGTATCAACGACTTTTAAAGTAGGTAATATGAGAGAATTATTATTTGTACCAAAGGTTTTCTTGTGGTATACTTGTAAAATTTCATTTTATATGTTACAATGGCATCAGACGAGTGAGGTGAATCTGATGCCAAGTACATTAGCAGACATTAAAGAAAGCTTAGATGATCATTTAGGTAAGAAGATTATGTTGACCGCGCAAGCTGGTCGTAAGAAAAAAACCGAACGCAAAGGTATTTTAGCAGACACATATCATTCAGTATTTGTAGTGGAGCTAGATCAAGAAGAAAATGCATTTGAACGTGTCTCATATAGTTATACAGATGTTTTAACTCAATCTGTAGAAATTGAATTTATTGAAGAAGAAAAACGCCAATTAGCTTAAGCATTAAAAAAGAATAGAAAACAGTTGACGAGCTATAAAATGCTCGTTTTTTTTGTACCATCAAAAGAGAGCTGATAATTTTTAGTGTTAGGAGGTTAATAAAATGGGGAATATTCATCATATAGAATTAAATGTTTCTGATTTAGAAGGATCCATTCGTTTTTGGAGCTGGTTTTTAGAGGAGCTAGGCTATCAGCCTTTTCAAGTTTGGGATGAAGGAAGAAGCTGGAAAAAAGATGAAACGTATCTGGTGTTTGTTCAAACAAAAGAGCGTTTTATTTCTGAAGGTTACCATAGAGGACGTACAGGTCTGAACCATTTAGCATTTCAGGCAAATTCCCGACAGCAAGTAGACGATCTAGCAAAAAAACTAGAAGAAAAAGGCATTGAAATTTTGTATAAAGATCAACACCCATTTGCTGGTGGTGAGCAGCATTATGCAGTGTTTTTTGAAGATCCAGATAGAATTAAAGTGGAGTTTGTAGCCCCTCTTACATAAAAAAGAAAAGGCCTGAGACGGAAATGTTTCAGGTCTTTTCTTTTGTATTGAACTAAGTGGTTTATGTGTGATTAACCTGTTAATAAGTCAATAACTTGCCATTTTTTTAATATTTAAATTAAATTATGGCTTTCATGCTTTTCAAATCTTTTTATTTAAGCTAGTATGTTCTACAGACAATACAAATACTGAGGAAAGGAGTGAAGTGTAAATGGAAATCATAGAAAAGGCTCCTGCTAAAATTAATTTAAGCTTGGATGTTTTGCATAAAAGAGAAGATGGTTACCATGAAATGAAGATGGTAATGACTTCAGTTGATTTGGCAGATCGCATAGTGCTAAAAACAATTGAAGGAGATCGAATCGTTATTCACTCAACTAATGGATTTTTGCCATTAGACCAACGAAATCATGCATATAAAGCTGCAAAACTGTTAAAGGATACCTATCATATTGAAAAAGGTGTCGATATTACTATAGAAAAAAACATTCCGATTGCTGCTGGTTTAGCCGGTGGTAGCAGTGATGCGGCTGCTACCTTAAGAGGACTGAACCGTTTGTGGGATTTAAAGTTAACAAAAGATGAGCTAGCTGCTCTGGGAGAAAAAATCGGCTCAGATGTTCCTTATTGTATTTATGGTGGAACCGCGTATGCGACCGGTCGTGGAGAAAAAATTCAACAAATACAAGATATCCCTCAGTGCTGGGTAGTGCTAGTTAAACCTAAAAAAGGCATTTCGACTTGGACTGTCTTTGAAAATCTTTCTTTTGATCAGTTGATTCATCCGGAAATACCTCAAATGTTGACTGCTATTCAAGACAATGATTATAGCCAAATGGTTGATAGTACTGGTAATGCCTTAGAAACTGTATCAGCTGTAAAGCAACCCGATATTAAGCGAATCAAAAAGAAGATGATCGAGTTTGGAGCAGATGCTGCTTTGATGAGCGGAAGTGGTCCTACAATTTATGCTTTATGTAAAAAATATTCTAAAGCTCAGCGAGTTTATAATGGTTTAAAAGGATTTTGTAATGAGGTTTACTTAGTGCGAACACTAAAATAAACTAAAAAAATGAATATCAAAGATGTGAATAGCTTTCTTATTTTGATAAGAGAAGTTCACGTCTTTTTTTTCTTGACGCGCAATGTAGATAATGATAAGCTACATAAGGAATTTTAAATAGTAATGATTACGATTTAAAAAAGAGAGCTAACTAAAAAAACAACCAATTTAAGTATAGATAAATATAAAGGAGGATATGCATTCGATGAATAAGAAAAAGAGAATCGGGTTAATGACCCTAGCATCTATAGTGATGATGCTAGTAATAGGATGTGGGAATCAAGAAAATACACAAACGGAAACAGATAAACTAAATGTAGTTACAACTTTCTATCCAATGTATGATTTCACAAAGAAAGTTGCTGGAGATGAAGCTGAAGTAACCTTATTGTTAGAAGCTGGGACAGACACACATGGCTATGAACCGAGTGCAAAAGAAGTTGCAGCCATTTCAGATGCGGATGTGTTTGTTTACAATAGTGAGGAAATGGAAGTCTGGGTTTCAAGCGTTTTAGAGAGTATAGATACAGAAAATACAGTGATCGTTAATGCAAGTGAAGGCATTTCTTTGTTGGAATCAACAGAAGAAGATCATCATGACGAAAATGAAGAAGAGAGCCATCACCATGAAGTTGATCCTCATATTTGGTTAGATCCTGTGCTTGCTCAAGAGGAAGTCACGAATATCAAAGAAGGATTGGTTGCTGCAGATCCAGAAAACAAAGAAATATATGAATCGAATGCAACACAATACAATGAAAAATTACAAACATTGGATCAAGAATTTGCTAATGCTTTCAGTGACGCAACAAACCGTGTTTTTGTGACTCAACATGCAGCTTTTGCATACTTGGCTAATCGCTATGACTTGGAACAAGTTTCAATTGCTGGAATCTCAACCGAAGAAGAACCAAGTCCAGCTAAACTGGCTGAATTACAAGATTATATAAATGCGAATGATATCCATTACATTTACTATGCAGAAACATCTTCTAGCAAAATTGCAGAAACACTCGCTAATGAGACAGGTACAGAGTTAGAAATTTTAAATCCAATTGAAGGCATTACAACTGAGGATCAAGAAAAAGGAACAGACTATATTCAATTAATGAAAAATAATCTAGCTGCTCTTCAAAAAAGTATTAATTAATAAAACGGAAATGGGTGCAATAAACCTTTCCTATAGATAAAAGAAAGAAGGGGTATTCATGCATTACGTTGAAGTAAATGACTTATCTTTTTATTATGATGAAGAACCAGTTTTAGAAAACATTTCCTTTACGGTTGATCCAGGCGAATTTGTTATGCTGACAGGAGAAAATGGTGCGGCAAAATCTACTTTATTGCGTAATATTTTAGGTTTGCTTCAACCAACGAAAGGAACGGCTAAGATTTCTGCTGTAAATAGAAGAAATGAACCTTTAGCAATTGGTTACATTCCGCAACAAGTAGCCTCATTTAACGCTGGTTTTCCTAGTACAGTATTGGAGTTGGTTCGATCTGGTCGTTATCAAAGAGGAAAATGGTTCAAACGTTTAGATGCAGAAGACCATGTACATGTTGAACGTTCGTTGAAATCAGTAGGTATGTGGGATTTACGCCATAAAAAAATTGGGGAACTTTCTGGAGGGCAAAAGCAGCGTATTTCGCTAGCCCGTATTTTTGCTACAGATCCAGATTTGTTTGTTTTAGATGAACCCACTACTGGTATGGATCTAGATTCCAGAACAGAGTTTTACGAATTGCTAAAACACAATAGTGAATTTCATGGCAAAGGCATTTTAATGGTGACGCATGATCATGAAGACATAAAAAAATATGCGGATAGACACATTCAGCTTATCCGAAAGGAGGATTCACCATGGAGATGTTTTTCTATGGATTCATGCAGCGAGCATTCCAATCTGCATTCTTGATTGCTGTTATTGCCCCTATTCTAGGATTATTTTTAGTTCTTAGAAGGCAATCATTGATGGCAGACACGTTATCACACATTTCTTTAGCCGGAATTGCGTTAGGGTTATTTTTAAATGTAAATCCAACCTTTATGACTTTAGTCGTCGTAGTAATTGCAGCTGTGATTATTGAGTATCTAAGCATGCTGTACAAATCTTATTCGGAAATTTCTATCGCTATCTTAATGTCTGCTGGAATGTCCGTAGCACTTGTTTTAATGAGTTTGAGTAGTGGTGGATCCACGACTACTATTCAACAATACTTATTTGGTTCAATTGTGACGATCAGTCAACAACAGATTTACTTGTTAGTGGCCTTATTTGTAATTGTTGTTGGTTTGTTTTTAGTCTTTCGTAGACCAATGTATGTATTAACGTTTGATGA
>Ga0247816_10000840_pt1 | contig 16091 bp, 14 predicted proteins | sample UWRJL209509C1_FD_179930 | JGI IMG/M metagenome (GOLD analysis project Ga0247816, IMG submission 179930) | Plant litter microbial communities from Arlington Agricultural Research Station in Wisconsin, United States - UWRJ-L209-509C-1 | ecosystem: Environmental > Terrestrial > Plant litter >...
CTACCATCATTAATAGAAGATTGAATATTTTCTTTGTTTAGTAAACCTGTATATATAACATTAGGTTGTTTTTTAGAGTCTATTAATGGAATCTTAATATTTTGTGAACCTTGTGTTAAATTTGCACCAATAAATTCTTTTGCATTACGATAATAGCCATCATTAATTATTTTTCCGTTGAAAATGGGCGATAATTGGATTGGTTGGATTGTATTGTTAGGCATAATTGTTATTAAATTTGTTAAAATAATATTTTAATTGTAATAAGATAATTATTCAAGTTTATTTTTTCTAGGATTTCCCTATATTTTAAGATTAAAGATTTTACAAGATAAGTAATAATAGTTAATCAATATATGTTGTATCTTTCTAATTCAATTCTTATTCAGGGCGTTTGGTTTGGATTGATGATGGAATAATTTCTATGGGATCACGCTTTATATAATTTTTACTTTCACTTAAATAGTCTGGTCTACCTGTAAATGATACATTTTCATTATAATATATACTAACCATATCGTGGGTAAAATTATCACAAGGCTTTATCTGAATATTCGCATAGAAGTTTTGACCATCCCATCTAGCAGTAACAGTACCAGCTGGTATCTTTCCAATTATTTCACCTTCTGTATTTAAATCTTCAGTAATATTCTTTAAATTATTAAAAATATCCTTATCTGTTATAGATATAAAATTAGAAAGACTACCAGTATATCTTATATTAGGTTGTTTCGCTGTACATTCAAGTAAAGGAATTTCTATAGAATCGCCATTAAAAGTTAGTTTTGCCCCTATTATTTCTTTTAAGAGAAGATTATCTTCTCTTAATGTTTTGCCGCTTTAAATTGGTGATAATTGGATTTGATTATACATAGTTATTTTTAAAGTTAATAATATTATATTTTATTTTATAAATTATAATCATTCAAGTTAACTTTATATATGATTTCCCTATTTTTTAAATTTAAGAACTTAAATTTAGGTAAGTATCTCCCTCATAGCACTTAAGGTGCAGTCAACTGCTAAAATCTTGGCAGTTAATCTATAAAAAACACCTATTTAGACATTTTTAACCCATGTTTATTAAAATGTTTAAGCTTACGTGCTATGAGAGAGATACTTACTTAAATTTATATTTTACAAATCTGTTAATAATAGTTAAAATAACACTTATTTATAAAAATACAATATATAATAATTATGAAATTATTCTCTTCATTTATTACTTTAACCTTATTTTCATCTTTAGTTTTATCTATAATGACGCTTCAAGTTAAACAAGCTAATGCTGATGAAATTAAAGGCAATGCTAATGCTGCAAAATCAAAAGTTGCGATGTGTATAGGCTGTCATGCAATTAATGGTTATAAGGCAAGTTTTCCTAAAGTATACGATGTGCCTTACATTGGCGGTCAAAATGCTAAATATTTAGAAAAAACATTAAAAAGCTATCAGCAAGGGGACAGAAAAAATCCAACAATGCGTAGTGTGGTAAGTAATTTATCTGATCAAGAGATTGCTGATATATCTGCTTATTATAGCCAGCAAAATTCTAATACTTCAGCTAATTCAATAAAATAAATTAAAAAGGTTAGGTTAATATGATAAATAAAATATATTTTACTGCTATTATTCTTACATTAGCCAGCAGTGCTTTTGCAGGCGATAAAATTAGAGGACAGGACTTAGTTAAACAAAAAAATTGTGCTAGCTGTCATGGAGCAGACTTTATAAGTACAGTAAGCCCTGAGTATCCAAAATTAGCAGGTCAAAAAGAAGATTATTTATATAATTCTATGCTTTCATATCAATCTAAAGATATATATTTTGGAAGAAATAATGCATTGATGCAAGGACAGATGAAAGATATACCAGCAAAAGATTTAAAAGATATCGCCTCTTATTTAAGCAGTTTAAAAGGCGATTTAGTTATGAAAAAATAGTATAAGATAACTATTGTGTAGAAGGATTTGTCTTATGTTTATCCACAAATTCTTTTATTACAGGAAATACTTTTTGTCTCCACCGTCTTCCAGAAAAAATCCCATAATGTCCTGCTTTTTCAACAGTAAAATGTTCTTGATTTTCTATAGGAATACCCGTACATAGATCGTGTGCAGCTTCAGTTTGACCAGAGCCTGAAATATCATCAAGTTCACCCTCAATGGTTAAAATAGCTAAATTTTCAATATCTTGCGGTCTAACTAACTGTCCATTAACTTTCCAAGTACCGTTGGGTAGTGCAAAATCTTGAAAAACTACTTTAATAGTTTGTAAATAATATTCAGCAGTCATATCTAATACTGCATTATATTCATCATAAAAAGCTACATGGCTTTGTACATCTTCTTTATCATTTTTTACTAAATCTAAATAATAATCCCAATGAGCACTAAAATGTCTATCAGGATTCATAGCTACAAATCCAGCATGTTGTAAAAATCCTGGATAAACTAATCTTCCTCTAGCTGGATAATTTTCAGGAACTTCATAAATAACATGATTTTCAAACCACTTTAAACTTTTTTGTATAGCAAGAGTATTAACTGATGTCGGAGATTTTCTAGCATCAATTGGACCGCCCATCATGATAAGTGTATTTGGCATTTGTTCATTATTGCTTGCTAATAATGAAACAGCCGCTAAAACAGGGACTGTAGGCTGGCATACTGAAACTATATGTAAGTTTTTTGCACCTAAATGCCTAATAAATTCCTTTATATATTCAACATAATCATCTAAATCAAATTTACCGGCACTTATAGGAATAGTTCGTGCATCTAGCCAATCTGTAATATATACATCATAATCTTTTAAAAAACTGCATACTGTATCTTTTAGTAAAGTTGCATGGTGTCCAGAAAGAGGTGCGCATAATAAAATTTTTGGTAAATTATCAATTTTTTTTAGTGTATTTGCATCACTGCTAAATTTTTGAAAATGAATCAAATTACAGAAAGATTTTTTAATAATATCTTGTGGAATAACAGGTACAATTTTATCATCTATATTAATAGGATGTATATCCCATTTTGGTTTTTCATAGTCTTTACCTATTCTATAAGTTAGTTGTAAAAATGCAGCTAACCTTTCAGAATAAGGCATAAATGAATAATAACTAGAGGGATTATTTAAACTTTTTGACATGCTGCCTGCCCATTCAGACCAAGGGTGCAGCATTGCCCTATAAAATTCATGAATTTGGTATAACATATAATCCTTTTATTTTAATATAGTTAGGCTATAAAGTAGATAGTTAATTTATTATAATGTAAAAATCTGCTGAAACAAAATGACTGCTATTAAATTTAATTTAAAAAACATAAATTTACACTAATAAATAATTAAGGTAAAATATTATTTTTACACTTGAGACGAAAATATAATATGTCTAAATGCGATCAGGTTTTTCACACATCTATTATGCAACTTCCTGTATCTACGTATTTTGATGATTTTTTATATCAAAAAGAGTTAGACTACTTATTTTCAATAGGTCCTAAATATATTGGTCATGAGTTAATGATTCCAAATATTGGAAATTATCATACATTGCAGTATGAAGAGAATGCTAGAATGATTATTAATGATAATCATGAAATTAATTTAGTTTCCAACGTATGCAGGCATAGACAAGCTTTAATTCTACAAGGCTTTGGCACTACTCAAAATATAGTTTGCCCGCTACATTTATGGACTTATGAAAAATCAGGCGAGTTAATTAGTGCTCCTCATTTTGAAACTAAGCCATGTTTAAATTTAAACAAATATTCTATCTATTCATCGAATGGAATGATCTTTGAAGGTGATATTAAACACAAAATTATCGAAGATTTAAATCATATTTTAAAAAATAATAAGCATCTACAAAAATTTAATTTTGAAGAATATAGATTTCATAGTAGTAAGATTCATGAATGTAACTATAATTGGAAAACTTTTATCGAAGTATATTTAGAAGATTATCATGTAAATTCATTCCACCCAGGATTAGGTAATTTTGTTAACTGTGATAATTTAGAATGGCAGTTTAGCACTGATTATTCTATTCAAACCGTTGGAATAAAAAATTTTTTGCATACATACGGTTCTAAAATTTATAAGGATTGGCATACTCAAGTTTTAAATTTTGCTCAAAATATTGAGAATTTACCCAAATATGGAGCTATTTGGCTAACTTATTATCCTAATATAATGGTTGAATGGTATCCATATTGTTTAGTTATTTCAATATTACATCCAAATAGTGCTAAGAATACTAAAAATGTAGTAGAGTTTTATTACCCAGAAGAAATTGCTTTATTTGAACCAGATTTTATAAGTGCTCATCAAGCTGCCTATATGGAAACTTATATTGAAGATGATGAAATAGCCATTAGAATGGAAAAGGGTAGAAAAGCACTATATTTAAAAAATATTAATGAATATGGTCCATATCAAAGTCCTATGGAAGATGGAATGCGGCATTTTCATGAATGGTATAGAAAAAATATTAAATTTGAAGGAAGTTTATGATGGAGTATGATGAGCTACTGGATGTTACAGGTCTAACTTGTCCTAAACCATTACTATTTACTAAGAAAAAATTAGCAACGTTAAAAAGTAAAACAGTTTTATGTATTTTACTTGATGATAAAAAAAGTTTAGAGGATTTTGGTTTTTTTTGTAAAGCGACAGGACATATTTTATTAGGTATAAATCAAGAGCTTAATCCAATTCATATATTTATACAAACTAAATAATATTACAAATATGGTTGTATAAATGGATTATATTTCTTTTCTCTACCAAAAGTTGATGTTTCTCCATGTCCGCATATAAAAGTAATATCATCACCTAAAGGTAATAATTTATTTATAATACTATCCATTAGTTGTTGCGTATTACCTCGCGGAAAATCACTTCTTCCAACTGCATCTTTAAATATTACATCGCCAACCCATGCTATTTTTTGCTCTTTAATATAATAAACCACATGCCCCGGTGTATGCCCTGGCGTATGTATTATATCTATTTTATGCTCCCCTAAAAATAAACTATCTCCATCATTAAACCATATATTAGGCAAAAAATTATCAGCTTCTTCAAAATTAAATCTTTTACCATAACTTATACTCTGAGCATGTAATTGATCCATCCAAAATCTATCTTCCTGCTCAGGACCTTTAATCGGTAAATCAAGAATTTTAGCTAATTTATTAGCTTGACCACAGTGATCTAGATGACCATGAGTTAGTAGAATATGCTGAATTTGCATATTTCCCTGATTCTTTATAAAATTAAGTATGCGATCTATTTCTCCGCCAGGATCAATAATTGCAGTTTTAAAAGTTTTTTTACATTGTACGATACTACAATTTTGTTGGTATGGAGTGACGGGAATAATATAAATATTAAGGTCATTTAAATTTAACATAATATAGGAGGGATATGCATAATTATTATAAGCCATTATACTTTATTAAATATGCCAGTAAAAGCAAAGGGTTTTTTTTATCTATTGTATGCTGTTTAATTACGCAAACTAGCTTAGCAGATGAGTATAAAAGCAATAAATATACTGAATATGATATAGATTATAGCTATAGTTTTTTAAATTTTTATAATCCAGATATACACGAATCCCCCTCCATTGATAAGATAATATTAAACTCTAGTTCCGATACTCAAGAGCAGAAAAATGATCAAATCCAAGCTGCACAAAATTTATCTCAAGATTTAAACCCAGTAAATACTACAAGTTTAGAAGCAATTTCAAATAATAATTTTCAAGATATTAATAATCCATCTTCAATAGCAGGTATAGATTTAGTAGCTCAAAAAATTAAATCTATAGATTTTAATTTTAATAATTTAGTATTTAAAAAATCAATAATTAACGAGGAAACTCAAACGAATGATTTTAGTTCTACAGATAAGTCTAAATCCGATAATATCCGTTTATTAGAAGCTATTAACCGTAATACTAAATCTGTTGCAGGCTTTTTACAAAAGGGGATGGCTTCATGGTACGGTAAAGCATTTCATGGAAAAAAAACAGCTAGCGGCAATAAATTTAATATGTATGCATACACTGCAGCTCACCGTACCTTACCTTTAGGTTCTTATGTGAAGGTTACTAATCCTTCAAATAAGAAAACTGCAATTGTAAAAATAACAGATAGAGGACCATACGCTCATTCAAGAGTAATAGATTTGTCTTTTGCTGCTGCTAAATCATTAGATATGTTAAATAGAGGTACAGCAAATGTTCAAGTTGAAAAATTAGATTAATATTAAGTAAGTATCCCCCTCATAGCATGTAAGCTTAAACATTTTAATAAACATGTGTTACAAATATCTAAATAGGTGTTTTTTATAGATTAACTGCCAAGATTTTAGCAGTTGACTGCACTACGTGCTATGAGGGGGGATACTTACCTAATATTTTATTAAACAAGATACACATATACATGGAGTGGTAATTTTTGCGTAGTATATAGATTACAACATATAATTTTATTTATAAATTTAATTAGCAATATAAAAAACGCCATATTTTTAGTTTATTATCCTAAAAATATTCTAAAACCCTTGATTTATCTTGCTATGCACAATGGAAAGATTATTTTTTATTTGCATATTTGTCCATATTTGAATAAAATAATACGCATTATAAGAAATATTAAAGAGTACCTATAAACGTACTTAGCATAAAGGAAAATATATGTCTATTAATCCAGAAGCAGTCATAGAAAAATCAGACTTAGATACCACCGAAACAAAAGAATGGTTAGATGCTTTACAAGGTGTTATGGTAAGTCAAAGTGACGAAAGAGCTGCATATCTTATAGATAAACAAATTCAATATATAAGAGTAAATGGAGTGACTACTGCGTTTAATGGCAATACTCCTTATGTAAATACAATTCCTCCAGAAAAACAAGTTCCCATTCCAGGGGATTCTAAAATAGAACATACTATTAGAGCATATACAAGATGGAATGCGATGGCTATGGTGTTACGAGCTAACGAAGATACAAATGTCGGCGGTCATATAGCTTCTTTTCAGTCTGCTGCTACATTATATGATGTAGGGTTTAATCATTTTTGGAAAGCTCCTAGTGAGAATTCTGGCGGAGATTTAATATTTTTCCAAGGTCATTCATCTCCCGGAATTTATTCTAGGGCATTTTTGTTAGGTAGATTAAATGAAACTCAGCTAGATAATTTTAGGCAAGAAGTGAATGGTAATGGTCTATCATCATATCCACATCCATGGCTAATGCCTGATTTTTGGCAATTTCCTACTGTATCAATGGGTCTTGGTCCAATTATGGCAATTTATCAAGCAAGATTTATGAATTACTTGCAAGATAGGGAAATAGTAGATACTAAAAATAGAAAAGTATGGTGCTTTTTAGGTGACGGAGAAACTGATGAACCAGAATCATTAGGTGCTATTGGTATGGCTGGGCGTGAAAAATTAGATAATTTAGTATTTGTAATTAATTGTAATTTACAACGTTTAGATGGTCCAGTACGAGGTAACGGCAGAATTGTACAAGAATTAGAAGGTGAGTTTAGAGGAGCTGGCTGGAATGTAATTAAGGTTTTATGGGGTACTAGATGGGATTCATTATTTGCTAAAGATACTAAAGGCTTATTAATCCAAAGATTTGAAAAGTGCGTTGATGGAGAGTTCCAGTGTTATCGTTCAAAAGATGGTGCTTTTGTAAGACAAAACTTCTTTAATACACCCGAGCTAAAAGAACTAGTAGCGGATTGGAGTGATGAAGATTTATGGAGTTTGAACCGCGGCGGTCATGATCCTTATAAAGTTTTTGCTGCATTTTACGAAGCTACACAACATAAAGGTCAACCGACAGTAATATTAGCTAAGACAATTAAAGGCTATGGTATGGGGCATTCTGGTGAGGCACAAAATATTACTCATCAACAGAAAAAAATGTCTATAGAAGATTTAACTAACTTTAAAAATAGATATAAATTGCCAATTTCTGATGAAGATGTAGAAAAAATTCCTTATTTAAAATTTGAAGAAGGCAGTGCAGAATTAGAATATATGCGTAAAAAACGCATAGATTTGGGCGGTTATCTGCCTCAACGTCAAACACATGCACAAAATTTAGAAGTTCCAAGTTTATCTGCATTTGACAGTTTATTAAAAGCAACGGCAGAAGGTCGTGAGATTTCTACAACTATGGCATTTGTTAGAATTTTAAATACATTAGTTAAAGATAAAAAAATTGGTAAAAATATTGTGCCTATTGTGCCTGATGAATCACGGACTTTTGGTATGGAAGGAATGTTTAGGCAGCTTGGTATTTGGAGTCACGTTGGTCAATTATATACTCCTCATGACCATGATCAATTAATGTTTTATAAAGAGGATAAAAAAGGTCAGATTTTACAAGAAGGTATTAATGAAGCTGGTGCTATGTGTGATTGGATTGCTGCCGGCACTTCATATTCTACGCATGGCGTGCCTATGATACCATTTTATATATTTTATTCTATGTTTGGATTTCAGCGTATTGGAGATTTATGCTGGGCGGCTGCAGATATGCGTACACGTGGTTTCTTATTAGGAGGTACTGCTGGAAGAACTACTCTAAATGGAGAAGGTCTACAGCATGAAGATGGGCATTCTCATATTTGGTCAGCAGCTGTTCCAAACTGTATAAGTTATGATCCTACTTTTAGTTATGAAGTAGCTGTAATTATACAAAACGGCATGGAAAGAATGTACCAAAATCAAGAAGATATATATTATTATATTACATTGATGAATGAAAACTACCCTCATCCAGCTTTACCGCAAGGTGCTGAACAGGGTATTATTAAAGGTATGTACTCTTTTAGTCAATCAACGGTTGACTCTAAGAAGAAAGTACAAATTTTAGGCAGCGGGACAATATTTAGAGAAGCAATTGAAGCTAGTAAATTATTAAAGCAGGATTGGGATATTGAAACTGATTTATGGAGCTGCCCAAGCTTTACAGAATTAGCTCGAGAAGGTCAAGAGATTGAAAGACAAAATTTATTAAACCCTTTATCTGCATCTAAAAAATCTTATGTAGAAACTTGTTTAATGAATACTACAGGTCCTATAATTGCTGTCACTGATTACGTTAGAGCATTTAGTGAACAAATCCGTGCATTTATCCCAAGAAAGTATACAACCTTAGGCACAGATGGTTTTGGCCGTTCGGATACTCGTGAACAATTACGTCATTTCTTTGAAGTAAATCGTTATTGGATAACTATAGCGTCTCTTAAAGCTTTAGCCGATGAAGGTACAATAACATATGATATAGTTGCTAGGGCTATTGAAAAATATGGAATTGATACTAAGAAACCTAATCCTATGAGTATTTAAGGAGAAAATATGCAAACATCCTCAATAGATTCAATAACTCAAAGTCATATTAGAGATTTTCATAGTCAAAAAAATTCTTGTAATATAGTTCATAAAAAAGAATTTTATAATTTATTAAATTCTTTAATAAAAGATAATCCAAATTTTTATCATTGTCATAATTGTAATAATTATGCCTCTTATTTAATTGCAACAGCAAAATACTTTAAAAAAAACGACAAACCATTATCTAAAAATCTATCTAAAGCAGAAAAAGATTTTATAAATAATATACCTTCTAATACTACTCTTCCATCTACTACCTTAAATGATTATACTAAAAACTCTTTGCATGTACATGTATTAAGGCTCAATGAGTTATTAACAGAATATGGAGAATTTAACGGCTATATAAATTTAGAAAATTTATGTGAGAATTGTTATAGTACTCATAATAAAGAGGCAACTAGATTAGGGCAGGATTCTATAAATCAACACACTAGACGATCAGATTTATTAGCTTTGGCAGATGAAGTAGCAGTTTTAGCAGATGCAGTTTTAGCAGATGCAGTTTTAGCAGATGCAGTTTTAGCAGATGCAGTTTTAGCAGATGCATTACCTAAAGTAAATTAAAAAGAGAAAAATAAATGATAGAATTAAAAGTACCAGATATTGGAGGAAGTGCAGTTCCGATTATTGAACTGCATGTCAAAGAGGGCGATACTATAGCAATTGATGATCCATTAATTACACTAGAAAGTGATAAGGCTAGTATGGATGTTCCTGCTACGCATAGCGGAATAATCAAGCAGCTGTTAATAAAAATTGGTGATAAAGTTGAAGAAAATCAAATAATTGCTCTTATACAAGCTAATGATAATGAAAAAAAGGCTGAAGTAGAAAATACTGATAAAGTAATTGAACAAAAAGCCTCAGAAGGTGCAAAAGATATTATTAAAAATTCACAGCCAGTAGAATTGCCATTAAAAGATATTGAGGAAAATACTAATAAAAATCAATCTAAGGAACTACTTACAGCTAATAAGCCAGCAAGTCAGATTAGCATTGGTATTAGTCATGCAAGCCCTAGTGTTAGAAAATTTGCAAGAGAACTAGGCATTGCAGATTTAACAAAAGTTAATGGCAGCGGTCAAAAAAATAGAATAACGCATGATGATATTAAATTCTATATAAAACAAGCTTTAGAAAAGACAAGTAATAATTCTAGTTCTAATAATTCAGACTATGGACTAAATTTATTAGAATGGCCAAAAGTAGACTTTACTAAATTTGGCGAAATTGAAGAAAAACCATTATCAAGAATACAAAAAATTTCTGGGGCTAATTTACACCGAAATTGGGTAATGATTCCACATGTGACTAATAATGATGAAGCTGATATTACTGAATTAGAAAATTTTAGAGTACAGTTAAATAAAGAATATAGTAAACAAAATATAAAAGTTACTATGCTAGCTTTTTTAATTAAAGCCTGTGTTTCGGCTTTGAAAAAATTTCCAGCTTTTAATGCTTCTTTAGACGGCGAAACTTTAGTTTTAAAAAAATATTTTAATATAGGCTTTGCAGCGGATACACCAAATGGTTTAGTAGTTCCTGTAATAAAAAATGCAGATATTAAAGGTATTATAGACATAGCACAAGAAATGTCAGAATTAGCGGCGTTAGCTCGTGACGGAAAATTAAAGCCAGATCAAATGCAAGGCGGGTGTTTTTCTATTTCATCATTAGGCGGAATAGGAGGGACTACATTTACACCGATTATTAATGCTCCAGAAGTGGCAATATTAGGCGTATGTAAGTCATATCAAAAAGCTGTTTGGTGTGAAAATGCTCAAATCTTTAAACCACGCTTAACACTGCCGATGAGTTTATCATGGGATCACCGTGTAATAGACGGAGCTATGGCGGCTAGATTTAATGCATATTTAGGGCAAGTGCTGGCTGATTATAGAAGAATATTATTATAGTATATTAATATACTTAATAAGAAAATAAGAGAGCAAATAATTGCTCTTTTTTAATTTAGGTAAGTATCCCCCTGACAGCAAGTAAGATAAAACATACTAATAAATATTGCAAATAAATAACTAAAACATATATTTTTTTATATCCTTACTGCCAATATTTTGACACCTGACATTATCTTACTTGCTGTCAGGGGGATACTTACCTAAATTTATTATTTTCTGAAACTCCTCTAATTTTTAAAAACTCTTGTAAATTTCTTTGTAATAAACTAAACTATCTCCACATAATTTTGTAAGTCTTAACTTAATATATTTTACAAAATTATTTTAAAATTTATAATAGGAATAGGAGATTAAATGAATATAAAAATCAAACAATATATAGCGTGGATAGCATTTTGTGCCATATTTACATATGCTATCGCAATTATAGCTTTAAATCGAGGCGAAAGCATAAATGCCTTGTGGATAGTTATAGTTGCTTTAAGTACATATTTTATCGGCTATAGATTTTACAGTAAATTTATTGCTAATAAAGTATTAGGTTTAGATGCCAGTAGACAAACACCTGCTTACTTATATAATGATGGTCTAGATTATGTACCAACTAATAAAATTCAGTTATTTGGACATCATTTTGCTGCTATTGCTGGAGCTGGTCCTTTAGTAGGTCCAATTTTAGCTGCACAAATGGGCTATTTACCTAGTATGATTTGGATATTAGCCGGTGTAATTTTAGCAGGAGCAGTACAAGATTTTATGATTTTAGTAATTTCTGCCAGACATGGCGGCAAATCTCTTGGTGATTTAATTAAAAGTGAAATTGGTCAAACAGCTGGTGTTATTGCACTATTTGGTACTTTAATGATAATGATTATTCTACTAGCAGTTTTGGCCTTAATTGTAGTTAAAGCATTAGCTGAAAGTCCATGGGGTACGTTTACTGTTGCAGCTACTATTCCAATAGCTGTGTTTATGGGAATTTATACGAGATATATACGAGTAGGTAAAATTTTAGAAGTTTCTATAATTGGATTTATATTATTAATTTTAGCTATTTTAGGCGGACAAAGTATTGCCGAGTCAAGCTATGCTGTTTGGTTTACTTTAACTCCTGTTCAATTAACTTATGCCTTAATGATTTATGGTTTTATAGCAGCTGTTTTACCTGTATGGTTAATATTAGCTCCTAGAGATTATTTATCAACTTTTTTAAAAATTGGGGTAATAGTAGGACTTGCAATCGGGATTTTATTTACTTTTCCGCAGTTAAAAATGCCTCAAATAACTAAATTTATTGATGGAACTGGTCCAGTATGGTCAGGAAGCTTATTTCCATTTTTATTTATAACTATTGCTTGTGGAGCAGTTTCTGGCTTTCATTCACTAATTGCTTCAGGTACTACACCAAAACTCTTAGAAAATGAATTACATAGCCGTTTTATTGGCTATGGCGGCATGCTGATGGAGTCATTTGTGGCAATTATGGCTTTAGTTGCAGCTTCTTGTATTGATCCTGGAATTTATTTTGCTATGAATAGTCCAGCAGCCATTATTGGCAAAACACCAGAAATTGTAGCTACTACAGTTTCAAGCTGGGGATTTTTAATTACACCTGATATTTTAATTCAAACTGCTAAAGATGTGGGCGAAACAAGTATTTTATCTAGAGCAGGCGGTGCTCCTACATTAGCTGTTGGTATGGCACAGATTTTCTCAAATATTATTGGCGGAAAAGCTTTAATGGCATTTTGGTATCACTTTGCTATTTTATTTGAAGCATTATTTATTTTAACAGCGGTAGATGCAGGTACTAGAGCAGGCAGATTTATGATTCAGGATTTATTAGGCGTATTTATACCTAAACTGAAAAATACCACATCTTTAGTAGGAAATTTAATTGCAACTGCAATTTGTGTAAGTGCTTGGGGATATTTCCTTTATCAAGGTGTGATTGATCCATTGGGCGGAATTAATAGTTTATGGCCATTATTTGGAATTTCTAATCAAATGCTAGCAGTAATAGCCTTATGTTTAGCTACTGTTATGTTATTTAAGATGGATAAAGTTAAATATGCATGGGTTTCAATTATGCCAATGTTATGGATTTTAATTTGCACATTAACTGCAGCTTGGCAAAAAATATTTAGTAATAACCCTAAAATTGGTTTTTTAGCCCATGCTAATAAATACAAACTAGCTATAAATAATCAAGAAATTCTAGCTCCTGCTAAAACTTTAGATCAAATGCATAAAATTATTATTAATGATTATGTTAATTCAGCCTTATGCGGATTTTTTGCCTGCGTAGTTCTTAGTATTGTATTTTTTAGCGTTATAAGATGTTATAAATTATTAGCTAAAAGTAAAACAGATAATAATATAAATGTAGTACAGACTATATAAGGAATAAATATGTTTAAATTTTCTAAATATTTAGGCGACATAAAACATACTGCCAATCTGATGATTGGTATGCCTAATTATGATATTTACAAACAACATATGCAAAATAATCATCCAAATCAAAATCTTATGTCTTATGAAGAGTTTTTTAAGCAAAGGCAAATAGCTAGATTTGGCGGTAATGGCAATGTAAAATGCTGTTAATTTAAATTTTTTAGGATAGATAATTAAATACAGAAATTTCTATCCTTATTTTTATCTTTAATTATAAAAAAATATGAAAAAAATTATACCTATAATGTTAGCTTTAATATCTATTAATACTTTTGCTAATACGAATAACTTACCAAGTGAGATATACAAAAATATTAGTAATGATGAAATAGAAATTTTAAGCTATAAAAAAGTTGATTTAAATAATGATAATATACCTGACTATATTTTTATTGAAGAAAAACCCAGTAGGCAGGAAGCTAATAGTTTAGATAGAATATTAAAAATCGCTATTTTTAAAAATAATAAATTTGAAATTGTAAAGCAAAATAATAAAATAATTTATTGCTCTACCTGTGGCGGAGCATTTGGCGATCCATTTGAATCTTTAGAAGCAAAAAAAAATTCTTTTACTGTAAAGCATTATGGCGGAAGCAATGACCGCTGGTTTAATGAATATAGGTTTAACTATTCAAGAATAGATAATACTTGGCAGTTAGTTATGGTAAAAGAAGGTTCATTTAATACCTCTAGCCCGCATAAAATAAAACAAAAAATTTATATACCGCCTAAAGATTTTGGTAAAATTGATATACAAGACTTTGATCCGGATAATTATATGAAAAAGTAAATTGTCTTTTATTTAATTTTGTATAAATAAGCTAAATTTTTAGAGCTTACTTATACTATTTTCTAAGAATCTGCATTGCTTGTATATATTAGCGGTATATTGCATAATATATACATAAAATACACCTAAAAAAAATATGTCGAATAATATAGAAAAAGAAAGTAATTTACAAAATTTTATTATATCTATAATAGAGAAAGATATAAGATCTAATAAATATGCTGATAGGTTTAAAGATCAAAAGGCATTACCTCAAATTATTACACGTTTTCCGCCAGAACCTAACGGCTATTTGCATATAGGTCATGCTAAAAGTATATGTTTAAATTTTGGTTTAGCTAAAAATTATAATGGCATTTGTCACTTACGTTTTGATGATACTAATCCAGAAAAAGAAAGCCAAGAATATGTTGATGATATACAAAAATCTATAGAATGGCTAGGTTTTTGGCATAAAGAAAATACTGAAAATTTGTATTTTGCTAGTGATTATTTTGAAATTTTATATGAATTTGCCCAAATTTTAATTCAACATAATTATGCTTATGTAGATAGCCAAAATAGCGATGAAATTCGCCAAAATCGTGGGACATTAGTAGAAAAAGGTATAGATTCTCCTTATAAAAATCGTTCAGTCGAAGAAAATTTAGAGCTATTTAGAAAAATGGCAGCAGGAAATTTTACTGAAGGTGAGTGCGTTTTACGTGCAAAGATTGATATGAGTAGTCCTAATATAAATTTACGTGACCCCATCCTCTATAGAATTCGGTTTGCTCATCATCATAGAACACAAAATAGATGGTGTATTTATCCAATGTATGACTATACACACTGCGTTTCTGATGCTATTGAAAATATAACCCATTCAATTTGTACATTAGAATTTGAAGATCATAGACCCTTATATAATTGGATTTTAGAAAAATTAGTTGAATGCGGTGTACTGCAAAATCCTCTGCCAAATCAATACGAATTTGCACGTTTAAATCTTAATTACGCTTTAACCAGTAAACGTAAAATTTTACAATTAATTCAAAATGATATAGTAGACGGCTGGGACGACCCGCGTCTTGCAACTTTAGCTGGTATTCGCCGTAGAGGCTATACGCCAAGCAGCATAAGATTATTTTGTGAGAGAATTGGTGTATCAAAAGCAGATAGTTGGATAGATTATAGTACTTTAGAACAAGCTTTAAGGGATGATCTAGATCCTAAAGCTATACGTTTAACGGCTGTATTAAAACCATTAAAATTAATTATTGATAATATGGATTCTAACCACAGTGAGAAATGTTTTGCTCCGATAAATCCGCATAATTCAGATTTAGGTAATCGAGTATTTAATATTTCTAATGAATTATGGATTGAAAGAGATGATTTTATGGTTGAGCCTAGCAAAGGATTTTTTAGATTATTTGTAGGTAATAAAGTACGCCTTAGATATGGTTTTGTAGTTGAATGTACTAGTTATGATTTAGATAAAAATGGTAAT
>Ga0247816_10000841_pt1 | contig 16090 bp, 15 predicted proteins | sample UWRJL209509C1_FD_179930 | JGI IMG/M metagenome (GOLD analysis project Ga0247816, IMG submission 179930) | Plant litter microbial communities from Arlington Agricultural Research Station in Wisconsin, United States - UWRJ-L209-509C-1 | ecosystem: Environmental > Terrestrial > Plant litter >...
CATTGGCAAGCTCGGCCAGGCGTACGTCGACAGAATCAGGACTCCGCCGACACGTTCGATGGTTGGGTGGTCACGCGCCAGGGCTCGTCCTGCGGACTGTTTTGCACAAGCCTGGCCCGGCATCGACACTCGGCGACGGGGAAAGTGCCGGACAGTTAGGCCGCTGGCGTGTTTCCGGAGCTGATCCGCAAAAGCACGCGCTGTTTCGCGCCTGCCTTGCCCAGCCGTTCGATGAACATGAACACCCTGTATTCAGTGCGGTACTTGCCCCCGAAGACCTGGGTGAGCAACGCCCGGCTCCCGTCGTCATCGGCGATGGCCGCGTGGGCGTCGACCGCAACGGCGCCGTCCTTCACCGATCCGGTGCGGGAGCAGGCTCGCAGCTGCACCCGGCTGTCGTTACGCAGCCGCTTGACCTTGCCGCTCTCCTTCGGGGTTGTGACGATGAGGTCCTCGCCGTCTCTGGCGATCCAGACTGGAGTGGACACCGCCACGCCGGATCGGCGGTAGGTGGTGAGGGAAACGAAGCGCTCGTCGGCGAGCGCGGCGAGAGCTGCAGCGGAGGTGGGCATTCCCACACCCTAAGCTGCTCGGAGTCTTTGCCACAATGGAACGCCAGCCACGGCCCATCCGGACCGCATCGGCAGAGCCCGAGGATCAGGGAGCCACACATGTCGACGGAATTCAATGTCTGAGCCGATCATCGCCGTTGTCGGCGCCGGAGCTGTCGGAGGCCTACTGGCCGCCCTGCTTGACCGCGCCGGCGTCGAGGTCGTCGTCGTCGCCAGGCCCCAAACCGCTCGAGCGATCACCACAGAGGGCATCACCATCCGTAGCGGCCACTTCGGCGACGGCGTCTCGAAGATCACGGCGCTGACCGAGGTCCCCGAGGGCGCCAACGTCATCCTCGCCACCAAGGCCTACGACCTGACCGACCTGACTACCGTGACCGGCGTGACCGGCGCGCTTGCGCAGGCACGGCCCGCCGAGGTGGTTGCGCTGCTCAACGGCATCGAACATCTGGCGGTGCTCCGGGGTCAGATGCCGGGAGCGCTCGTAGCCGGTGCCTCCGTCGCGGTGGAATCGACCAGGCTCAGCCCCACCGTGATCGAGCACCGCAGCCCGTTCCTCCGGCTCACCGTGCCGGCGCACGCCGCCGAATCCGGCATCACCGCCGCTTGGCGGGCCGCCGGACTCAACGTGACCGTTGGCGGCACCGACCAAGAGGTGCTCTGGGCCAAACTTCGTTTTCTCGCCCCGATGGCCCTGCTCACCTCCTACTGGCGGTTGCCGATCGGCGCCGCCATCGAACAAGACAGCGCCCTGACCACCGCGCTTCTGGTCGAGGTGGCCCGGGTCGCCACCCTGGACGGTGTGCCCACGGACCCCGGCCAACTGGCCGGCGCCCTCGCCGCACTGCCATCGTCCATGCGCTCGTCGTTGCAGAACGACCTCGGGGCCGGCCGGCCGAGCGAGTTGGATGCCATCGGGGGAGCCCTGGCCCGTCGCGGCCGCACCCTCGGTGCAGACACCCCCACGCTGGAGCGGCTGGTGGCGGACCTCACCGCGCGATAACCGTCCGCGCGCTACATCGCTGGGATGACTTCCCGGGGACCGCGGGATGATCCGGGGTCGGGGACCCGGACCCGGCGACGGGGGAGCCCTACGCTGTAACCATGCCGGCTCCAGGGTTCATCACGCGTACCGCCCAGCACCGCTGGGCACTGGAACCCGCGCTCGGCGTGATTCTCGCCCTGGCGTGGGGGACCCCGGCACTGTGGGCTGGCCAGACGTCGATGCTCTTGGTGATCTGGATGCTCGCGATCGCCGTTGGTCTGTCCCGTTTCGCTCCGCTGCTGGCCATGACGATCGGGGCGGTGGCGACCGTCACGATGGGCACCGCCGGTTCCGGCTACCTGAGCGCTTGGGCGACCCTGCCGTTGCTGGTCACCTCCGGCTGCCTGGTGGTCTGGGGCGCTGCCCTCTACGGGCGGCGATACGTCAGGTTTGTCGGGCTGGCAGCTGCTCTGCTCCTCGGCCTGCTCATCACCGGGGTGTTCCTCATGCCCCTGTCAATCGAGCAGGCCCAGGATCCGATCGGCACGCTCAGGTTCTTCGGCGACCTCGGCTTCCGGCTCAGCTGCGGGTTCCTGGCCACCCTCGTGCTTGTGGGCGGCTGGGTGCTGGGGTTGGTTCTGCACGGGAGGGCAGACCGCCGTGACGCGGCGGGTCCAGTTCCCCCTGCCGCCCTCACCGCGGAGTCCTGGCTGATGCTTCCGCAGGGCGACCCGGCGGGCACGCTGACCTTCGACGGCCCGCTCGGCCGAGTGTCCGGTGGGTTTTTCGATGGCTCGCTCGCTGGCCGGCTCCGCGCAGGCCTGGTGTTCCGCACGGTCTCCCGGCGCTCCGTCACCGTGGACGTCGGGCTCGCCGTGGCCTTCTTCCTCTTCAGCGTGACCGTCGACGCCAGCACCGACGTCGCACTCTTCCTGGCGCTGATCGGCTTCACCGCCGCCCTGGCCGTTCGGCGGCTGTCACCTGGTCTGGCGCTGGGCATCGCCTGGATCAGTGCCCTGGCGCAAATGCTGGCCGGACTGCCGGTGCTCGTCGGCAACCTCGCCGTGCTCGGGGTTCTGTATGTCACGGCCGCCTACGGCAACCGGCTGGTGCGGTGGGCCGGCCTGGTGTCGGTCGGCATCGGCTCTCTGCTTGCCGCGAGCTACATCAGCGTCGGCCAACGTGGCGCGACGTCGATTGCCGAGGCCGTCGCGCAGGGCGCCGCGGCCAGCCTGCTCTGGGCATTCATCGCCACCCTGATCGGCAGCATCGCCGTGCTGGGGCTCTCCTGGACCCTCGGGCTGCTCATGCGCACCTGGAAAACCGCGCGGGACGGCCGGCTCACGCAGACCAGGGCCGTCGAGGAACAACGTGCGGCGCAACGTGACGTGGTCGTCGAGCAGGAACGCAACCGGATCGCCCGCGACATGCATGACGTCGTCGCCCACTCCCTGGCCGTGGTGATCGCGCAGGCTGACGGCGCCCGCTACGCCCGCGCCGCCAACCCCGAAGCCGTCGACGAGGCGCTGACGACGATTTCGACCACGGCCAGGGAGGCCCTCGGCGACGTGCGCATCCTTCTCACCCGACTACGCCAGGACGCCGCCGACGGCCCGCAGCCCGTGCTCGCCGACCTCGACCGCCTGGTCGCGCAGATGCAGAGCACCGGGCTCAATGTCGAGTGGACCACCACGGGTACTCCCACCACCCTCGGTTCCGGGGCCCAGCTGGCGGTCTACCGCATCGTGCAGGAGGCTCTCACCAATGCCCTCCGGCACGGCGATGCCGGCCGGGCGGTATATTTGACTCTCGCGTGGACGGACGGATGGGTCGCGGTGACGATAGACAACGCCGTACGCAGCATCCCGGCCGCCGATGCCTCCGGCGCACTCGGCCACGGACTCCCCGGCATGCGCGAACGTGCCCTGCTCGCGGGCGGGTCCCTGGCCGCTGAACCCGTGGGCGGGCGCTTCATCGTGGCCGCGCGCCTGCCGGCAATCACCACCAACGCCCTCGTGCGGCCGGACGCGAGCGCGGTCCTGCATCCAATCGTGACCAGCACACCCTACGGAGAACGCCCATGAGTGAAGTCCAGCCGGCGGATGCCCCGCGCATCAGGGTCGCCCTCGTCGACGACCAGGCCCTGTTCCGGGCCGGAATCCGCATGCTGGTCTCCTCCCAGGCCGACCTGGAGTTCGTCGGGGAGGCCGGCAACGGCGCAGCCGGGGTCGCCATGGCCGCGGCCGTGCACCCCGACGTCATCCTGATGGATATCCGCATGCCCGTGATGGACGGCATCGACGCCACAGCGGCCATCATCGCCGCCGCCGGCGCCGACGGCCGCACCCCGCCGCGGATCGTGGTCCTGACCACCTTCGAACTCGACGAGAGCGCCAGTCGGGCCATCCGGGGCGGGGCAAGCGGCTTCCTGCTCAAAGACGCCGATCCGGAGTTCCTGCTCGCCGCGATCCGCACCGTGCACGCAGGCAGCGCCGTCATCGCCGCATCGGCCACCCGCGAGCTCTTCGCCCACTTCGACGCGCCGGCCGCCGAGCAGGAGGTGCCTGTCGCCTTCACCTCGCTGACCAGCCGAGAGCGCGACATCTTCGCCCTCGCCGCTCTGGGCCTCAGCAATGCCGAGATCGCCGCGGGCGAGTTCCTCAGCGAGGCCACCGTCAAGACACACATCAGCCGCATCCTCGCCAAGCTCTCGCTGCGCGACAGGGTGCAGCTCGTGGTCTTCGCGTTCACGCACCGGCTCACCCAGTAACCCAGCGGATGACCCGGCGGCTCCGGGAATCATCCCGCAGAGCGGTTGACTACATCCGGGGCCCGACGCGGCCATCCGCACCCGATTCGTACCGTTGAATCATGGAAAATTCACCCTCAGAACTCGGCCTCGCGGCCAGAGTCACCTCCCTGCGCAAGACCTACGGCTCGGCCACCACCTCGGTGACTGCCCTGGACGACGTGTCCATCGGCATCCGCCGGGGACAGTTCACCGCCATCATGGGCCCGAGCGGCTCGGGCAAGTCCACCCTGATGCACATCATGGCGGGGCTGGACACCGCCACCGCTGGCCGGGTCTGGCTCGGTGACACCGAGATCAGCACCCTGGACGACGCCGCCCTCACCGTTCTCCGCCGGCGCCGGGTCGGCTTCATCTTCCAGGCGTTCAACCTCGTGCCGACTCTTGACGTGCGCGGCAACATCCTGCTGCCGTTCGCGCTGGACGGCCGGAAGCCGAGCACCACCGAGAACAGCTGGATCGATCAGCTCATCGACTCCCTCGGTCTGACCGACCGACTCGCACACCGGCCGCACGAGCTCTCCGGCGGGCAGCAGCAGCGCGTCGCCATCGCCAGGGCCCTGGCCACCCGGCCGGAACTGGTCTTCGCCGACGAACCCACCGGCAACCTGGACTCCCGCAGCGGCCGTGAGGTGCTCGCGCTGCTCAAGGCCGCGAGCACCGGCTACGGCCAGAGCATCGCCATGGTCACCCACGACCCCATCGCGGCCAGTTACGCCGACCGGATCCTGTTCCTCGCCGACGGCCGCCTCGTTGAAGACCGGGAACGATCCACGGCCGAAGAGATCTCCCGCATCATGCTCGGTATGGAGCAGCGCGCATGAGCAGCCCTGGGACAGACACCGGTCGAGCCGGCCGCGGTGCGAGCCTGCTCGTCGCTGCGCTGGCATCCGCTTTCGGCGTGGTGCTGCTCGAGGTCACCAGCGTGCTCGCCACAGTGATCAGCGGTGACGACGTGAGCAGCATCGGTGCCGTGCGGTCGGCGTTGACGCTCGTCGCGGTGCTGTTCATCACCATCGCCGTGTACGTCAGCTCGATCGTGACCACGAACACCGTCGCCACGATCATCGCCGGCCGCACTCGCACCATCGCGCTGATGCGCCTGATCGGCTCCAGCGCCCGTGACCAGCGCCGGGCGGTGGCCAGGGAAGGCCTGGCCGTCGGCGCCGCCGGAGCAGTTCTCGGTGCCGCAGCGGGCACGCTGCTGATGGCTGGCGGGCTCCAGATCGCGGTAGCCACGGGGGCGCTCCCCGAGCTTCGGTACAGCCTGCTCGAACCCCTCCTGGTGCTGCCCGTGGCCGTCGTCGTGCTGTCCACCTGGTGCGCAGCCTGGGTGGGCTCACGCCGGGTGCTCCGGGTCAGCCCGATGCAGGCGGTCGGCGCCGCCCAGGAACTCTCGCTCGAAGAGACGATCCGCCGGCCCGCGCGCAATGTGATCGCCGTGCTTCTGATCGTTGCCGGGGTCCTGTTTCTGGCCGGCGGCGTTGTCGTCGGCCAGGTCAGTGAATACGGGGTGTTGCTGGGCCTCGTCGGTGGTCTGCTGTCATTCAGCGGTCTCGTGCTCGGCTCGCACCTGATCATGCCGCCCATCCTCCGCCTGGTGGGCCGGGGCCTGGGCGCGAACGCACCGGCCCGGCTCGCGGCCGCAAACGCCCAGCAGCACCCGGAACGAAGCTCCAGGGCCACCATCGGCCTGGTCATCGGAGTCACCCTGATCACAATGTTCGCCGTCGCCGGCGCCACCTTCGAGAAGATGATGGAACTCGCCATGGAGGACCCGTCCATCCGCGCGGCGATCAGCGAGATGGTCGGCATCAGCCTGGCGGTGATCTCGGTGCTGGTGGGCTTCAGTGCCCTTATCGCCGCAGTCGGCATGGTGAACAACCTCGCACTGAGCGTGCTCCAGCGGTCCAGGGAAATCGGCTTGCTCAGAGCCCTCGGCTTCACCGGCCGTCAAGTGCGCACCATGATCCTGGCCGAAAGCCTGCAGATGACCGTCGCCGCGGTCGCCCTGGGTCTGGTCCTGGGCGTGGTCTACGGCTGGGCCGCAGCGCAATCGCTGTTCGGCGCCGTCGCGAACGTGGGACTCGTGGCACCGGCGGTGCCCGGGCTGCTCGTGGTGCTCTGCCTGGCCGGAACCGCCGTCCTGGCCGTCGGCGCGACCATCCTGCCGGCGCGTCGGGCCGTGTCGGTGTCGCCGGTGACCGCGCTGGCGGCCGCCTGAGAGGGAGGGCGCCCGCGGGTATTCACGGGCGCCCACCCAAAAACGGTGCTACCCTTTTTTTGTGCTGTTCGGTCTGCTCCTCCTTAGCTGCCGCGACGAGTCCTAATCTGAGGCCTCACTCGTCGCGGAGTTCGTCGTCGGCTGACCACCACTCGCGAGGAGACAACAGACCATGAAGAACAATCAGACGGCATCCACGATGCCCGTTCACAAGTACCGCCCGTACCAGGACCAGTTCAGCGTCGACCTGCCGGACCGCACGTGGCCGGCTAAGCGCATCACCGTCGCACCCCGCTGGTGTGCGGTCGACCTGCGCGACGGCAACCAGGCCCTCATCGACCCGATGAGTCCCGAACGCAAGCGGATCATGTTCGACCTGCTGGTGCGGATGGGCTACAAGGAGATCGAGGTCGGCTTCCCGTCGGCGAGCCAGACCGACTTCGACTTCGTGCGCAGCCTCATCGAGGACGGCGCGATCCCGGACGACGTCACCATCCAGGTGCTCACCCAGGCGCGCGAGCACCTGATCCGCCGCACCTACGAGTCCATCGTCGGCGCCAAGCAGGCCATCGTGCACCTGTACAACTCCACCAGCGTGCTGCAGCGCGATGTGGTGTTCCGCGAGGGCAGGCAGGGCATCATCGACCTGGCTCTGTTCGGCGCCCGCACCTGCCGCGCCCTGGAGGCCACGGTGCCCGGCACCGCGGTGTACTACGAGTACTCGCCGGAGAGCTTCACCGGCACCGAGCTGGAATTCGCGGTCGACATCTGCAACCAGGTCATCGAGATCTTCGAGCCCACCCCCGACCGCAAGGTGATCATCAACCTGCCGGCCACCGTCGAAATGGCCACCCCGAACGTCTACGCCGACGCCATCGAATGGATGAGCCGTAACCTGGCGCACCGCGAGAACGTGCTCCTGTCGCTGCACCCGCACAACGACCGGGGCACAGCGATCGCCGCCGCCGAGCTCGGCTACCTGGCCGGCGCCGACCGCATCGAGGGGTGCCTGTTCGGCAACGGCGAGCGCACCGGCAACGTCGACCTGGTCGCCCTGGGCATCAACCTGTTCACCCAGGGCATCGACCCGCAGATCGACTTCAGCAACATCGACGAGATCAAGCGCACCGCCGAGTACTGCAACCAGCTGCCCGTGCCCGAGCGCAGCCCCTGGGCCGGGGACCTCGTCTTCACCGCGTTCAGCGGTTCCCACCAGGACGCCATCAAGAAGGGCTTCGAGGCCATGGCCACCGAAGCCGCCGACACCGGCACGAACGTCGACGACCTGCTCTGGGCCGTGCCGTACCTGCCGATCGACCCCAAGGACCTGGGCCGCAGCTACGAGGCCGTGATCCGGGTCAACTCGCAGTCCGGCAAGGGCGGCGTCGCCTACCTGCTCAAGACCGACCACCATCTCGACCTGCCGCGCAAGCTCCAGATCGAGTTCTCCGGGGTCGTTCAGGCCAAGACCGACGCCGACGGCGGCGAGGTCACCAGCGACCAGATCTGGGACATCTTCAACGACGAGTACCTCCCGGCCACCCACACCAACCCGGATGCGAAGTGGGGCCGGTTCGAGCTGTTCTCCACCCGCACGTCCAGTGACCTGGCCGGTGCGGTCGACCTCACCGTCGACCTGCGCGACTCCGACACCGTCGCGCCGGCCACGGCAACCGGAAACGGTCCGATCGCTGCCTTCCTGGGCGTCATGGCCGACCGGGGAATCGCGATCACCCTCTACGACTACGTGGAGCACGCCATGTCTGCCGGCGGGGACGCCACCGCCGCGGCCTACGTCGAACTCGACGTGAACGGCAAGCGGTTCTGGGGTGTGGGCATCGACCCCGACATCTCCACGGCCTCGCTGAAGGCTGTGGTGTCCGCGGTCAACCGCGGCATCCGAGCGGAGACCGGCGACCGCGAGCTCGCTGCCGTGTAGCGATCCGGTTGGGCAGCACGACGGCCCCGGTCAGACTTTCCGTCTGCACCGGGGCCGTCGTTTGTCTGCCACCGTTGGCTCAGACCCGCATCTGGCTCAGACCCGCATCGCCCGCCGTGCCTCGGCGGGGGTCAGCGGTTGGGGAACCGTGACCGGCTCGCCGACCGGCTTGCCCAGCACCGCTGTGCAGTCGTCGATGGCCGTGGCCAGCAGGTCGTAGAGGCGCTCATCGGTGTCCGGAATGCACGCTTCCGCGATCCCCTGCACCGTGATGCGGATGATCGACTCCGCTGTGCGATCCGTGAACCGGGTGCGCGACCACGATCCGACCGAACCCATGAACTCCCGTGCCCACCGCTCCGTCTGCGGAGCCTTGTCGAACGCCGCGCGCACCTGGTCGGACACGTCGATGGCACTGCCCTCCGATGCTCGGGCCAGATGGCGCTGACAGTTCAGGATTCCCACGGCCAGGGCCCGCTGGTGGTCGGCGCTGACCACCGGCAGACCGGCCGTCGCGGCCCGCAGGGCCACGACGAGGCGCACGCGCTGGTCGTCACCGCGCAGCCCGATCACCGAGGGGATCAGCATCATCAGACGGCTCCTGGCGTCATCGGAGGTGCAGTCGTTGACCATGCGGGCCAACGAGGCCAGCACCGGGTGGGTGCACGCTGGATGGTCGCTCCAGGCCTCACCGGACAGATGCGAGGCGAACTCCATGAAGCACGCTCCGCTACGTGGGGACTTGTGTTTGCCCCGGGAAAGAACTGGCAACAGCTCGGGCGCAGTGCCCTCGAATCGTTTCATGGAGTACCTCCCTGCGACGTGGTTGTGCCTCAATACTGACCCCAGATGGGGGGAAAGGCGAGGCCAAAACCGGTCAGGATGACAAATCCTCAGAAAATGCCGAGGGAAGCGTTCAGACGTCCTCGCGCAGGACGGGCTCGGGTGCCGTCGTGACCCGCCGCCGCCGCGGCCAAGCGCGGAACGGAGGGATCGAACCTCGACGACGCCAATGCGGCCAACTGCCGATGGCCCGTTGTTGCGGCAGGCTCCACCCGAACCGGGCCGCGAGCACCCTGATGATCGTCGTCGCCGCCACACAGATCAGCGCGGCCACGGTGATCGGCACCTGGAAAACCACGAGGGTGACCAGCAGACCGCAGCCAACGAGGGCGGCGACGGCGTACAGCGAGCCGACATGCATCACGGCGATCGGCACGTTCAGCATCATGTCGCGCAGCACCGACCCGCCCACCGCGGAGACCACTCCGACGAACAGGGCCGGGATTTCCGGCAGTCCGGCCGCCAGCGCCTTGGTGGTGCCGATCACACCGAACAGTCCGATGGTCACGGCGTCCAGGGTGATGATCAGCGGGCCGAGTTTGTCGAACAGGCTTTGCAGCAGCATCCCCAGCAGCGCGAAGGCAGCGGCGACGGGTAGGTACCAGTTGCTCAGCAGCGCGGCCGGCACCCCGCCGAGCAGGATGTCGCGCAGAAGGCCGCCGCCCAGGCCCACCGTGATTCCGATGATCGAGATGCCCAGCAGGTCCATTCGGCGATCGGTGAACCGGCCGGCGAACATCGCCCCCTGAATGGCTCCGATGGCGACGGCAACGAGGTCGATCCAGAGCGGGATGGCGAAAAGGGGCGTGGGCACCCTCAACTTGTACCACGGCGACGAGGCATCCCAGGCATCCCGGCGCGTTCGGCGGCATCCGCCCCGTGGGGTGGGAGAATTGACCGTGCCTGTTTATCGTGATGAAGCCGTTGTGCTGCGTACCCACAAGCTGGGTGAAGCCGATCGCATCATCACGCTGCTCACCCGTCAACACGGCAAGGTGCGTGCCGTCGCCAAGGGCGTGCGCCGCACCGCGTCGAAATTCGGCGCCAGACTCGAACCCTTCATGGTCGTGGACGTGCAGCTCTACATCGGCCGGAGCCTCGACATCGTCAACCAGGCCGAGTCGATCGGCTCCTACGGCGCGGTCATCACTGCGGACTACGGCAGTTACACCGCCGCCAGCGCCATGGTCGAAACCGCGGACAAGCTCACCGAATCGGAGGGGTCCCTGCAGCAGTACCTGCTGCTGGTCGGGGCGCTGCGTTCCCTGTCCAGGCACGAGCACGGCTCCGGCGCCACCCTCAACTCCTACCTGCTGCGGTCGCTGTCGATGGCCGGCTGGGCGCCCAGCTTCGCGGACTGCGCCCGGTGCGGCGCGCCAGGTCCGCACTCGGCGTTCGTGGCCCAGGTCGGCGGCATCGTCTGCGACAACTGCGCCGCCCCCGGCTCACCCCGCCTCGACCCCGACACCATCGCCCTGCTCAGCGCCCTGCTCACCGGTGACTGGGCGTACACGGCCGAGGCTTCAGACACCACTCACGCCCAGGCCACCGGGGTAGTCGCCGCATACACGCAGTGGCACCTCGGTCGCGGCCTTCGATCACTGGAGCACGTGCGCCCATGAGTCCGAACCCCTTCCGTTCCTCCCCGAACAGCCCAGCCACACCGTTCACCCACAAAGACGCCGTGCCGTTCAAACCGTTGGACTGGACCGGGCTCTACCCGCCGGCGCTGCCCGCCAAGGTGGTGCCGGAACACGTCGCCGTGGTGATGGACGGCAACGGTCGCTGGGCAAACGCCAGGGGGCTCCCCAGGGTCGAAGGCCACAAGGCCGGCGAGGCCGCACTTCTGGACGTGGTCGCCGGAGCGATCCAGATCGGCGTCAAACACCTCAGCGTGTACGCGTTCTCCACCGAGAACTGGAAGCGTTCGCCCGATGAGGTCAGGTTCCTGATGGGCTTCAACCGGGACGTGCTACACCGCCGCCGCGACCAGCTCAACGACTGGGGCGTCAAGGTGCGCTGGGCCGGGCGGAAGCCACGATTGTGGGCCTCTGTGATCAACGAGCTGCAGTTCGCCGAGAAACTCACAGCTGGCAACGACGTGCTCACCCTCACGATGTGCGTCAATTACGGTGGCCGCACCGAGATCGCGGATGCCGTGCGGGCCCTGGCCGAGGACGTCGCCGCCGGCAGGCTCAAGCCGTCCGGCATTACCGAGAAGTCAATCCAGCGGCACCTGTATACCGCGGCGTTGCCCGACGTGGACCTGTTCGTGCGCAGCTCGGGGGAGCAGCGCACCAGCAATTTCCTGCTCTGGCAGAGTGCGTACGCCGAGATGGTGTTCCTGGACACCCTGTGGCCGGACTTCTCCCGCGTCGACCTCTGGCATGCGATCGAGCTCTACGCCGCCCGCAACCGCCGCTACGGCGGTGCCGTGGACACCCCGACCACCTGAGGCAGTCGGTCGGGAATAACTGGAGGGTCTTCTCGGGTTAGCCTCCGTGTGAGCGAATCCATCAAAGTAGACATCTGGTCAGACGTGCAGTGCCCCTGGTGCTACATCGGCAAGCGCAAGTTCGAGGCCGGCGTCGCCGCCTCCGGCGTCGAGGTGGAGGTCGAATACCACTCCTTCGAGCTCGCCCCGGACACCCCCGTCGATTTCGCCGGCAGCCCGGTCGACTACCTCAGCGAGCGCAAGGGCATCCCGGTGCCGCAGGTGCTCGAGATGCTTGAGCGGGTCACCGGCATCGCCGAAAGCGTCGGCCTGCACTACGACTACGACTCCGTGCACCAGACCAACACCATCAAGGCCCACGAGCTGCTGCACTACGCCAAGGCGCACGGCCTGCAGCTGGAAATGAAGGAGAGCCTGCTCAAGGCCTACTTCGTCGACGGCGGCCACGTCGGCCGCATCGAAGACCTCGCCGAGCTCGCCGCAGGGGTGGGCCTGGACCGGGCCGATGTCGTGCGGTCCCTGACCGAGAACGAGTACCTCGCGGCGGTCAAGTCGGACGTCGCCCAGGCCGCAGAGTACGGCATCCAGGGGGTGCCGTTCTTCGTGATCGACGGTAAGTACGGCATCTCCGGCGCCCAGGACCCTGATACTTTTGCGGGAGCATTGAGGCAGGTGCAGGGCGAGAAGGCCGGCACCGAGACCGTCATCACCGAGGAGACCCACGCATGAGCGAGACCACCACCACGACCACCACCGACGCGTCTGCTGCCCCTCGCCCGATCATCCAGCTGCTCGAGCAGCCGGAGGCCGGCGGCTGCTGCGGCGGCGGTTCCTGCGGCATCTAGCCTTCCCCTACCGGCCGGCCCGGCCCGCGGTTTTCCACCGCGGGCCGGGCTTGGCGTTCGTGCCCGGCCGGGTCTGGGAGAATTGGATGAGATGAACACTTCGACTTCCACGCAGAACCTGATGTCCCCGCTTCGAATCGGCGACATCGAACTCGACGTGCCCGTGGTGCTGGCGCCCATGGCCGGCATCACCAACACGGCGTTCCGCCGGCTCTGCCGCGAATACGGCGCCGGCCTCTACGTGAGCGAAATGATCACCTCCCGGGCACTCGTCGAGCGCACGACGGAGTCGATGCGGCTGATCACCCACCACGAGAGCGAGAAGACCCGCTCCATCCAGCTGTACGGTGTCGATCCGAAAACCGTGTCAGAGGCTGTCACCATGCTGGTCGCCGAGGACCGCGCCGACCACATCGACCTCAACTTCGGGTGCCCGGTGCCCAAGGTCACCCGCAAAGGCGGGGGAGCCGCGCTGCCCTGGAAGATCACCCTGTTCCGGGAGATCGTCGAGGCCGCCGTGACGGCCGCAGGAAAGATCCCCCTCACCGTCAAGATGCGCAAGGGCATCGATTCCGACCACCTCACCTACCTCGAGGCCGGTCGTGTCGCAGAGGGTGCCGGCGTCGCAGCGATCGCCCTGCACGCCCGCACCGCGGCGGACTACTACTCGGGGCACGCCGACTGGGCGGCCATCAAGACCCTCAAGGACACCATCACGAGCGTGCCCGTTCTCGGCAACGGCGACATCTGGTCCGCCGCCGACGCCCTGCGCATGGTCGAGGAGACCGGCTGCGACGGCGTCGTGGTCGGCCGCGGCTGTCTCGGCCGCCCGTGGCTGTTCGGGGATCTCGCCGCCGCCTTCCGCGGCGACGTGCTCAAGGCCGAACCCACCCTCGGCCAGGTCGCGGATGCGTTCCGCCGGCACGCCGAGCTGCTCACCGAGTTCTTCGACAGCGAAGAGCGCGCCTGCCGGGACGTGCGCAAGCACGTGGCCTGGTACTTCAAGGGCTACCCCGTCGGCGGCGACCTGCGCGCCAGCCTCGCCTCCGTCGTGTCGCTCGAGCAGCTCGACGAGCTGCTGGCGACCATGGACCCCGACCAGCCGTACCCCGGTATCGGCGCCGAGGGCCAGCGGGGCCGGGCCGGCAGTCCCAAGAAGACCTCGCTGCCCGAGCGCTGGCTCGACTCGCGCGACATCGTCGGTGCCGAGCGCAGCAACCTCACCGAAGGGGAAGGGGACACCAGCGGTGGTTAATCAGACCGGCTACAGCACCCACGACGAGGCACGGTTCCGTCCGGAGGAGCACGACTCCAGCCGCAGCGATTTCGCCCGGGACCGGGCCAGGCTGTTGCACTCCAGCGCCCTGCGCAGGCTGGCGGCGAAGACCCAGGTGCTCAGCCCCGCGGCCGGGCTGGATTTCGCCCGGAACCGACTCACCCACTCGCTCGAGGTGGCTCAGATCGGGCGGGAGCTTGCCCTGCGACTGAGCCTGGACCCCGACATCGTCGACACCGCGTGCCTGGCACACGACATCGGTCATCCACCGTTCGGCCACAACGGCGAGAAGGCACTCAACACCTGGGCCGATGACATCGGCGGCTTCGAGGGCAACGCGCAGACCCTGCGCCTGCTCAGCCGGCTCGAACCCAAGGTCTTCGGTGACAACGGCGAGAGCTTCGGGCTCAACCTCACCCGCGCGAGCCTCGACGCCAGCTGCAAGTACCCGTGGGCGGCCGACTCGTCGGTGGCCGACCCGAGCGGCCGCGCCAAGTTCGGCTTCTATGAAGACGACAGGGCGGCATTCGAGTGGCTGCGCGACGGAGCGCCGGAACGCCAACTCTGTGTCGAAGCGCAGGTGATGGACCTCTCCGATGACATCGCGTATTCGGTGCACGACTTCGAGGACGCCGTCGTCAGCGGCTACCTCGACGTGGAACTTCTCAGCAGCCGGAGCGAACACGCCGCCCTGGTCGACTCGATGTACGAGTGGACCGGCGGCCAATTCAGCCACGACGAACTGATCGCCGCCTTCGACAGGCTCGACGCCCTCGACGTGTGGCTGCACGGCTGGACCGCCGGCCGCCGGGACCAGGGCCGTCTGAAGAACCTGACCAGCCAGCTGATCGGCCGGTTCAGCGGCGCCGCGGTCTCCGCCACCCGGGCGGCCTACCCCGACCGGCACCTGATCCGGTTCGCCGCCCACGTCGTGGTGCCGCGTGAGGTGCAGGCCGAGATCGGCGTGCTGAAGGGCATCGTCGCCGCGTTCGTGATGTCCACCCATGTGCGGCAACCGATCTACGTGGAGCAACGCGAAACCCTCACCTACCTCGCCGACACCCTGCTGGGCACCGGTGACGAACACCTCGACCCTGGTTTCCGTGAAGACTGGCTGGCCGCCGCGAACGATGGCGCGCGCAAACGCGTGATCGTCGACCAGGTTGCGAGCCTCACCGACCAGAGCGCGATCGCGCTGCAGCGCCGCCTGCACCTCACCAGGGAGTCCGCCGGGAGCGTGTTCGCTCCCGCCGCGGCCAGGTCGGCGGCAGAGTGAGTGCCCGCAGCCTGACGATTGTTGGATGGACGAGGGTTGACGCATGGCGGGCTTGATTCGGCAGGGCGATATCGAAGAGGTCAAGGCCCGCACGAATATCGCCGACATCGTCGGCGACTACGTCTCCCTCAAATCGGCCGGGGTGGGATCGATGAAAGGGCTGTGTCCCTTCCACGATGAGCGCAGCCCCAGCTTCCATGTGCGCCCGCAAGTCGGCTTCTATCACTGCTTCGGGTGTGGGGAGAGTGGCGACGTGTACTCCTTCCTGCAGAAGATGGACCACGTCAGCTTCAGCGAGGCCGTCGAACGATTGGCCGGCCGCGCCGGAATCGAGTTGCACTATGAGGGCGGGGGAGCAGAGGCACCCGACCACACCAACCGGGCCAGGCTGTACGCGGCCAACCAGGCGGCGGCGGAGTTCTTCATCGACAAGCTCGGCAGCCCCGGAGCCCAGGTCGGCCGCACCTTCCTCGGCGACCGTGGTTTCGACGCCCAGGCCGCCGACATGTTCGGCGTCGGCTTCGCGCCGAAGAGCTGGGACGAACTGACCAAGCACCTCCGCGGCCGCGGGTTCAGCACCGAAGAGCTCACCCTGTCCGGCCTCGTGTCGGCGGGCGACCGTGGTATCTACGACAGGTTCCGCGGCCGGCTGGTCTGGCCGATCCGAGACATCACCGGCCAGACCATCGGCTTCGGGGCGCGCAAGCTGCTCGACGACGACAAAGGTCCGAAATACCTGAACACCCCCGAGACGCCGGTGTATCACAAGGCCCAGGTTCTCTACGGCCTCGACCTGGCCAAGCGTGACATCTCCCGCAACCACGAGGTTGTGGTGGTCGAGGGCTACACCGACGTGATGGCCTGCC
>Ga0247816_10000843_pt1 | contig 16062 bp, 15 predicted proteins | sample UWRJL209509C1_FD_179930 | JGI IMG/M metagenome (GOLD analysis project Ga0247816, IMG submission 179930) | Plant litter microbial communities from Arlington Agricultural Research Station in Wisconsin, United States - UWRJ-L209-509C-1 | ecosystem: Environmental > Terrestrial > Plant litter >...
GTTTAGATTCATTGCCCTCATTAATGATGTATTTATGGTGACTAAGGACTTTTAATTCTTTCGGAGAGGGGTCTACGGCTTGGTCACAAGTACACTTTGCACCCTGACACACCATAAGCTCTGCGGGACCATTATCCTCTGGCGCAGCTGATTTTTTTTTTGCAGGATCATTTGTTGTTAAGGAAGATGAAGCTGTTTCCGGTACTCGCAAATTGGCGCTATCTAATTCGTTGCCGCTTATTTCGGGTTCTGTTGTCCATGCCATATTGTTCAGATTGATCTAGAAATTAATTTATTTTTCATCTCCCTCAGGTATATGTCTTGAACCTTTAAAATATAAGTGGTTTGATAAGCAGAACACCAGCCAGTTTTAAGGTCAATATCGAAAATACCCTTGCTTTCAACCTCAATTTTTTCATTACTAAGGTTTGGAATACGTGATTTTTCTAGCCAAGACCTTATTTTATTTGTTGGCATATCTCTAAGCTTGCCACTGATGATAATACTGTAAAACCCATTCTTATCTTCTACCTTCCAATTCTCCAGCAAATCAATTTGGAAAGGAAGCCAGGCATGAATATTTCGATTTACAAGAAGGTTGGAAGGTGATAATTCCATATGTAAAAGCTTATTGAAATATTCACTTATGAAAAGATCTTCTGTCACATGAGCAGGCAGAGAATCTGAAGGGAGCATTTTTTTATCAATACGCATTAATATTTTGTCCACCCATTCCCCACTAAATTCCGAATCCAGTTTCCCTCTCATCTGCAGCCATTCCTGCCACAGTTCTTTCTGATTTTGAAGACCGCAGGGCAGACCGTTAGAATTTAACTTTACAATCAACTTAGCTAATACAGCTTCAAGTTTATGTACAAATCTATCTGCTTGATTTCCTGATGAATAATTCGAAAAAGGCAAGTCTTGTTTTTTAATTTCTATCAGTTGCTCTCCAGACCAAAAAGATTGTTTTTGTGGCACGATATCTATAAGCTTGGTCTTAATAATCTTCTGAGTATTAACCTTATTAACGTGTTCGGTGATTTCGGAAGAGAATAAAAATTTGAGGTCTGACTTAAGGACTTTATAGGGTATTTTCGAGATCATCGGTTTTATATTTGTTAAGGTTATCCGGAAATGTCATTCAAATTCATAGGGTGGAGAGACTTTTTTGTTCTCAATCAGATCGTACACTACATTGTTATCCTCTATAATAAAAAAAGTATCCATTTTCTCTTTCACCCATCTCACATAGACTCTTAGATCTTTTTTGTGTGACCTCAATAAGGTTTTATCACCTTTAAAAGAATTATTTAAAACATCCGTCTTTTTATAAACATAAAAGGATATCAAGTTAAAATCCCCTTTAATTTTTTCTTTTTCCTTCGCTATCAATTCTTTAAGTTCTGTCCTGTGTGCTTCATTTGGCTCATTAGCGAAATTAGTATAGAAAAAACCAATGCGCCTTTCTCCCGGTTCATCAACGATTCCATCAGCCTCACTTTTAAAGGTAAATAAGTAAGGATTTATAGGTAATATTTCAGTTTTCTGATTCATTTTTGAGTTTGATTTTGAATGACAAGCTACACACAGCAGGGTAGTCAACAAATAAAGGATATTATTTTTCATAGAAATTGTTTATCAAGCAGATCCTGAAATAGGACGGTTTATTCTCATTTCTGTAATAAAAGGTTTAGCATTTCTGTAATGCTGTAAAATATACCATGCCTTGAAGCAGTTACCTGTATGATATTGTGGTAAATGATCATTTCCATGTTTAACGATATCTTCCCAGTCCAAACCATAAGTATCATAAAAGGTATATTGGAGTTCTCCTTTCCAATATCTTTTAGATTTATAATAAGTATAGTTTTTTACTTCCGCTTTTACGCTCCAAACTTGATGGACAGCTATTCCTAAACCAGTTACTTTATCTAAGAATGACGAAAAATTAAGCAGACTCATCACTATCGGCTGTTGCTTATTCAAAGCATACCCACATTTTTTTAAACTGTTTTGCAGTTTTATCTTGAAGTTTTCGTGGTAAGTTTTAAATGCGGAGTTAGATTCAATATGGCTATTGAGGATGCTGCTTTTGTAAGTTCCACCAGAACCATCTGCGAATTTTTTCTGCATTTCCAGCACTACTGTTTCCATTTCCCCAACTGATAACGATTCCATCAGTTGAACCATATAGGCATTAAGTTCTGCTGTAGGTTTATGAAACATCTCATCCGTTCGAATAGAAGATGATGCCACTGGTTGATCATTAAATAACATATCTTCTGCAGTAAGACCTTCATTGTCTTTTCCTGGATCGCGCTTAGACTTTCCAACTTGCTTTATTGGTACATGGATAACTTGTCCTTCGTTTTTTGCTTCATAATTTTGATATTGCACCTTCTCTTTACTTTGGAGCATAACACTTTTACCAGCATTAAAATGAATATTTCCATCAGTGGCGTACCAGTTTACCTTTTCTGAGGTTTCGGTGATAGTTTTTGCTAGATATTTAATTTCTCCCATAAGTTTAAAATAACTTGACCATATCACCACTCTTGTTGATAATCTGTTTTGAACTGTTCAGCTCGATATTATCTTTGGTCGAATTAACAGATACATGCTCTGCAGTTTTGTCTATGCTAGAAGCAGTTTTACTAATGTTATCATTAGCTACCATAGTTATATTCTCTGCCATAACCGTATGGTTCTGACCTGCATTCTGTGTAATGTTTTCTCCGGCATTAACTGACATATTTTCTCCAGCCGCCACAGAAACATTTTCCTCTGCTATTATATTTATATTTTTAGCTTTGATGCTAATCGTTTCCGGTGCACTGATTTCAATGCTGGAGGAGCTAGTGTCTAGCCGAATGATATTACTGCTCTTGTCAGTGATAGTAATGGTTTCTTTTCCATCAGCATCATCAAACTCTATTAAGTGACCGCTGCGTGTAGAAATAGATTTCATATGATTTTGCATTGCTCCACCGGCTCCTGTCTGACCATTAAATATACTACCCATTACAAAAGGACGATCCGGATCATTATATCTAAAACCAAGTATTACCTGGTCTCCTACTTCTGGGATAAAAACCTGCCCCCTGTTTTTGCTGAACTGACTACTTGACCCGGCATCGGGAGTGAGCACACGAATCCAATCTGTTGTCTTCCCATTTGTTTGCCATAACATACTGGCTTTAACTCTGCCCATCTGCATCGGGTCATTATTGTCTGTTATATGTGCAATTTGGGACGTGGCTTCAGGGCTCCTAGCATTCTCTACCTGAATAGAGCTAGCAGCAGCAGAAATCCCTTTGAAATTATTTATATAACGTCCAACGCCGTCAATTTCATGGGTAATTTCTATTATCAGAAATTTACCAAGATCATCTTGTTTAAAAATTCCGTCAACTCCTTTTTTAGACACTTTAATCTCTGCGATACTCCCAATGTTCAGTGCAGGATTCGTACTTTCACCAGTAATATCTATAAGTTTTGATTCTGCAGCAGCAGTGTGTTTATCAATCAGTTTATCAATTTCACTTTTATTTTTTACTCTTGGTTTAATTGGGCTATTTGTGGTATCGCTAAAAATACTTTCACTTTTGTCCTTTATGAAAGACGTATATCCATCAGATCCCGAAGTACTATTTTTAGTGTTTGCTTCAATCATAGTATTTTCCTCGGAATTATAAGAATAGTAAGAAAAATTTAGGGGTGCAGCCCTGATGGACATTTTTGTAGAATTTAAATTTTGTCCGTGAACCAATGATACGGGCTTTTGAGTATCTGGTTTACCAAAATTTAAAGTTTTGCCGTCGTAATATAAAAATTCGCCATATTCTGCACTTAATCTATTAAGAAATGAAAAGTTACTCTCCTTAAATTGTGTTAAATAACTGATGTCTTCACTATAGGACGATAAAATGCTGGTGTTTAGGTCACTTGAGCTTACGCGGCCCACAACTTCATTAACGATACTTCTTAAATCAGTATCGTTATATGATTTTAAAAAACCTCCTGTTTCCAGTAAAATCGTGGGAGAATATCCTGACACTATTAAATTGCCCCTTAATCCGTGGCTTTGCTCTATTCCAACTTCACAAATTATTCCTTTGAAATCAGTCGCACCATTATCTAAACTAATTGTAAAATCCATTCCTACCCACGATTTTGACTGGTCCAGCTTAAAAGAACCGGTTTCTTCCACTACATCATGATTGAGAATTAACTCAAACTTGCTGTGTGAATTGAATGATTGAACTATTTTAATCGATTCGAAATACTGTATTGTGTTTTCGTCAATAGATATGTCCACATTTACTTTAGATTCCATAATATAGTAGTAATAATATTCACTTGTATGACAATAATTATGCCCTTGTTAAATAAATATTATAATTGGTAGTTTGATGTATGAAATAAATCTTTAGTTACAATTCAAATCATACTGATAATGAGCGAGAAGAGATACTTTTACAATCTCTTTCATTTCGAAGGGCCAATATAGTTTATTCATTTTCTACTGTTGCAACGATTGCAGTTTAGAAAATAAAAATATTGAGAGAATGTTATTGGTAGATTATTACATGTATCAAAAAAGTTTCATTTCTTTGACGTGGAGGCTTTCTAATCCGGTCATGTGGATACATTAAGATTCGTAATTTCACTTGATCTAATCCAACCAATTATTTTTAAAATAAAATTCCAAACCTATGCAACATTATCCCTAAAGCTGCGACTTCCAATTAGAAAAGGGATTTCAACGGAAATAGAGCAGCAGCTAAAAGATACAATCAACCAGTAATAAATGCAGTCAACAGAAAAAGTTACCGATCAAACGCTGATTTCCATGTGCCAGGCTGGTAGTGATTTTGCTTATACGTCATTATATAACCGCTACGCAAAAGGGGTATACAATTCTATCAGCCGTATCGTATCGCATACAGGGGAGGCTGAAGATATTTTGCAGGAGACTTTTTTCACTGTATTCAGTGATATCAATAAACTAAGCGAGATTGTAAATTTTGAAGGATGGGTAAAAAGGATTGCGATTAACCGCTCCATCTCTCATCTGCGAAAAAGAAAAATTATGTTTTCTGATATAGGAGACACCGAACTTATAGATGAAAGCGGAAATAACGAAGAAGAGGGCGAAATATTTGATTGCAGAGTGGAAGACGTAAGGCATAGCATAGAGCAATTGCCCGAGGGATATAAAACAATCCTGAACTTACATCTCTTCGAAAATATGCCGCATGAAGAAATTTCCGGACTGCTCGGTATATCCCATAGTACAGTAAGAACCCAGTATCACCGGGCAAAGAAAAAAATATTATTACTATTAAAAGATAAGTCTTATTATGAATGATCCAATAAAGAAATTCGTTGAGCAGCATAGAGAGGCTTTTGACCATATGGAACCGCCTGCAGCTGTGCTCGACCAGATAAAAAACAGGTTGAAAGCAAAAGCAGAGGAAGAAAAAAAAGCCGGCTTAAAAAAAACTGAGGAAAGGAAAATAATTCCTCTTTTCAGCAGGGCTAAATGGGCGGTGGCAGCTTCTATATTGCTTGCAATTACTACAACTTATTTCTTCTATAATAATAAAGGAAATAACAATATTTCAGATAAGGTAGTACAGCAGCCGGCAAAAACAAATAAGCAGGGAAATACTAGTGAAAATGCTACTATTCAGCAAAAGGAGCTGGGTAAACAATTGGGTGCTATCGGAAAAGCAGCCGAATCTACCAATGAAATTGCCGTAAACAAGTACTTAGAAGAAGGTCAGGCAAATGCTTTGGGTCAGAATATTACTATAGGTAAGGGAGTTAATGTAAAACAGCTTGCTGAATCTAAACAGGAAGTTAGTAAAAAGGCAATTCACCATCCGGTTCAACTGGATATCGCAACTAAAGATTTATATGCCAGATTAGGAGATAGTAGTTCATCCACTGTCCGCTTGTCTGCCATATTAGAAATTGATAAAATTAACAGTATCAACAAAAACACACTCAATAACCTGGCTAAAACTTTAAACCACGATTCAAACAGTAATGTTCGTCTTGCCGCACTCGAAGTGATGGGGCAATATGTTAACAATAAACATGTTTCATCGCTGTTGGTCAACTCTTTTTCTACACAAAACGACCCTCTGGTACAATTAGGTTTAATCGGATTGATCGGAAAAATAGACAATGTGAAAGTTGAGGACAGGCTATTTGCACTTGCAGACGACCCTAATACTTTGGGTGCTGTTAAGGATGAAGCCTATCTGGCACTGCTTAATCAAAATAAACTTTAACTACAGCCAGGCCTGGTGATGTATTAAATAACGCTAACTAAAAAATCACACAAATCTAAAAAGATAAAAATATGAAAAGACAATTTATACTCCTTGCCGCCTTAATAATTTTTGCAACCTCTGCATGGGCACAGAAAGAATTCAAATTAGCGAAATCCACAGGCCGCCTTAATCTGAACATCAGTGGCGCGCTTGTAGAAGGGTATAGCGGAAACGAAATTATTTTCTCAATTCAGAAAGCTGAAGAAGAGTTGGTTGATGAGCGTGCAAAAGGGCTTCAGCCACTAAGCGGTTCCGGTTTTGTTGATAATACCGGGCTGGGTTTGGATGTCTCTAAAAATGGTGACGACGTAAATGTCAATGTGGTCGGCAGAAAGCTAAATGGTATTTTGAGTATAAAGGTTCCTCAAAATGTGAAAATATCTTTTTCAAACACCAGTAATCTTTACCATGATGAAATTATTCTTAAAAATCTGAAAAATGAAATTGAGGTATCTACAACCTACAATAAAATTAAACTGGAAAATAATACCGGGCCGATGAATGTCAAAACGGTATATGGCTCCATCGATGCAGTTTTTTCAAGTGATATCAAAGGACCTGTATCAATTATATCAGTATATAATTATGTTGATGTTACCTTGCCTGCTGCAACAAAAGCGAATATAGAATTAGGCTCTACCTACGGCAAGCTGTATGCGGCAGATCAGTTTAAAATAGCCATTGATAAAAATAGTGGATCGGATGATAAGACTTCAAATTCTGATACAGTAAATGGGGTAAGAATTAGTGGGATAGCCACCGCCAGCGGTACCACCAAGACCATTACTGGCAGCCAGAATAAAATGGCTGAAGTTACTGTTACAGGGAGAAAAAGCGACGGAGACAATTCGCCAGGAACGGTTTGGAATACTGGTGATATCATTGTAAGAGGATACAGTGCTTTTAGAGAGGGCGAACGCATTAAAGGAACGATAAACGGAGGTGGGGCCGACCTGATCTTTAAGTCGAATTACAAAAATGTTTATTTAAGACAGCAATAATCAAAAGCCATGAAATCATTTATCTTCACAGGGCTTTTAATAGCTGTACTGCCAGTTTATGCTTTTTCTCAGAGCAAGTTGACCAAAACTTACCCGGTACAAAATGATCAAAGAATTGAGTTTAAGTTCGACTATCCCAAATTGATCCATATAAGCAGCTGGGATAAAAAAGAAATTGAAGTTAATGCTTCCGTAAATATCAATAATGGTGCAAATGATAGTGCTTTCACGCTAAATGAAACTACGGTAGATGGCAAGATAGCTATCAGTAATAAGATTGATCTTGATAAAATCCCTGATTCCTATTATATCATGGCAAATGGTATCAAAACAAAGTTTAGCAGTAAACAGGATATGGATAATTATAAAAGAGATAAAGCAGACAACAGGAATGCAGTTTCTTATTATCAGCAGAAAGATATAGTAGTGACCATTGAAATCAAAGTGCCAGCCAATATAAGTACTAATCTGGTATCTGTTTACGGGATGGTAGAGCTGGATAACTTTAATGGGCCGATAAAGGTTGATGCTACCTATGGAGGTATAGATGCCAGCCTGAACGAAAGCAAAATAGGAGAGATTAAGCTTACTAGCCGGTTTGGAAAAATTTATAGCAATCTTCAGTTAAAACCAACGGTACAAACAGAGCAAAATTTCTATACTTCTATCACTGCTTCTCCTGGTACAGGTCCTGCCTATGATATCAAATCATCCTACGGAAATATATATCTCCGTAAGAGTCCAAGATAGTTTAGTAAACAGTAGTAATGGTTTTAGTTGCCGAAAATGCCCTGGGTTATCCCTTGGCATTTTTTTTGATAATGCCCACTGTATCAAATAATTTACTAGTATAGTTAATTCAATAGTTCTATCTTTCCGTGAGAACTATAAAATTAACTCTCTTATGAACGAGCTCACCAAAGCAGATGTAAAAGGACCGGTTATTGGTCTTTTTTTGATGATTATATTTACTTCTTTATGGGCAGTGATAGCCGAAATATCATTAAATAACAGGGACCATAAAATCCTGGGTGCAGTATTTGTGCTGATTATTATAACGTTGATTGCAAATTATATCAGGTCATTACTATTTTTAAAGAAACTTCCCGAACAGCCGGCTAAGGAATTTGATCCGGAAGCTGCGAAACGGAAAAAACAATTTCTCACCATTACAACACTTGAAGGTGTTGGTATCGGTATGAGTAACATTTTGCTGTCCATATTCCATTTACAAAAATATTTTATTCCCTGTATGGCCTTAATTGTAGGATTGCATTTCTTACCATTAAGCAAAGTATTCAATAGCAGGTTTCATTTTTATATGGGCTGTTATACCTCTTTTATTGCTCTTTTAGGTTTAATGTTTATCAGGTTTGAAGTTTTGCCGCCAGCTCTTATTGCGGCATTCGTATGTGTGGGATGCTCCCTTTGCACGATTGCTTTCGGAATAATGTTTATCACCCAGATCAACGCAAAAAGATTGTTAGCCTAAAATAGGGTATTAATACCCGAATCATTATATTGCATTATGGATCAATATGATAGCCGGGTTGATGATTACATCGCTAAAAGCGCAGATTTTGCAAAGCCTATTCTTACACATCTCCGTGATCTTGTGCACAGGGCCTCACCAGAATTAAAGGAGACAATGAAATGGAGTTCACCTTTTTTTGATCATGAAGGTCCCGTATGTCAGCTGGCAGCATTCAAACAGCACTGTGCGTTTGGGTTCTGGAAAGCTGCATTAATGGAAGACCCTAACCAGATATTAAATCAGCAGCCCGATACTGCCGGCAGTATCGGGCGTATTACCAGTCTTGCAGATTTGCCTGCAGATGAAGTGCTAATAGCTTATATTCAACAGGCTTTATCGCTAAATTTGCAAGGCATTAAAGCTGCTCCCCGGGTTAAAGCTACCGCCGACAAAACCGCACTCTCCATTCCATCATATTTCACTGAAATACTAGATAAAAATTACCTCGTCAAACAACAGTTCGAAAAATTCAGTCACTCACAACAGAAAGAATACATCAGCTGGTTTGAAGATGCTAAAACCGAAGCTACCCGCAATAAACGTTTGGAAACAGCAACGGAATGGATTGAGGAAGGGAAAATAAGGAACTGGAAATATAAATAGTGATCCTATAAAAGATCTAATCAACAGGGATACAGAAATCAACGATATACTTCTTCTCCGGATGTTTCTCCGGGTCGTTGTGGTAAATCTCGAAGCTATTTCTATCCGTTGTTTTATACCCGTTTTTGTTTAGCCAGATATATAACTCCGTCCAGGTTTTTCCGAAATCTGCACCGGCCAGTTCAAAATGGCCGACCACAAATTTCCCTTTGTCGATAGTACGCATACCAATTTCTCCGCCTGTTTCTACGGGTTTGTCTAACAATATACAAGCACTCATTCTCACTTTATCAGGCGCGGTAATCTTAAAACTGTCATGGTAAACTGTGATCATTTTCAGATCAGGAGAATCCATTAAACCCTTCGGTCCGGCCCAGGCCATCAGCCTTCCAAATGTAGCCGCTAAATTTGCCTGTCCTACGTGTGAGATATAAGCCAGGTTCAACAAAGGCATTTCTTTGATTTCAATATTTGCTTTCATTTTTATCATTGTTTGGTGATTATCAATGTCACAAATGTATTTTTCAAAAATTACTATTTCTTGTCCGTTCTTGCTATTCACTTTACTGATCTTGCTAAATTTATCAGAGGAGTTGCGGAATTGAGTGGGACTGATACCGTAGAATTTTTTAAAAGCCCTGGTGAACGAGGAGTTACTGTTAAAACCGTATCTCAAAGATAGTGATGTTATGGTCACCTCCTTTTTCCTCATTAAAATTGAAGCTGCCTTTTCAATTCTTTTTCGGGTGATATAAACATTCAGAGATTCCTTTCTTAGTGCTTTAAAAATTCTGTGGAAATGAAAAGGTGAATAACAGGCTATTGCAGCAATGATTTCGAGGGTCAACTCCTGATCTAAATGATGATCTATAAAGTCGATCGCCTTATTTATGCGGTTTGCATATTCAGCATGGATAATATCTTCTTTTTCCGTCATTAGTAAGAGCTAAGATAATGGAAATGGTAATTATTTAATCAGGATAACGTTAAGTCATTAATACAGTTTAACAAACATTCATTGATCTTTAACTTTAATAATTATTAATTGATAAAAATATAATCTTTAAGGAGTAAGTGATATAAAACAGATAAATGATACTTTATGTATCGTAACCAGCCCCAATATGAAGAATAACTTGCAGCAACTTTATGGAAATATAGATATTTACCTGTTTGATCAGTTGCTGAAAGGCACTTTTGATGATTGTCACCGGGTTCTCGACGTGGGCATGGGTGGTGGAAGAAACCTTCCTTATTTTCTGCAAAACGGTTTTGAGGTATACGGTGTTGATCCCAATGCTGATGCTGTAGCAAGCGTTAAACAATTGTCTGCGCTGCTGGCACCGGATAACTTGCTTGATAATTTTGTAGTAGCCTCAGCAGAGGATTTACCTTCAGAATCAGATTTTTTTGATTTAGCGATATGCAGCGCCGTGCTCCATTTTGCCAATAGCCACGAACAATTTGATGCAATGCTCCGTTCCATCTGGCGGGTAATTAAACCTGGTGGCTATTTTTTCGCCAGACTGGCATCTGATATCGGGATCGAGGAACTGGTTTTTGAATTAGGTGATGGTGGTGTTTACCTGCTGCCGGATGGTTCCACCAGGTACCTGGTAAACCAGGAAACTTTACTCCATTACACAGGTTTGCTTAATGGCGAATTGTTTGAGCCTATAAAAACAACCAATGTGCAAAATTTGCGGTGTATGACTACCTGGTGCCTTCGCAAGAGTTTTTAAGTCAGACTCATACTCAGTCTTACCATCTGTTAGCTTCAATAAGTTTGCCCAAAGCGTAATGCAATATATATACGCACCAGAATTCAGCACAAAGCCGGCAGGAGTGAGGGTTATGTAAAATAATCAACCTGCAAAAAACGGGTGGCTCAATGATGAACCACCCGTTTATAATAACTATTTCTATCTGCTTACGTGATCACTGATAAAGGTAATGGTATTCTCTAAGCAGTTCGTCCCGGATATTGCTCCAATGCAACCGTTAAACAATCCATCGCTTTGTTCAGATCGTCTGTATTCAGTACGTAGGCCATTCTCACCTCATTTTTACCAGAACCTGGTGAAGAATAAAAACCCGTAGCTGGGGCCATCATTACCGTCTCTCCATTCAATTGGAAATCTTCCAGCATCCATTGGCAGAATTTATCCGCATCGTCGATAGGGAACTTCGCAACCACATAAAATGCGCCACCAGGATTAGGGCAGAACACACCATCAATCGAATTTAAGCGAGAAACCAATGTATCCCTGCGTAGTGTATATTCTTTGTTAACTCCTTCAAAATAACTATCTGGCGTATCTACAGCAGCAGTTCCTGCGATTTGCTCCACTAAACCCGGACTCAACCTTGCCTGTGCAAACTTCAATGCCGATTTAATTACTTCTTTATTCTTAGTGATCATGCAGCCTAAACGTGCTCCGCAAGCACTGTATCTTTTAGATACCGTATCGAGGATAACTACGTTTTCTTCCAGCCCTTCTAAGTGCATTGGAGAAATAAACTCACGTCCGTCATAGCAGAACTCACGGTAAGCCTCATCAGAGAACAAAAACAAGTCATACTTCACACACAATTCTTTCAAAGCTTCCAGTTCTTCTCTTGAATACAAATATCCCGTAGGGTTATTCGGGTTACAAATGATTATTGCTTTGGTTTTAGGGGTAATCAGTTTTTCGAATTCTGCGATCGGAGGAAGGGCAAATCCATTCTCAATGTAAGAAAGGATCGGTTTTACCACAACATTGCTCATGCAGGCAAAACCGTTATAATTCGCGTAAAATGGCTCCGGAATAATGATCTCATCACCTTCGTTTACGCAGGTTTGCATAGCGATCGTAATCGCTTCAGATCCGCCCATGGTCACCAAAATATCCTCTGGTGTGATGTCGTAACCTAATTTATTATAATATTCAGTCAGTTTAGTCCTGTAGCTTAAAGTACCCTCAGAGTCGGTATAAGCCCAAACATCAAAGTCAATGTTTTTGATTGCGTTTAACATTCCTTCCGGTGTAGCGATATCCGGCTGTCCGATGTTCAAATGATAAACTTTTTTACCTTCCTTTTTTGCTTTGGCAGCGAACGGGGTAAGCTTTCTTATAGGTGACGCGGGCATTGATATCCCTTTTTCTGAAATGTGTGGCATGGGGCAAAAATAAAAAACCTCGTTGATTAACGAGGTTTTAATAATAAAAATATTTTGGGTGATTATTTAGTTGCTGCTGCTACTGTTTCACCTTTAATGTACAATACTTTAGTTGTTGTTTTAGCATTTGAAGTAACCGTGATGCTTTTGCTAAAAGGTAATGGTGAACCTGCAGGTGTGTAAGTCACAGTAATTTTTCCAGATTCTCCTTTTTTAACAGGAGTCTGCGTGTATTTAGGAACAGTACATCCGCAAGTAGTTTCTACCTTGGTTAAAATCAAAGGCTGATCTCCAACATTGGTGAAGGTAAAGTCTACAGTAACTGGTTTAGTCAACGAAATTTTACCGAAATCAAACGATTCTTTATCGAACTTAAATTCTGCTGGTTTGCTCTGTGCAAAAGTAGTAAGTGTAACACCTAAGACAAAGGTTAATAGTACAATTAGCTTTTTCATGTTTGTATGTTTTACACAAATTTAATGATTTCATTCGCAATTCAAAGAGATTAGCTAATATATATATTACGCTACTTGTCAGGTCGTAATTTAGAAAATATGTATCTTTGCCCAATAAACTTTTGTGCTTATGTTGTTAAATGATAAACTTACCACTAATCCAATTGATGCCTCAGAATTAAGTTTCGATGACTTTAAAAAGATCGTTGTTGAAGATTATAAAATTGCGTATGAGAGCAGACAAGCGAGTTTATTGGGCCGTAAGGAAGTCTTAACTGGCAAGGCTAAATTTGGTATTTTTGGCGACGGGAAAGAGCTGCCACAGATTGCCATGGCTAAAGCTTTTAAAAATGGCGACTGGCGTTCGGGTTATTACCGTGACCAGACTTTTGCTTTTGCTGCGGGCATCTGTACCATCAAGGAATTTTTTGCGCAATTGTACGCAAATCCTGATGTAGAGGCCGATCCTGCATCTGCAGGACGCCAGATGAACTGTCACTTTGCAACCCGTTCTTTAAACGAGGATGGCTCATGGAAAGACCTGACAGCCATGAAGAATTCATCTTCGGATATTGCACCTACAGGCGGACAAATGGCGCGTTTAGTAGGATTAGCTTATGCGTCTAAATTATACAGGCAAAACCCGGAACTGGATTACCTGAAAAACTTTTCTGTAAATGGTGACGAGGTAGCTTTTGGTACGATAGGGAATGCTTCTACTTCGGAAGGTGTTTTCTTCGAAGCGATCAATGCTGCGGGTGTATTGCAGATCCCAATGGCGATGTCTGTATGGGATGATGGTTATGGCATATCGGTTCCTGCAAAATATCAGACCACTAAAGAAGATATTTCTGAAATCTTAAAAGGTTTCCAGCGGGATGAAGACAACGCCGGTTTCGAAATTTATAAAGTGAAAGGATGGGATTACCCGGCTTTATGCGAAACTTACCAGCAGGCCATACAGGTTTGCCGTGATGAGCATGTTCCTGTATTGATCCATGTAACAGAGGTTACACAGCCACAAGGCCACTCTACTTCTGGTTCTCATGAGCGCTACAAAGACAAGGCAAGACTGGCATGGGAAAAAGAGTTCGACTGTATCCGCCAGATGCGTTTATGGATGCTGGAATCTGCGATTATCACAGAAGAAGACCTGCAGGTGATAGAAAATACAGCTAAAGAACTGGTTCGTGAAGCACAGAAAGAAGCCTGGAATGAGTTCCTTGCTGATATTAAAATAGAGAAAGAGGAGGCTTTGGAATTGATCAGGAATTTGCCTGGAACCAATCCTGCACTTAAAAAAATAACTGATACACTGGCAGGCACGCCAGATGCACAGCGTAAAGAATTAATCTCCGCTGCCAGGAAAGCGCTGCGTTTAACTGTAGACCAGCTAAGCCCTGAAAGAGCACAATTATTAGCCTGGTATGAGCAGGAGAAAGCGAGTAACGAAGAGCGTTACAACTCTAAATTGTTTACTGATGGCAACGAAACTCCTGGTAATATTGAAATAGAAGCAGCAGCCTATTCAGACAACAGTAAAATGGTGGATGGGAGAGAATTGCTGAATGCTTGTTTTGATGCCAATTTTGCGCGTGACCAGCGTTTGGTTGCATTTGGTGAAGACCTAGGGGCGATAGGTGATGTAAACCAGGGATTTGCTGGTCTGCAGGCGAAGTATGGAGAGTTAAGGATTTCAGATACCGGCATCAGGGAAATGACCATTGTTGGGCAGGGAATTGGTTTGGCCCTCCGCGGATTAAAGCCAATCGCAGAGATTCAATACCTGGATTACCTGTTATATGCGTTGAATATATTAAGTGATGATCTTGCCAGTTTGTCGTACCGTACTAAAGGCGGGCAGAAAGCACCGGTTATCATTCGTACACGTGGTCACCGTTTAGAAGGAGTATGGCACTCCGGTTCTCCGATTGCATTAATATTGGGCTCTTTACGTGGTTTACACCTATGTGTGCCGCGTAACATGACCCAGGCTGCCGGAATGTATAATACCTTATTAAGAGCGGATGAACCCGCTTTAGTGATCGAATGTCTCAACGGTTACCGTTTGAAAGAAATGATGCCAGAAAATGTGGGTGATTATACCGTACCATTGGGTAAAGCAGAAGTGATCAGAACAGGGACAGATATCACGATTGTTTCTTATGGTTCTACGCTTAGGGTAGTAGAAGAGGCTGCTGAAGAGCTGGCAGAAATGGGTATCAATGTAGAAATTATTGATCCGCAAACCCTGCTGCCGTTTGATCACGAACACTTATGCGCAGCTTCTTTAAAGAAAACAAATAAATTGTTAATCGTAGATGAAGATGTGCCGGGTGGAGGATCTGCCTATATTTTACAGCAAGTATTAGAAAAACAAGGCGGTTATTACCATCTTGACGGACAACCGCAAACTTTAACTGCCAAGGCCCACCGCACCCCCTATGGTACTGATGGTGATTACTTCACAAAACCTTCCGTAGATGATGTAATTGAAACAGTTTATAACATGATGCACGAGCACAATAAAACCAAATTCCCTGCTATTTTTTAGGAGGAAAATTAGTAATATTCAAAACAGTATTTCAATCAAAAAAAGGCTTTAACGTTCAGTTGAAGCCTTTTTTTGTTCTATGTAACTAGGTTTGTCCAACATGTTCGAATTGTTATTTTGCCTGATTCATTTCCCTGGCATACTTCCGTAATAGGTAAAGAAGAATCGGTGTATGGTATATTTGTATTACTTAATATTCAAAATTAAAGATCATTGGACATCATACGTGCAAATCAGAAGGAGGTGCAGAGTTCGTATTAATAGATGAGGTTGGCCAGATGAAATTCGAAGGGCCCACAGTTGAGGAGTATCTCTATGCTGCAGGACTAAGAAACTCGTCAGGCGAGATCATCTAAAAAAAAAGTTAGGTAGCGTTTTCATGACCTTCTAATGAGTTTCAGCATT
>Ga0247816_10000844_pt1 | contig 16060 bp, 10 predicted proteins | sample UWRJL209509C1_FD_179930 | JGI IMG/M metagenome (GOLD analysis project Ga0247816, IMG submission 179930) | Plant litter microbial communities from Arlington Agricultural Research Station in Wisconsin, United States - UWRJ-L209-509C-1 | ecosystem: Environmental > Terrestrial > Plant litter >...
CTTACCGGGCAAACCTCATATAAAAAACACATCATGATAAAGTCATTGGGCAAATTGATGGTATAACCGCCAACAACAGCTATGCTGGTAACCGGCTTTATATGCTCACGAAGTTCAGCACAGCATTCTATCATCGTATCACACATGATCTTTTTTAACTGCGCATCAGGTAACATCCAGTACATATCCGAGATTTCAGTCAGGCTCATCTTGCAATAGGTATGAAGCCATGAGTCTGTGGCAGCAATACTCCTGCCCTTCCCAATTTTGCACAGGTAATCATAGATCACCTCATTCACTGCATGTTCTGTATCATCTTCGCCCCGCATAAAAAAACGGAATAAAAAAACCGGTTCACAAATTGTTGCAGCACGTCTTCCGGTCTTAACTGGTGGATGCCGCAGGCTATTAAAAACTCTTCGGGATATACTGCTATAGCTGCTGTTTGATCTTGATCCATTTTCTTCAGATTTACAATACGATGGGTTTAATTTCTATGTGCTTTATTGAATTGTGCCACTTCCGGAATGCGGTCTTAAAGCGTGCATACCTCACATCGAAATCCAGTTCCTCTTTCATCTGCTGGTACAAATCAGTGAGCATATCGTGATATTGGTCATGGTTGGTTTGGTCCAGTTCCTCAGAACCCTGGGAAAGGTCGTCACTGATCCGGTAGAAAACCTCCATATAATGGTTATCCCCATCTCGTAACGCCTTCCCTTTTGCATAGAGTATGGGCAGGGAAATATTATCAATCAGGTTCTTGATGATCCGTTCCGGTAAAACACCGTACAGGAAACAAACTACAACCAGGCTATCGCTGAGCTGGAGGGCGCAGCCACCCGGCAGACCGATCTCGCTCACTTGATCAGTATCCTGGCAGATCGCTTCCCTGAACTTTTTTAAGACGGGAACCAGCAGGGCACGTTTGGCACTTTCATTGGTAGCCCCGTCGTCTATGATCTCATCCAGCTGTTCTTTACAGATCACATGGAGGACTTTATCTTTTGCCAGCGTTCCCGGTCAAGGGAATGCATGAATTGGCTGTAAATGATGATGTTCACCGCAAACTCAATCCTTGATAACGTTTCGCAGAATAGGGAACTGTAATAAAAATTATCGACAAAATGCTGTAAAAATACTTCGGGACGGACGTGGCGGACCGCGCAGCTTACGATAAAATCTGCGGGATAACCGGTAATACCGGATAGCGTTGATGTTTTCATAATATTGGAGGTAAAAACCGTTATCCTTTTGATCGGATAACGGTCAGGATGAAGAGTTGGACATTAGGCTTCTACATAATAAATTCCTTTACCAGCTTTTTCGCCCCTGGTTAAGGCTCCCTGCTCTTCACCGTCACAGAAACGGTTTAATGCATTTTCCAGATAGGTAGGGCTTAACGTCACTTTCAGGAAACGGTTCAGCGCGTGGTAAATTTTAGCGGGCAGGCGGGATTTATGGAAGTAACCGGCACGGATCAGTATTTCTACCGCTTCGTTGGCAATCCGGGTATCGAATTCATTGTTTTCGATGATCTTTACCGCTTCGGGCAGTTCTTCCTGGAAAGTGAGATAGGGCACCTTTGTATGGCCAGCAAAAACACTGCATGTATATTTAAACTTGTCGCCAATTATTTCGGTTTCTATCTCTACATTGACAAGGTTATCATCTACCACATCAGGAAAGAAGGTTTTAAAGTTTTTCTCCTGCAGGGCGGCGGCCACAGCCCGGATGTCATCCATCGTATAGGTATCGGCTTCCAGCCGCTCGATGTTGGTTACATAATCAGCAGGGCGGCCCATCAAAAAAGAAAGTTTTTCTGCGGTCAGTTTTTTGGCCAGTCTTTTTACCGTTACACGGTGCTGGATTTCCAGCTGGTTGCGGGTCATTTGTTTAGTGGTGTTACTCATGTTGTTAATTTTTAAGGTAGTTAATGGTTACAAAAATTTAGGCACAGCAATCCCAATGGGATCAGATCCGTATTTTAAATAGGTGTTGAAGTTTTAAAAAAAGGTATTAGAAATTAAATCAGCCCGGGGGTTTGGCTGTACTAGTGCCGGCGTGGGAAAGCACGGCGAATTCATCAGTGGGGCCACCGAAAAATTCAGGATACAGGATTGTATCTAAAGGAAGTTGTAGGTTGAGGAAAAGGTAAATTTGTGTTTGCATTGCTGTTATGGTTTAAGGCATTTTAGCAATGAAACTGATTTGAAAGGAGCAAAGAAAATAGGGTTGCTCCCCGCACGCAGTCCTACCCCCTCGGAGGGGCGAAGATAAATCTTCTAACACGCAGTACGGAGAGCAACCCTAATTTCCATACAAAGGTACAGAAACCGGGTAGCTTTATCCTCCAATACTTTGCGTGTTTAAGATTTCCGAGGTCTAGGACTGCAAAGTTTCGTTAGTTTTAATACCAGTTCAATTATAACCGATCATTAATATTAACAACGCTTAATGATCATACAGTAAAATTAGCTAATATAATTAGCAATAACAAATTAACTTAGGATTAATTTTAATTTATTTATTAACATCTGAATCGTTCATATTTTTCTATACTGCACATCTGAGCTAAAAATACATTCACAATTAATACCATAAAGATTCTTAAAAGAGTCAGATCTTTCACTACAGAGCTAAATACCATAAAAACATATCATAAGTAAATAAATTATACACAAATACAACAATATCATGATAAAATTTATCTACTTTTGACGAAATAATTGATAAAAAAATATTTACGACAAAATATTTATTCAAGACAAATCAAATGAATCCCACAAGTGAATTGATGACCAGTAGATTACCTAAAGTTTTTAAAATGCTGCGGAAGAAAGACAGAATGAGCCAAATGCAAGTGGCAAAAAAGGTATCTATCACTAAATGCGGTTATGGGCATTATGAAAGAGGTACTCGTGAGGTGACCGTGAAAACGTTAAGAAAAATCGCCGGAGTATTTAATTTAACGACTGCGCAAATATTAGGAATTGCTAGTGAGATTTATCATGAAGAGAATACTTCCATTGTAGAAGATTTAAAAAAGAAGCTAATAGAAAAAGACGCAGAATTAGACAATCTGCAAAAGCTTGCGATCAAACTTAGCACTGAACTGCACGGTTAATAACACTATTTCTAAACATACACACACCAATAGAACAGAGTCTTTCTTTAATTAGTAAGGCTTTGTTTGTTTCTAGATCCAGGGTTTAGCTTTCAAGTTGTGAACAACTCTAATAGTTTGTCTCTTTTTATCTGTAGAAGCTAAAGCGCAACTTCTTCAGTTGCGCAGGCCGCAATGTGCGGAAGGGATATTTTAGGATATTTCTTTAAAGTGTCCATAAATTGAAGCCTTCTCTCCTCTTCCGGCACGTCAATCAAATCCACCGCGATCAGCAAATCAATGCTCACCTGAAAAAAGTAAGAAATACGCTGCATAAGATACAGCGGAGGCTCCGATTTAGCATCTTCATACTTCGCATATCTTCCCCTGCCAATGAGCAGCTCATTGGCAACCTGAAGCTGGGAGTAATTCTTCTGCGCTCGCAGGTACCGTAAATTATCCGACAGAATAGACATTTTGCTAATATTTATAGTATCAAAAATAGTGATTAATACTAATATTAATAGCAATTTTGTCAAATACTTATTAACTATTTTTATGGAGAGGGCAATTGTACATATGGATCTGGATACATTTTTCGTATCCTGCGAAAGGCTAACTAACTCTAAATTAATGGATATCCCCTTAATTATAGGTGGTGGAGACAGAGGTGTGGTGGCCTCCTGCTCGTATGAAGCAAGGTACTTTGGGGTCCGTTCTGCAATGCCAATGAAAATGGCCATGTTGCTTTGCCCCCAGGCAAAAGTGATCAAGGGAGATATGGAATTGTATTCTAAGTTATCCCATGAAGTAACGCAGGTAATCGAAGAAAAGGCTCCTGTAATGGAGAAGGCGAGTATAGACGAATTCTATTTGGATATTACAGGGATGGATAAGTTTTACGGGGCTTATTCCTGGACAAATGAACTCTCCCAATCGGTTACTAAAGAGACCGGTCTCCCTATCAGCTTCGCGCTATCAGTAAATAAAACAGTATCAAAAATAGCTACCGGCGAAGGTAAGCCCAAAGGGAACCTGCAGATCCCGGAGGTGATGGTACGCCCGTTTTTAAATCCGCTTTCTATACGTAAAATCCCTATGCTGGGCGAAGTAACTTTTAACCTCTTATCACGGATTGGCATCAGGAATATACAGACGCTTTCTGAAATGCCGGCAGATGTGCTGCAGCAGATGATCGGTAAAAACGGGTTGGAATTATGGAAGAAGGCCAATGGCATAGATCATCATCCTGTAGAGCCTTACAGGGAACGAAAGTCAATTTCTAAGGAACACACGTTTGACCAGGATACAATAGATATCCCTAAGTTAAAATCGCTGATGGTGTCTATGGTAGAGAAACTGGGCTTCCAGCTACGCTCTGAGCAATGGCTTACTTCTACGGTAACCGTAAAAATCAGGTATGCAAATTTTGATACGGAGACTAAGCAATGCAGGATCCCCTACTCATCTGCAGATCATACGCTGAACAAGGTGGTGATGGAGCTTTTCAATAACCTTTATCAGCGTCGGATGCGCCTGCGTTTAATCGGGATCCAGCTCAGTGGATTAGTGCGGGGAACCTACCAGATCAACATATTTGAAGATACTGTAGAAATGATGGCGCTGTACCAGGCAATGGACAAAATGAAAAACCGCTTCGGTATCGATGCCATTGTAAGGTGTGCTGGTATAGAAGGAAAACCTAAAACGAAATAGCATGTATTTAAACTGTCACTCCTTCCACAGCCTGCGTTATGGTACTATTCCACTGCAGGAACTCATCGAACAAGCTGTCGTAAATAAGGTTACGGCAATGGCATTAACAGATATCAATACCGTTACCGGGATCTATGATTTTATCAAAACCTGTGAAGACAAAGGTATCAAACCCTTAGTGGGCATGGAATTCAGGCACGAATACAAGCTCCATTTTATCGGCCTGGCCAAAAACCGGGAAGGTCTTGGAGAAATGAACCGTTTCCTTACTCAGCATAATTTTGAGGACTCCCCCCTCCCGCTTGCTGCGCCAGAATTTGAAAATGTGATTATCATCTATCCGATAGAGAACGTTCCCCAGGTTTTAAGGGCTTACGAATATGTTGGAATCCGCCCGGAGCAGCTGTTGTTACGCTATCAGGCGAAATGGAAAACCTATCTGGATAAAATGGTGGTTTTACAGCCCATCACCTATAGTACTAAAAAGGAGTTTAACCTGCACAAGATCCTTCGGGCGATAGACAAGAATGTGATCCTTTCCAAACTTACGGAAGATGATTATTGTAAAACGAATGAATTTATGCGGCCACAGGATTTATTGATTGCTCAATACAAAGACTATCCGCAGATTTTAGAGAACACTGAACAGGTAATAAAAGACTGTAATTTCGAATATGATTTTGACACGCCGAAGAACAGGAAGTTTTATACGCGTGACAGGAAAAGTGATATGAGTTTGCTGACTAGCCTGGCTTATCATGGGTTAGAAAAGAAATATGGTAAAAATCCTGAAGCCCGGGCAAGGGTAGAAAAGGAACTGAAAGTGATCGACGAACTGGAATTTAGCGGTTACTTTTTAATCACCTGGGACATTATCCGCTATAGCAACAGTATGGGTTTCCTGCATATCGGCCGGGGTAGCGGAGCGAATAGTATTGTAAGTTATTGCCTGGGGATTACCGCAATTTGTCCGCTGGACCTGGATTTATATTTTGAACGATTTCTGAACCTGAACAGGAAAAGTCCGCCCGATTTTGATATTGACTGGAGCTGGAAAGAGCGGGACACAATCCTGGAATACATCTTTGACCGTTACGGCCGCGATCATGTAGCCTTTTGCGGTACCAATGTAGAATTCAAATACCGGTCTATCTTACGAGAAGTGGGAAAGGTTTTCGGCCTCCCTAAAGAAGAGTTAGATGCGCTGGCGATAAATCCTATGCACCTGCACGATCAGAACTCTGTAATCGCCCAGATACATAAATACGGCGAGATGATGGAGAAATATCCAAACCAGCGGAGTATGCACTCTTGCGGGATCATCATTTCTGAAGAGCCCATTACGAACTTTACTACACTGGAAATGCCGCCCAAGGGATTCCCTATCGTTCAGTTTGATATGCATGTGGCCGAAGAGATTGGTTTCGAAAAGTTCGACATATTGAGTCAGCGAGGCATCGGCCATATCGACGACAGCGTAAAACTGATCGAGAAAAACCAGGGCATCCGGGTGGATATCCGCAATAATAAGATTTCGCTGAACGAGGCCAGGTGCAATACCTATTTAGAGAAAGGACATACAATTGGTTGTTTCTACATTGAAAGTCCCGCTATGCGCGGTTTACTTCGGAGGTTAAAATGTAATGACTATAAAATACTAGTTGCCGCATCCTCCATTATCCGTCCTGGTGTTGCGCAAAGCGGAATGATGAAGGAGTATATCTTCAGGCACAACTACCCGGACAAATTTGAGTACTTCCATCCCGTATTTAAAGAACAACTAGGCGAAACCTATGGCATTATGGTTTACCAGGAAGATGTGATCAAGATTGCCCTGCACTATGGCGGATTACCCGCAGCAGATGGTGATATTTTGCGCAGGGCGATGAGTGGAAAAGGCCGGTCCAAAGCAGCATTACAAAAGGTGAAGGATAATTTTTTTGCTTCATGCGAAGCGCAAGGACACCCTTTTAAATTAAGCGAAGAGATTTACCGGCAGATTGAATCTTTTGCAGGATATTCCTTTTGTAAGGCTCACTCTGCTTCTTATGCGGTAGAAAGTTACCAGAGTCTGTACCTGAAAGTCCACTTCCCTATAGAGTTTATGGTAGCGGTAATCAATAACCAGGGCGGATTTTACCGGACAGAGGTTTATGTGCATGAAGCAAGGATGTCGGGGGCTACGATCCTGAATCCTTGCGTCAATAAAAGCGAATACCAAACTACTTTGTATGGGGTTGAAGTTTACCTCGGTTTTATGCAGTTGGACGGTTTACAGTCTAAGCTTGCCCAGCAGATCATTGAAGAACGGGAGCTGAATGGATTATACGTTTCCCTGGAAGATTTTATCAACCGGGTTCCGATAGGGATTGAAGGGATTCAGATCTTGATTTTTATCGGCGCGTTTAGGTTTACGGGTAAAACAAAGAACCAGCTCCTTGTGATCGCAAGGCTGATACTGGTGAATTTTAAGCCCGAAAACCGTGGATTAATGCTGATCCAGGAGCCTGTTAAGGATTACAAATTGCCCGTGTTGGAACGGTCTAAGTTCGAAGATGCTTTTGACGAGATCGAACTGCTGAGCTTCCCTGTCTCCTTCTCTCCTTTCGAATTGCTGCAAACCAAGTACCGGGGAGATGTAATGGCGAAAGACCTGGTGAAACACCAGAAGAAACAGGTGAAGATGATCGCTTACCTGATATCCCGGAAACATGTTCCGACTAAGATGGGCGCCATGTACTTTGGCACCTGGATAGATGTGGAGGGAGAACTGTTTGACACTGCCCATTTTACAAATAGCCTAAAGCAGTATCCCTTTCAGGGAGGCGGTTGTTATTTGCTGCTGGGCAATGTAGAAGTGGATTATCACTTCCCTACAGTGACCATTGTAAAAATGGCGAAGATGCCTTTTATTCCTGATCCCAGGTTTTCTAATTCGGATGAACGGCAGTATAAGACCCACCAGAATATTAAGGAGGATGTGAGTATGACCAACCGGGCACCTTATCCTCAGGCACAGGATATTAATTTGCCAAGGCAGAAGATGAAGTGATGATTATTAATGAAGAATGAGTGAGATGGAGAAGTTCCGTTATTTTATAGAAGAGAATGTGATTGACGTTTATCGGCCACAAAATATTGAAGGCATGTACCGGGTAGAATGGGAAGCTACTGATATTACACTGTTAACCGCATACATAATACTTAACTTAATTTGTTAGATAAACTGAACACTAAATCTTATATACATTATTATATTGTTGTACTCTTGTAAAGCAAAAGACAGAGCTAAAAGTGCAGACCGAGGAGTGTAAAATTTACAAAAAAAGAAAAGAGCAGAAAAAAAATCAATAAACATCTGATGTAATAAATATCTGTAGGTTAATCAATTAGAAATCTAGGATTTTATCAATTCCGATTTTTCACCGACTCCACTCATCCACAAGCCTTGAATAGCTCTACTCACTGCGACATAAAAAAGCGATTTTTCGGTTTTCATTATCTGTGATTTTTCAATATCAGATAATGTGTTGTAATCGAAAGGTAATTTTGGTAGCGTCCTACGGTTTACATCTACCAAAAATACATGTTTGAATTCCAATCCTTTCAAACCGTGGAAAGTGGCAATTCTAATTCCTTCATTTGTAGATTTAAATAAATGTTTATCGAGATAAGGAATGTTATGTTGATGAAGATAGTTTCTAAAATCATTGGCAGTGTCTCTAGTACGTGCAGCGATTACGATTTCATTGTAATGCACGCTGGCTTCTAAAAGTCCTTGCACCTGATTTTTGACTGCTTCCAACTCTTGTTCTTTGGATAAATAAAGATTGTACTCAGGCTGCTTCCCGTGAAAGAGTGACAGGTAGCCTGATTTTGATTCTTCTTCACCGTCAAAATCATCGTACCTTTCATCAGCAATTACAGATATTGCCAGATTTTTAATCTCTTCGGTTGTTCGATAATTAATTCGTAGTCGCTTACTTCTTTTGCCACGAATATTTATTCCTGCCTTGGAAAAATTGATAGTTCTGTTATAAATATTTTGCAATGGATCTCCCACTAGAAATAAATCATTTTCACCTTCTTGGCAAAGCGAACGGATAAAGCTTAATTCTACATTGGAGAAATCCTGTAACTCATCAACTATAATATGAGAAAATACATTTTTCTTATTTTCTTGAAGATAGCTGGACAGCATATTATAGATTTCTTCTTTATAATATAAATTCCGTTCTAATTTCTTCTCTGAAAATAATTCTATTAGCTTCCAGACCTCCAATCTTTGCTTTCTAGAAATTGCTTTTCCTCTTCCAATACGGCTTGCTTTTAGATATTCTTCTATTGAATGTATGTTTTGGACTAATATTACCTTCTCGAATTCTTCTTTTAAAAAAACTTCATCAAAAGTAGCTAAGTTTTCGCCTACAACTTCTTCCCAAACTTCTTCAGGGCTTTTCACAGCATTCATCCCGAATACTTTATCAGTGGGTTGTCGCAAGCAAAATTGTTGTGCCAATTGAAATGCTAATGCATTAATATTCTGGATTTTATATTGTTGTGGAGGAATTTCTAAATCATTAGCCAAATTGGCCAAGTTTTCGCTCAGCTCTTTGGTGTAGGTTGTAAACAAAATAGGCTTTTCTAAATTACCTTGAGATGCTAAATATTTTAAGCGGTGTAGTGCTGCAACAGTTTTCCCTGTACCTGCTCCTCCAGACAACTTTAATGGTCCTTTAAAATTTCCGTTTACAAATGAGGATTGCGATGGGTGCAAGTAATATTTCCACTTTTGTAGTGAACCTTTAAGTGCTTCATTTAGGATTTCATCATCAGTATATTCAATAAATGAACGAGCGTTGTTTTTGCTCATTAATTGATTTTCGCTATACTGGCCTTCAAGAATATCGGTTTTCAGACTCTCTATTGATGCACCATCTAAGAGATAAAATAAATTTTCAAAAGCATCTGTCGGAAGATAAGTTTCCAGTTTTTCTAATCCTGCAATATCTTTTACTTTAAATACTGATGGTATCAATACTTCTGGCACACCGATGGCCAATAAATCATCCTGCAAATATAGGCCCATAAACAATGGATAGTCTAACACTTTTGGGATTGTTGCAGAAGTCGTCACCACATGATCCACACTAAATACTTGATACGCTTGGGTTTGCTCATTCCAATCGATTATTTTATTTTTTGCCCAATCCATTGCTTCATCATGATTATCCACCCAAACCAATAAATATAAATCACCGGCAGATACTTCTTTCAATACCGCACGGTACTTTTGGTCGATTCTTGCTGTGCGAAGTGTTTGGTCTTTGAAGGTATTAATTGATTCGAGGTTCAATGCAGTACTTGTAGAATTGGTTCTAAACTTGCCAATAAACTCGGTAATTTTACTTTGAGTTCCCTTATTAATATTAAGGAATGCATCCCAAAATTTGTCATATATAAATAATTTCATCTTTTTAATTTTGTTTTTGATTTAGAATAAAACTTATTTTTTTAAAATCAACTTATATTTTAATTGAATTAATCTCTTCTTTACCATAAATTTTAAACCCCCCATTTCGCAATACTTGTTCAGATTCTAATGTGCTAGGCTGTATGGCTAATTTCAATTCAGATAAAACAAAATCAGCATCTGCCAAAACATTACCTTCATTGTCTAACCAAGAGTCTAAATACTCGGCATTGATTTTCGTTATAAATCCTTTTTCTATTGCTTTTTTAATAATAAAATGGAGATAAGGTTCATACATACCGACCATTTCTATTTCCCATTGAACTACTATTTCATCTGCGGTGTCTTCAATAAATTGGATTTTATCGGAAGACTGAAAAGTATTATTCAAGCTCCAGTATAATTTCCATTGAGATTTATCTATCTCTTGAAACTCACTTAAAGTAATATGCGACAAAATTTGTTGCTGCCCGATATTTACACAAATCTTCCATTCGCAAAACAAAAATGAAGCATCGTATTGAACGGGTATCAATGCATTAAAATCTTTAATTCTGTTTTCTTTTATGTAACTATCCTGCGTAAGTTCGCCGGCAAAAACCAAGTGGAAATGTTCTGGATTAAAAGAAGGTTCCATAAATTTTTTAGTCCAAGAGCCCAGATATAAATACCACGATTTATTCCATATCGAAGTTGGTTGTGTCATTCCGAGCAAAAGGCGGTGTACATTATTTTTCCCTAAAGCATAATTCACACTTTCTCCGGGGGGGATGGTGTGCAATAATTTTTGATAATTTGGAGAAAAATTACGATTAAATAACAACGACAATTCATCTTCTGCTTGTTTATCGCCATTTAATTGTTGTTGGAAAAGATTCAAATCATCCCAAGTAAGTGTCCAAGTGGCAAATTCTGGTTGATCTACAATCGCTTTTCTAATTTTTATGTCTCTTTCAAAAATATTATGCTCAATAGAAGCGTGATATTGATAACCATCCAAATAAACTGCAATTTTTTTTACTTTATCTCTGTATTCTTTTCCTTGATAATTATAGCTTCCACAGACAATCAAAAAATCGGTTCGGGTGCTAAATTCTATTCCATCTTTAGGTCCCAAAACAACTTGAGGTCTTATCCAGTATATTGCATTGATGTCGCCATCATTCAACTGTATTTCATAATAGATACTTCCATTTTCTTTTTTTTCAATAAAGTTATATCCTTTTTGTTGCGCTACGTAAACAGATAATAGTTTGATAAATCGTTCTTCCAGTTCGGATTCTTCTATTTTCCCAGAATTGGTAATCGAAGTCAATCCATTATTATTCAATACCCATTCTTCCGTTTTTTCATAAATTTTTGCAAACCATTTTTCTGCTCTGCTTCGGCTTAAGTCGGCTCTATTGTATTGATTTCCGTAGCTATAAATGCATTTATAACAACCATCGTGCGTTTCTAATTGGCAAGCACAATCCCGAATTGCTTCATAGCTCAACTGCAACAGCAAGGTGAATTCCTTGTAATCGAACAATTGTTCTAAATAACCTGTCCCTCCAGGAATGGTATCGTACAACAACAGAAAACGATCAAATTTGTCTGTATTTTGATTAAATTCTCTATACGCTTGAATCCGGATATGCCCTGGATTTCCTTTAAAATATTTCTTCAACCCAAGTTCCAGTCCAGCTTGAAACATTCTAATATCTGCTTCGCTGTTAAACTCTTGGATAGGTAAAACAATCTTGAGCATTTCTGTCTGCATTTCTCTGAAAAAATACAATTCTTCAAAAACATCTGTATTACCTGCATCATATCGTACAGCTTTGTGCTTGCAATACCCATAATGGAAATCCTTTGTTTCTTGTATCAAATGGGTTGCAGAAACAGATTTTCCACAGTGTTTGCAGGTAACAAATCCTTTGGTAAGTGCTTCAGTATCGTTTATTTTAATTTTGCGAGCATCGTTACCATCTTTCCTGCCATAATTAACTGTGGTTATGGTTGCACTTTTCACATATTCTATCCCAAAAGGAATATCTTTCAATATCCACGCACCTTCCGAGGTTTTAGTATCCAGCAACACGTGATCCATCACTTGGTATTGCTGTTTGTCTCGTTCGTCATTTGCATCGCTTAATGATGCTTTGGCTGCATTATTAAATGATTTTACATTGGTCATTTTTAAAAACCGATGTACGTTGGAAGATGACGACCAAGATGCATCGCCACATTTTGGGCAGTTTCCACTCTACTCAAAGCTGCAGTTTCAATGTGGTCGCATTTCGAGCAAAATCTCTTTTGATGAAAATTGGCCTGATCCGTCCAGTCGAATGTATTCACTCCCGATATCTCAAAACGGTAGCCTTGGGTGTAAAAATAATTTTCCGGCGCCAATTCTTTAATCGCTTGCGAAGCGGCACGTACTATTTCAAAATCCTTGTCGGGATTTAGTGTTGTACTTTCTTCTACTTTTGAGCTTAAGACGTGGGCATTTAATCTCACACCTGTTTCAGGAAAAGCATAATTTGGTAGCACGCCCACATTAGTTAAATGCTCTAAAACATTCCGGGCAGCAATAGATTTTTTTATCCCGTTAAGATTGTTTTTCTCTTTTACGTATTCATCAAACAAAGGATCGCCTTTGGCTAAACTCAGGGTTTTCACCTCATCATCTATTTCTTTTTTACGTTTTTCAAGAAATTGAATTTCTTCTTTTATTTGAATAAAAACATTCAGTAATTCACTATAAAAGCTACCCGATTGTAGTGCTTTTTCTATTGCAGGAAAAATTTGCTCTTTGATGCGTTCATCATATTGTTTCAGAAAATCGATCTTTAACAAAGAAGAATTCTCAGAAATAAATTTTGACAGACGATTAATAAAAAACGCTTCACCCAGCAAATCTTGACTTCGTACTTTCAAGTCACGCACAAAAGTTGGAATTGCGTTTTGGTTAGCATCTTTGGAAGTCCAGCTATCAAAGCAATAAGCGGTAAAATGCCTTTTCAAAATATCTTTTGCTTCCAAGTAACACCCCGGCGTATTAACTTCTCCGGCCATCATTTCCATAGGATCGGTAAAGTAATACAAATCGTGGTTTTGACTTTTAGCAAAATTCACAATCAATGCCGAACCAGAGCTACGACCAGCACGCCCAACTCTTTGTAAAAAATTGGATGGTAACGGCGGAATGCTGTTGTTATAGGCAGTATTTAAGTTTCCAATGTCAATCCCCATTTCCAAGGTACTGGTTGCCACCAATGCATTTACGGAGTTAAATCTTGGTCGTTGTTTGAAGTCCACTTCCAAACGTTCTCTCACCTTTCTTTCCAGCAATCCAGTGTGTTCTCTCGCAAAAACCCTTGGTGTACGATTTCTGTTATAAACTTCCTTATAATAATTGTTTTTTACTTGCGTGCTAAGTTGATAGTGCCCCGCACAACGGTAATTCACACAGCTTCCATCTATGATTGCTGCTGCATCATCGTAGGTATATTGCGTGTCTTCGCACACGTCGCAATGGTACATTCTGATGTTTTTATGTACCCAAATCGCATCAGGAGCAATGCCATAATTTTGTAAATCTCCTGCGCTGGATTGATTAAAAATCCCTACTGATAAAAGCGCATGCGTCCATCGTTCAAAAAACTCATTTACAAAATCTACGGTAACTGCTGCTTGCGGAAAACTTTTTTGAAAATAGGTATGAAACCAATTCGACGTTTTTGCACGCGTAGTATCCAGCAAATTATCTCTGGATTGCTGATTGGTTAATAATTTTGGAAAACGGGAACGTGTTCCGAATTTTGGATTCAGAAAATGACGGCCATCTTTTTGCCAGTTCAAATCCCATAAGCTCAGTTTTTCTTTTCTAAATTTAGAAAGATATAAGTGATCAATAGCACCACGATTTCTGGCTCTATGCAAAATAAGATTGGTGAGTTTTATAAATGCATTTTTATCAATCGTACCACTTACGTCGTTTTCGGTAATCCAAATAGCAGCCTCGTCCCAGGTTTTGTCTAGTTTTTCTTTATCGAAGTAAACCGATGAAGCACCTGTTTTTTCAAGCGTGCGACCAATTTTTGAGTTGAAACCAAATTCTGCATAAATTTCCCATTGTATTCTGCAATCAAACTCTTTTATAAAATGAGGCGTATACTTTGTACCAAGCAGATAATCTTTTGGAGAAGATTTGCCAATATAATCTTTTGGATAAAAACGATAGAGATAACCATTTAAAGATTCTTTTCCACCTTCGTCGCCGTGTTTTTTCCAATATTCAATAAAAGAATTAGCAAGTTCATCTAAGCGAATGGCACCCTCTTGCTCATTAATCACTTTTTGTACAGAAGCTCTTAATGCAAAACGATAATTTCTTCCTTCTACAAAACCAGCTTGGTGTGCCGCATCTTGAACAGAATTAGTAAATGCCAAGATTTTCCGGTCTTGGTCAGTTGCCATGTCCAAATCGGTTGCTAAAGTTTGGCTGATGGCAATAGAGCTTAATGTAGGAATTTTGGTTCCTACAATCGTAACAGTTCCGCTATTATTACAACAAGGGCAAATGTCTTCTATTTTATTTTCTTTAAGTTTCCTTAATGCCTGTATGCTTAATCCTTCTTCGTTTTTATCAAGAATTTTGAGGGTTGCGGGATTGATAATTATTGCAAGATTATCATCAGGTTGATAGCCCGTTGCCGAAAAATCCTCATACGAAAGTTCATTCTCTTGCAATAGAAAATAGACATTTTTATTTTTAGAAAAATACTTTTCATACACTTCGTTGATGTCTTTTGTGAAAGCATCGCTGTTTTCCAGCTTTACGCCCAACCAGCCAGCGCTGTTGCACTCTCGGCAATACCAAGGTGGCAAAGCAGCCATTTTTTGCTGTGCATCTACTTGGTCTCTAAAGGAAAATGCTGCATTTTTTTCAAGCGTATATTGTACACCGCTTAGTTCTCGCACCCAAAGTTGCACCTGTAAATACATAAAAGGCGACCGAGGATTATCTATATCTTTTGCTTCAGAAATGATGGCGAATAGCGATTCTAATACACGCTCTTTCGGATTGTATTGATGCGTTTCGATCCATTGTGGGATGGTTCGGTAGGCTTCGTTGAGGATAGACAGTTCCCGAATAACATCAGTTATTAGTTGTATGCCTTTATTTTTGTTAATAACCAAAACCAAATCCCGCACAATTTTTAGCTTCAATAGACCTTGCGATAAATCAGTAGGCCTAAGTTTCCAGATTTGGATATTTTGTTTAATAAAAGATTCAAAACCGTATTGTGCTTTATAAACCAAATCATCTAAAACATCGGTTGTGGGAATAAAATCATCCAACAATGGTTCTGCTACAAAAAACTGTTGCGGCGAGATTCTATTTTCTGTAATGATGGCCGCTGTAGAAATGTCTTCGCCAAAAATTTTGGAAGCGTACTCTGCCAACAAACCCGGTGCATCTGCTCCAGAGCCAATGGTAGCCGATGTACCTACCGCACATAGTTGCTTTGGTGGAAGTTTTAGTTTCAATTTTAATCGCCTAATGAGGTTGGCAACATCAGTTCCTTGTGCGCCATCATAAGTGTGCAACTCATCCAAAACCAAAAACTGAAATAGTGATATATCTTGTAAATTATACGACCATAACTTGTGAAAGTTATGCTTCATTAGAGCATAATCCAACATTTTAAAATTAGTCAAAATAATATCAGGTGGCGAATCTAAAATACTGTCTCGGTGTTCTATAATGTGGCTTT
>Ga0247816_10000846_pt1 | contig 16039 bp, 14 predicted proteins | sample UWRJL209509C1_FD_179930 | JGI IMG/M metagenome (GOLD analysis project Ga0247816, IMG submission 179930) | Plant litter microbial communities from Arlington Agricultural Research Station in Wisconsin, United States - UWRJ-L209-509C-1 | ecosystem: Environmental > Terrestrial > Plant litter >...
TTCAGAAAAAAAGAGCAGAAAAAGCAACTCAGACTTTTTTAGGTTTATTCTGAACGGACATCGCCAGTTATGGTTGCCACGCGAAATTGGTAAACAGGTTGTAGGAGTGGGCGTACTCACTTTTGTGATTCTTCTTATTTCAGGTATTGTTTTATGGTGGCCAAAAAAATGGATCAAATCTATCCGCGACAAGAGCTTTAAGATTAAATGGAATGCAAACTTTAAAAGAAAGAATTACGATTTGCATAATGTTCTGGGATTTTACGCGGCCGTATTTCTTTTGATTATCTCCTTAACCGGTTTAGTATACAGTTATAAATGGTACAGTAAATCAGTATACTGGCTAACATCTGGCGGGCAGCCTATGAAAGAATTTAGTCGTACTTTATCAGATAGCACCTCTACATTAACTTATCAGCAGGCAAATGTAGATCAGCTGTACAGCAAAATTATGGCGACCGACAAGGCAGAGGGCATGTTTATTTCTTTGCCGGCCAAAGCTGCAGATGCAATAGCCTTTACTGTTTATCTGAAAGCGGGGAAGCTGTATAATGCCAACAGCTATACCTTTGATCAATTTACCTTGAAGCCTATCAGTGATGGCTCACCATTTTCTGGTAAATACGAAGATGCAAGTGTGGCAGATAAACTGAGGAGAATGAATTATGACCTACATATAGGCTCCATCTTCGGTATTCCCAGTAAGATCGTCGCATTTTTAGTGAGTCTCATTTCTGCAACTCTTCCCATCACTGGTTTTATCATCTGGTTTGGCAAAAAGTTCAAAAAGAAGAAAAAGACAAAAAAAGTATATTATACAGGTGAAGGAAATCCAGCGAAACGTAAAACTCCCTGGAAAACAGCACCAGTTGAGAAAATTCAGGTAGAAGAACTCGTTTAGTTCATCTTTACCACTCTAAATCCCTGATTGCTGAATGAGGCGCGGGGATTTATTCTTCCTATATCTACCGAATTAAAAAAACTGCAGGCATTTTTACTGCACCACCAGGAACCGCCGCGGGCATGTGCTATTTTCCTGTTTTTAGGATCTGTCTTTAAAGTGCCTTCACAGAATTCAAACACGTTGCCGTAAATATCATAAATGCCATAAGCATTTGGTGCAAAGCTGGCAACAGGTGAGGTGTAAACAAAACCATCAGTCTCATCTGGATCAAGGTGATTCTGTCCCTGCCATATATTAGCATACTTTCCAATTTCTTCCCTGTCAGCCCCCCAGAAATAGGTCGTTTTAGCACCTGCTCTTGAGGCGATTTCCCATTCGTCCAGCGTTGGGAGCCTTACCTTTTTCCACTTACAGTAGGCAGTGATATCATTGTAACTGATACTGGTTACCGGATGATTCATTTTATTGGTGATATTACCTCTGGTAGTCCCATTTGGGTATCTCCAGTATGCAGTACTATCGTCCAGCCATTTAAATTCCTCCAGTCCCGGTTCAAAAACCATCGCATTTTTATGTCTTTCCGCATCTGTTCTGTAATTTGTAGCCTTCACGAATAATTCAAACTGTCTGTTTGTTACTTCAGTGGCGGCAATATAGTAGCTCTGCATTTTTACCTTTCTGAGTGGATTCAATTGGTGCACTGCACTACCCAGCAGATACTCGCCAGCAGGTACTTTTACAAATAGTGTATCAACCTGAGCGGTCACATTACCAGTGATCATACATAGAGTTATCAATAAGATTACACACTGAACTGCTTGTTTACATGATCCCATTGTAGTAAGATTTTGCTCTGCTAATGATGAGGTCTACATTATCTTTATTAAGGGTGATAAAGCTTTGATAGTTACTTTTAGCACCATATAATTTAATAAACGAAGCGGAATTCATGAATGGTTTGTATTCGTTTTTCTTTAATAAAAGCATCAGCACCGTAAGTATGTCATTATCCTTTTGATCAATCCTATAGAATTCGATCAGAAAAGGTATCATTTCACGGCCGTTTACCTCCACGATTGCCGTTTTATAATTCAGCCCCATTCTTTTGCTCCGGCTGACTGATTCCCTAATTAATGCCATTACTGAATCGCGGTTGCTAACCAGGAAATCCAGTTGTCTCTTACTCCAGTTTGACTCATTGAAAATATCTGGCAGACTACCCGATATCTTTTTCTCTTCACCGATAATAGGAGGGCTGACATCACAATTCTGGCTGTATGATTCGGGATATATCATATGATAAGTAAATTTCTCCCTTAATGAAAGACCAAGATATAATTTTTTGGCAAGCGGCTTATCATAGTCATCACTTTCATCATCAGTTCTGGTGGTTATTTTTTTGATCAGGGATTTGACTTTTGAAAGTCCGTACGGCGGGGTGGAACTTTTTAGACGATACGCATGATAGGTCTGGCTAATTGGACTTGCTTCCTGCCACTGTTCCTCTTTTTCCTGATCCTGTGCGAATAATGAAAGGGGAATAGCTAACGTCGCGATAATAAATAAGTATTTCATAAGAGCTTTTAATAAATATTAGATATAGAATAGATTACAGGTTTTTTAAGATTTCAATGATTTGATCAGGTGTTTTGTTTCGGATCTTTAACCTGGTCTCTTCATTATTGTCTTCTCCGATGAAATCGGCATTATAAGTACCTTCAGTATCACCTTTGTGGTAGACTAATCCAGATGCCTTTCCCTCGTAAAAATCATGTCTGCCAAAAAAAGTCCCCATTCCCCAGTAATGATCATTTATTAAGCGCTCTAATATTATGGGATTGAGTTGAACAGGGCTAAAGAAATTGTTTCCCAAGTTCCTTATGAGGGAGCTCTCATTTTCTTTTTTGCTTCTTTCTTCTTCCACCAACAGCTGCTTTTCATCATTTATCTGTTCAATATAAATTTCCTTATTCTTGCAGATGTACACATAAAATCGTTTCTGATCTACTTTTGCTTCATCTAATAGTTTATAGTGCCTGTAATTTAACGTATTGACTATTTGTCCCTCTCTGTTAAACATTTCCACCTTCCGGCCTTCTGTTGTGAAGGTAATTTTCATTGCGTTATTCCATAAACTTTTAAAAAAAAGACCATCGTCAACACGGATGATTCTTACACACTCTCCAAAGTTTTCTGCATAAAGGGCAATCATAAAGGCCGTTGTTTTGGCATCTTTTACTACCGTAATAATTTCTCCTGCTCCATGTTTAATCTCGACAGGTTTAATCTTAATGCCAGACATTAGGATACCATCTTTAAACGTGTTGATAGCGTCTAATGTAGTATAAGCCAATTTAGTATCTTGTTCCTGCTGGATGGTATGAAATTTATCATTGTATAGCTGTTGAATAAGTTTTCCTTCCTGATAATAGTCGTAAATCAGCCAGTCATTTTCCATGGATTTGAAGAAGCCATTAAATGGTTTACCATCCAAGTAATCTCCTATAAGATAATCCCCATTTGCTATACTATCGTTTTTTATAAATATTGTGTTATCAGGAGTTTTCAGTTCAGACTTAACAAACAGTTCCATATTTAGCTGTTTTCTGACTTTTTTTGCACCATCAATACAATCGTAACAAACCGTATAGCCAGATGACAATTCTTCGTTCCTGATGCATTTCAAATCAGTTTTTACAATTGTTATTTCATTTTTTTGGTTCAGGTAAATATCCTGCTTATCCCTTTCCTGTGCATTAGAGAATAATGGGAGTACCAAAAGAAAGGGTATGATCTTATACATGATATGGCATTTATAAATATAACAGTTTTATAGCTTTAATAGTTTAACCTATGGTAAATTGCTTTTTTGACCAGATTCGGTTATTTAGATTATACTGTCCCTTTTAACAAAATTTCTTCAGAAATAAATTTCACATAATGGCTTAATCATCTAAAGAAAGGTGTTTGTGCATCATGGCAAAGTTTTTGTTGAAACACCAGTTGTAATAATTTTTTATTTTGCCAAAATATATTATGACTTTCAATTATGTTCGATAGATGATATGGATAAATTATTGCTCTCAAATCACTTTAAGCTAAATCTGAAATTAGTTCCCCCATATTTTAGTCGTACCTACGGTGTGACTATAGATATTTCGATCGGCAATGAAATTACTGGTTTAAAATATGAGGTAAAAGTAACTTATATTAAAACTATCGCAGAAAATATTCGGTTATTCAGACTTGATAGGCTCACCCCTGTTTACATTAATGAAACCTTACCTGATACAACAGCAGACCAGTTGGCTGCAGCGGTTGGTGAAGTTTTTTACCCTTTGTTTATCGAGGTCAACTTTGAAGGTAAATACTTGGCAGTACACAACCAAAATGAGATTGCCGGACGCTGGCCTGCATTAAAAGAAAAAATTTCTGCTTATTTTACTGGTGAGGAGGCGACACAATATCTTAATTTAATGGTAGAAGTCCTTTATGATGAAAATTCATTAAATGAGGTGTTCAGGAAAGATCTGTTTATCACATCGTACTTCACCTCTCTCTATAAATCATATACCAGTAGTTTTGAGCTCAATGAAAACATGTATTTTCCTATTGTGACAAATACTGCTCCGGTAAGTTTTGGAACTAAACAATCGTTGGATGAGCAGTTTAATAGTTATGGAGCGATAGAGATCCACCATCAAGGCACAGTAAATGATGAAAGAACCGCTGAAGATTTAGAAAGTGGAGTAGAATTTCCTTTGAGCAGGTTCGAAAATCCAGATCTGTCAGGAGCAGAGGGAGTTTATAATGCTAAATATGTGCTGAACCCTAATACGAGATCTTTGGAGTTGCTGGTGGCAAGCTGGCATATGCCTGGAATGAGAATCCAATCGACTGAAATCAGGATGTTCAGAATTGACGAAGAGCATGAACATGAGAAAGAGACTCTACCATTACATTCAGGAAATAACCTTGTTTATATAGACGGGGGGCATTCGGGCAAAGGGGGTATTTCCGGTTTTCTGGAATCAATATTCGGAAAGAAGGGCAGATAATTAAACGGCCAGTTCTTTAGACAAAGTGAAGTCTTACTGTCTCCTCCAAATTTCAATAATTTTGTATTTTTTCTTTGAGTCGTTATAATGACTGTAACGAATTTATATAAAAATTAACGAAAACTGCTTTCATTGTGCATTCTTTGAAGGTGTAGTTATTCTAAAACAGAAGTGGCAAACTTTTTGCTACGATGTAAAGAAATTAATGATTTCTTTCATCCAAAAAATTAAAATTATGGCTTTCAAAGCAAGATTGGGATTTTCGGCTACTACAACACCTATTCCTGTTTGTACATTTTTCATTGTCAAAAACAATCTATCCTTCATGGATATCACTGTATAAGGCTGATCGAAAGGTTTTTTGATTCATAGTATAAATGTGATAGTTTTTGAATCAGTTCAGTAGATCTTGTATTCCCATCTTATCTTTTCATTCTCCTGGTGAAAGATGATCTACAATCTGAACAATATTAAATCTAACTACTAATGCCGATCCGTTGATCCTCTTAAAGGAACGGTTATTGAATTATAAATTAAACGCTACAAATAAAAATAACGTTCTCTAGCATGGAAAAGAAGATAAATCTGGAAATACATATTGCCGATACGGAAATAACTCATTTTAATTCCCTGAAGATTATCCAGTCATTCAACCGGCACCATGAATTTGAGTTGATCATCAATCAGGATGTGATTGAGCACGCTGGTTCAGTTAAAATTGACCAGTCAAAATCCTGGATAGGTAAAAGCTTTTTAATCAGCATAGACCATGGTAATATGAATTTTAAAGGGCTTGTCTGTGAGGTAAATCTCTCACAAAGTCATGGCCTGAGGGGTGATTTGATTATCAAAGGTTTTTCACCGACGATTCTTATGGAAACAGGGATACAACTGGTATCTCACGCTGATACAAATTTAAGTAGTATTGTTGAAAAAACAGCTAAAGGCTGGCCTTCTTCTGAAATGGAGATTGCTGTAAAACCTGTATATAAGGAAACACTTAAATATATTACTCAATACAAAGAAAGTAATTTTACTTTTCTGAACCGTTTGAGCAAAGAGTACGGCGAGTTTTTCTATTATGATGGAAAAACATTGATTTTTGGCAAACCAGCGGAGCAGAAGACGGTCAGTCTTGTACATGGACAAAACCTTAATTTCATGAATACGGCTGTCCGTATTTTACCGACAAATTTCGCGTATTATTCTTACCGCTCTGAAGATGATAACAAGCTTGATGCCCGCTCACCATCACAGCGTGACCGTTTAGATGATATTTCGCAATACGCCTATGAACAATCCTCTTCCGTATTTGATAGTAAAGCGAATGTTCCGATAAAACCAAGAGTCGACAATGCTGGTCAGTTAGAACAACTCGCTCAAAAACATAGCGCCGCATTGGCTTCCGGACTCACTGATATCACTGGGGAGAGTACAAATACAGCACTAAATATTGGTTGTATTGCAGATATTAAAGTTTCTCATAAAATTGGCTCTGACTCTTTTGTTCAGGATTCTGCTGGCAAGTTTCTGGTAACCGAGATAACGCATTCTATAGATGGACTTAATCGTTATACTAACTCATTTAAAGGAGTAAATGCGAATACGGAAGTTTTGTCGGTTTCCAATGTACAGATGCCACAGGCAGAAGCACAGGTTGCCATCGTTAAAGAAAATAATGATCCGTCACAAACCGGACGTATTAAAGTTCAGATGTTATGGCAAAAAAATAGTGAGACTACTGACTGGATCAGGGTGCTTACTCCAGATGGAGGTTCAAGTGAACCCTTCTCCAAAAACAGAGGCTATGTTTTTATTCCTGAAGTTGGAGATCAGGTTGTTTTGGGATTTCGGTATAATGACCCTGACCGGCCTTTTGTAATGGGAAGTATATTTCATGGAAATTCAGGTGGCGGCGGGGCTGATGCTAATCATATGAAAAGCATTGCCACCAGGAGCGGGCACCTTATTGAATTTAATGATAGTTCCGCGAAACAGGGGATTACAATTACAGACATAAATAAAAACATTATCCATATAGATACTTCTGGTAATAATATCACGATTACAGCAAATGAAAATTTAACATTGAATGCAAAGAACTTACAAATCAATGTACAGGAAAATATGGACGTTCATGTTGGTAAAAACAAGAGCCTGCAGATTGGTGAAAATATGGCCACTCAGATTGGGCAGAACAGTCAGGTAAATATTAATGAGAATTACATGATGAACGCTGCAAATATAACAGAAGTTGCTAAAGGGAGCCGTAAATCTAAAGCGGCAAACATTACCGAAAACTCTAAATCACAGCAAATTATCGCAGAACAGAATGTAAACATCCATGCGAAAAGTACATTGAATAGTAACAGTGGCGAACGTTCTAATTTTCATTAGCAGATGGCATATATAGAAGGGTTGATCAATAGAATTACTTCAGGAGAGGTTTTTACGGAGGCGGAATCTTATACTGCCTATACAGGCGACTTCAATATGGATGCCGGTGGAGTAGGGAATCTCACTTCTGATAAGGAGGTAGTAATGAACAAGCCTGATGAGGCTGAGCAAGACGTTTCCAACGATTATATACCTGTTGTGGCTTTAGATAAAGGTAAGTCTCTTTTTGGTTGTGAGCTATTGAAACCAGATAAACCGAAAACTACCAAGCTTGCTGAATTTCTGGATGCTGACAAGAGAAATCAGGTGTTACAGGAGTTACTGATCACGGATTTAGCAGTTATAATCAATTGTAAGGTGAAGCAGGGTAATGTGAAAGCGGATGACAATGAGGGATATGTTACCGTAAAGTCGAGTAAATTGAAGTTTGTTGGAGCCGATAACAATCCGAAGGCAGCAAAATCTTCCATGCGTATGGAGCAGACATATGGATCGGAATTGGTATTAAAAATAACTATACCGGAAGGATTGCCGGATAAGAGCACGCATTACATCGATTTCTACGCGGATGATAACGATATGCTTTTTTTCTCTGTTTCTAATGTGTTTTGTGGTAGGATAGCACTGATTTACAAAGAACCATTGTTCAAGAAAATCTACGCGGCATATCCTAAGCCTTATAATAAAAAACCTTGTAACGAAGACCATTTTAACCAATGTGCGATCAGAATGAGTATGGCTTTGATTAACGCTGGTATTCCGATTGAAGGAGTTAAAAATTTAACTAATCCAGGCGGAAACACCTATTGTAAGCATAAACATGTTTTAGGCGCTTATAACCTGGGCATGCATATAGATAAAATGAGTTTCTGGGATAAACGGACTGTTTATGATGGTTCCAAAACTGACATTAGTGCGCTGGTAATTGGTAAAACGGGCATATTGTACTTTGAAAATTTTAAAGAGGAAAATGCCGCGGGGCAGATGACCAGAAGTTCACAATACCGCCATATTGAAGTTTGGAACGGATATGCTTTAGTAAGCGGCTTTGACAGACAGATGTTTGAAGCCACGGTAATTAAGTTTTGGGAAATTAAGTAATATAGAATGAGGTTGATACAATTATTTATATTTTATATAATGGCTACGGCCTTTTCATCCTGTGCGCAGAGTGGATCATCATCATCCAGTTCGTCTGATAGTGACAGTACATTACTAGTGCAAAAGCTACTAACCTATCAGACGAAAGCGGCTAAGTTGGGTACAACACATAAAAAACCAGTCAGGGAAAAGGGGATTCATGGCATATGGATCAATTTGAAACTCAAAAATTACCTGTTGAGAGACAGTGTATCTGTCGATGGTGAATCGTTGCTGCCATTAACATTAACTGTAGATCAAAAAGGTGCTTATTTTACTTTCAGGTATGAAGGACCTGTAAAATATAATAAGATTACTGCCAACGGAACAGGTAAGTTTTCAATAGGGAAATTCAATGCGGTGCTTAAAAATGATTCAGTGGTCAGCGTAGCATTTGAACATAAAACTATTCTCTTTGAGCGAAGCACTGTTGACAAAAATAATATGGCGGACTTTACTGCATTATTAAATGATAAACTTTTCAGTTATGCAAAATTACGCCAGCTGGTAAATTTAAATGGCCCGCAAGCAGATACAGTGAACATTCGCGCAGCAAAATCAAATTTAACGGATGAGGTATTGTGCAGTACGCTGAAAACTAATTTTAAGTACAGAATCACCTATGCATACCCCTTTATTTTCGATAAGTCATTCACTCCTGCGGTGTATTATTTGAACAGTACAGGTCTGGAAGACAAGCCTGTAACATATGAAATCAGCTTGGTGGAAAATGAAGTGCAACTCAGAGATCTAAACACAAGAGAGGTGAGATATAAGTTTTTATATTAATCAGATACTTAATAATAACCAGGATGGCAGAGAAACATTTGGTGGTACAGGGGGCAATATGCTTGTGCAATTTTGGCACTGCTCCGGATAAGTTGAAAGTATTATCGCATACTAAAGAATATGCTAATGATAAAGACAGCGCAAAGAAGCTTATTGGAAGTACAAAAGAAATTGGTTCAACGTTTGAAAAAAACACTTTTGGTTCCTGCTCTAAACAAAATAACAAACCCTGTACGGCGATCGTCACGGAATGGAAAGGTTTTTATGAAAATACGATCCTGACAAACGGTGGTAAGATCTTGCTGGAGGACAGTAAAGCAACCTGCCCGGTTGGGGGTGCTGACTGTATTAAAGTGGTTGACCATGGTCAGATAGCAGAAGTTAGTCAGCAAAATATGGAAAAAGCAAAACCGGAGGTGCAGCAAGTGCTGAATCCCGCTGTCGATACCAGGATGCTTGTTAAGCCAGCAATGATTGAAGATGATATTTCCGAGAGTGTAAGTAACTGACAGACATGATAAAGGGTGTAAAGAAAATTAAATTGGAATCTGGTCTTGTCTATTCAAATATGGGAAGTCCGGGCACACTGGTGGTGGTTAAGCCAGGTAAATTTGTTTGGTTTAATGTTTTAGAATGGCTTCCGGGTACAACCGCAGAGGATAAAAAGAAGAATATAATCTGGCTTAGGCAGACGAAAGACCGTAGAATAATTATCAGTCAGATGACTACGCCAGCTACTTATAAGTACGGCCTTAATATGGCAAGGAAACAATGTGGCAGGTTTACCTATTATCTGGAAGCAAGTCTGTCCGGTAAAAGAGATCCGTCCTTTACGGGCTTGTATGTGCGTGGTTTTTGTGAACCAAAGATCACCTCATCTAAATGGTCCACAAAACTTGGTGGCGCAGATATTTCGAATAAAAAAGATATTATCAAATATGGTCATGTAGTACACCTAAACTTATCTACTGAAGGTTTAAATGGGAATAGCATGATCATTGAGCTCTACAACCGTGTTTTAATGAGTTTCAATAACAAAATCTTAAAGGTTTATACGAATATAGAGTGTATTGCAGGTGAGGTAAATCTGGAATTCCAGGATTTATATTCATGGATGGTTAAGATTGATAATATCCAAACCCATGAGGAATTTTATGTAAAGGTAAAAGATAAAGAAACAGGGAAATATATTGCCGATGCTAAAGGCGGATTTGAGCATGCGCTATATCTTAACATTAAAAATGAGGTAGTAACCACAAATTCGAATAAACCAAAAAATAATAAGCCAGTTAAGGTTGGTGTGCCTGCTTTAAATGCCAATCGGTATGAGCCATGTAAGTTTACCAAAATAGAAGTTACAGAAGTAACTAAAGTGAAAGGTGTAGCAAAGCCTGAAACGGTGATTGTTTTTGAAGATGGAAAAACAAAACTGCTCAATCCCCATATCAGCAAGCAGCCTATTTCGAGATCGGTGTTTTTCAATTTTGATCAGTTTAATATACGTGCAGATGCAAATGGGGTACTAAGCAATATATTGCAATTTCTACTTGAACATCAGGGCTCGATTATCCATCTGGATGCACATGCTGATGATAGAGGAACAGATGACTATAATCAGGTACTATCACAGAAAAGGGCGGATATGATCAAGAAGTTCCTTGTTGATGGCGGATTAGATAGTGCAAGGATTATTCCCGTAGGCCACGGAGAGAGCCAGCTCAAAATAAAGGGCAATCAACTTACTGAGGCACAACATCAGCAAAACAGGCGCGCGGACATATCTTTTGATTTTAATGCACATGACAGTAACAGCATTGTATATGAAACAATAGGCCCATCGGTAAGCACAGGCAGGGATTTGATTATGGTGATCCATGGTTATGACACTAAAAAGTGTTTTACTAAAAAACACAGCGAGAAGAAGGTAATCTTAAAAAACATAGGTCAGGCGCTGGACAAAGGCGATAAAGAAGTCATTAAGGTAGTAGACGACTCAAATACTGTTGTACAAAAAATTTATTCTGACCTGTCCAGATATAATCCTGCACCCTTGCAGTATATCTGGCCCAGATCAACTACGCCAAATCATTTCTGGTATTATATCAATAGCTGCCGGTATTATACTAATCCCGTACGGCCAACGGTAACGGTTAAAGTTTTTCCGGATATTCAATGGACGCTGGAGTTCAAGTGGAATTTCACAGAAGCCTTTGCCTACAGTTACGGTAAGAATATGCATCCGTACGATATTGAAACGGGTAAGAAAAAGGTGATAGGTGCGGTATTGGATGCAGAATCCGTAAAGAAAGATGGTGAAATGTCTAAGTCTTTTACCCTCGGATTACAGGCGGAGTGGGATGAAAAATCCCAGAAGGCACAGTTGGAGGATAGCTTCGGCGAGCGGATAGCTAAAGCACTGGGCGTATTTAGAACCTTGAAAAAAGCGTCTGATAAAATTGTTAAGTCGCCAGTAAACGGTGGCAAGATCTCGTTTGAAATAAAAGCACCAGTTATCGCCCTTTCCGCACAATGGTCTCTTGAACGTCCATCTAATGATTCACGCGAAATTGGCACATTGATAGAAATAGGTCTTGAGTCAAAACCGCTGTTAGAAGCTCAGGGTAAAATAAACTTGTGGAAGATTTTCAGGAGATATGGACCAGATGCGATTTGTCCGGGAGCAGGTAAGGTTCTCGAATTTATTCTGAAGCACATGGAATCAAATCTCGAAATCAACTTCCTTGTTATTTTTACCGGAAGCATTAATTTAAAAGGCAGTGTAAAGGGAAATACCATTGCACCTAAAGACACCAGTGGCGAGATTAAGGTGGAGGGTAAAATTCAGATTACTCTCGAATTTAATGCAACCGCTAAAGGCGATATTGGTTATGCGGGATTTTCAGGTGTGATAAAAACCAATGTAGATACTTCCGTTACCGGCGGCTACAAGGCCGAGTTCGACAAAAAAGGAATAAGTGGCAAGCCTATATTGAGTTTCGATGGCGTTAAAGCTAAATATGTTGCTGTAGGTACGGTGAAATGGGGATGGTTTGAACGTACATTTACAAGTGAAGGTAACTATACTATTGTGGACCCCAGTGAAGGTAAATTCGAGAGAAGTTATATTTTAGGGCCTTTCAATTAGGAATAAATAACAAAAAAAAGAAGATGAAGAAGAATGTATTAGTTTTATTAGCAATATCTACACTAATGAGTTGCAGCGGACAGTCTCTGGACCTGTCTAAAATTGATTTTAGCAAACCCGCGGCTGATTATCTGGGTAAATTAGAATTGAGCGATGTTAAAACACAAAAGGGACATTGGGAACTAACAGGGACCGATGAAGATGATGAACCAGTTTTGAAAGATAATGGTGAGACCAGTAAGGTATATAGTTTCAATGATGCATCAGATATGGCTAAATTAAACTTTAGTGGGCATGCTTTTGACAATGCTGTTGGTGGTAGAATAGTTGAATATAAGGGAAAAGTAGTATTCTATAGTTTTTATTTGGATAAACGGAAGACTTTTGATGTGCTGAACAACTTAAAAGAGCTATTGGGAAAGCCTTCTGGGTATGTGCAGGATACAATCTCTGTATCCAATACGGCAGTGTCATTGCTGAAAAAAGGATTGCCTGCTGCCGATGTAAAAGTGGTGAAGGATGAAATGGGTGAACAATTTGTTTATCCGGAACAATTTATCTGGAAAAAGGACAATGTGATTTATCAGTATACGTTGGTGGACGGTACTGTGGTAATCGAAGGTAAAATTGTCGCAATTGAGGTCAATGCATTTAAAGACAGGATTATTTTTGGTTATCATCTGCCAGATGAAAATCCAGTGCTTTCACCCTATATTAAATAACGCTGATATTCAAAAATGATTTAAAAGTCAATTAATGTAATGATAAATAATTTCAAAGAACCTTATTATGTCGTGGACTTTAATGCATCTATATGCAATTTTGAAGTCCTGATAAATGATATGCCATCTTTTATAAATAACAAAGGGATGTCAATTTCATCTCATGTGCCTATAAATCATTTGATCTGCAGTAGTGGAAAACAAAGTATTCAAATCAGGGTATTGCCATTGGCTGGCGAAACTACTTTACGCAAAGATAGTTTTCTGAAAATTAAAGTGCAGTTCTTTGATGCCATAGGGAGTCCGGAAACAATGAGTCCGGTTCTTCGCTGGGAAACCCCGGATTTAACCGAAAAACTGCTTCCGACGGTAATACATCAGGAGGTTTTTACTGCTGAAGTTCCATATCGCCAAGTCGGCTGGCATCAGTCTGAAGCAATAGAGGACAATGAAATTCAGGTGAACGCGGCAGTTAATTTTTACAAAAAGATGTATACTCTAGTTCGTGATGGGAAAAATGATGAATTTCTCCAGTTGCTTTCTGTAAGGTTGCATGATATAGATGAGGCAACCTATATCAATGGTGCTGATAATGTGAAGGAATGGTATGAGCTGATCGGTAAATTAAAGGGAGATGGCTACATTTTATCAGATTTCCCCGAAGAGACGAGATCGGTTTTATATGGGAATAAAAAGGTATTGAATATTACAAGGATGAATGGTACGCCAATATTGAATTTCGTAAATAAAGAGAAAGATACTTTTAATTTTCCTTTTTTAATCCATAAGGTGTTAGGCCATAACAGTTACACGATCATTCGCTAGTATTTCATTACGAAAATAGGGTAGGTATTAGCGCTGCGGATCGAAGATAGCGACTGCCGTTCTGGAGTCTGCACACCCGTAATACATATACCATTTTCCTCTAAAATAAGTTAGTCCTTCCATGAAAACTGTCCCTGCTTTGTATTGTCCACTTTTTTCAAAGGGTTCTGTAGGATAAAAAAAAGGTTTATCCAGGCGCGTGATAAATTTCAGCGGATCTTTTGCATCAAAAAGCGCCTGACCACCGCAGTAAGCTCCGGATGGATATGCCATGTCTCCCATGGATCCTTCTTTGTTTTTTCCGTTATACAGCAATACTATTCCTTTATCGGTAAGCACAGCTGGTGGACCGCATTCAGTAAGTTCGCTGTCAAAATACCCTGCACGCGGGGCGAACAGGATTTTTAAATTTTGTTGTTCATCCTCTACAGGCGACCAGTTAATTAAGTCTTCAGATGTTGCTCCGCAAACGCCGGCTTCGCCCCAGTACATAAAGTATTTACCATTAATTTTGGTAATTACTTGTTTTCCGTCTTTCAAACTAGTTAAGATTGCAGCCGACTTAGACCATATATCTGCATATTTTCCATTATATGCCTTTTGAAAAATAGGACCGTGTTTTTTCCAGTTTATAAGATTTTTGGATGTTGCTACACCCAGTCTGGCATTTTTTCTATTCCATTGTGTGTAGAACATCACGTAAGTTCCATCTTCAGTAACCGCAATTCTTGGGTCTTCGCAACCTCCAGGCCATTCCATTTTCTTCTGATTATCTTCTGCGGGATAGAATACAGGTCTTTTTTTTCTTTTGAAAATTAAGCCGTCAGTACTTTCCGCATAGCCGAGTCTCGATGTCCTGAAGCCGATGCCTACTCCGGATTTGTCTTCCGCGCGATATAAGACAACGATTTTCCCTTTATAAATGGTTGAGGCCGGGTTGAAGGTGTCATTCGATTCCCAGTAAACGTTTGTCTTTTTTAGTGGATCAAAAAAGAATGTTGTGCTATCCGGAGAGATGATTGGATTAACAGTTGCCGGACGTATGAAATTACCAAATGCCCATGATGGCAGTGCTGTCTTCTCTTGTGACTGTGTATGCTGCAGGAGAGTAAATAGCAGGAGCAGAGATATAATTCTTTTCATTATCAGGGAAATTATAAATGAATATACCTGATTTATTGATTATAACTAAAGAATCAGTGTAATTAATCGTGGTTATACACTGTCACAATACGCTGGAATATTTCACCCTCATGTCTGATCACAATAGTAAAATCGTAATGATCATATTTTACCTCTTTCAGGAAATCGATCAGCACGGGTTTTAAAAAGTCGATAAATTTTAAGCTGTATTCTTCAAAACTGCCATGTATAAACTTCATCCTGTAAGGTTCCTTAAATTCGTAGAAATTGAAGATGATCGCAGCGTCTGTATTGTCTACAAATTTGGTCTTACTCGGAATATTGAAGTTAAGATTTGGATTAAGCTTGATGTAAGTTACAATCTTATGCTGCAATAATTCGATTACATCACTGTAGTCTATTGTACGTGTAAGCATATAAAGGTTTTTAATAGAACAATTATACTAAAAAAATTAGTATACTAAGAACATTCCTGTTTTTTTTCTGCAATTGCTCCTAAAGATATAATGCTAGTTCTTTTATTTTATTGGTAAATTGTAGCACAAATCTGTTTCAATACGTTTAGCTATACATGAAGAAAATAATGTTCCTGCTGATCTTAGTATCAGTAATTATCAGTTGTAAAACTGTGAAACCTGCTGGTGATAAAAATGCTGTTACTTTAGAAGGTAGAATTGAAAAAATAGAAATGTCGACCTTTCAATACGGTACACACCTTTTGAAAAAAGATGGCAAGTCTTATGCTTTGAGAACTTCAACCATAAAACTGGATGATTATACCAATAAAGATGTTATCGTGAAAGGTGTTAAAGTTGAAGGTTATCCGCTTGAGAATGGTCCGGAATTGATTGATGTAAAAGGGATTACGGTGAAGTAGATGAGGGCGGTGGCATTAACACATTATTATCCTTCTGTT
>Ga0247816_10000850_pt1 | contig 15981 bp, 15 predicted proteins | sample UWRJL209509C1_FD_179930 | JGI IMG/M metagenome (GOLD analysis project Ga0247816, IMG submission 179930) | Plant litter microbial communities from Arlington Agricultural Research Station in Wisconsin, United States - UWRJ-L209-509C-1 | ecosystem: Environmental > Terrestrial > Plant litter >...
CGGTTGTCGCACACATTGACGGCGCCACTGGCGTTCCGACCATCGTTGGTGTTGGTAAAGCTCCAAACAGCGGCATGCGCAAGGGCGTTGTCGTTAACTTAAATGGTCCCGCTCAGGCTATCGATGACGCACTTGGTGAGGCCGAACGAATGAGCGGCTACCAAGTCGATGCTGCCACAATCAGTGTCAACGGTGCCCACATCCTCAGTACCCACGCCGACGGCATGGTTGCGGTCGGTGCGTCGGATCACGAAATTACTCGCGATGACCTTCATCGTATTGAAGAAGTTGCCACACTTGGTAAAGTCCCGGCTAACCGTGAAATTCTCGATGTCATTCCGCACGCCTACAAGCTTGATGGTCAAGATAACATCAAAGACCCACTTGGTATGACTGGGACGCGTTTGGAAATTGACGCTCACGTTATTTCTGGCTTGACCCCGTACCTTGTGAATGTCCAAAAAGCGGCTGATACGGCAAAAGTTCATCCTAACGCTGTTGTGACAACTGCCATTGCAGCTGCCAAGGCAGTTCTTGGTGAACAACAGCTCGAAAATGGTGTGGCGGTTATTGACCTGGGTGGTGCGACGACTGGTATCGCTGTCTACGAAGAAGGCGACCTGCAATATACTGGCGTTATTCCTATTGGCGGCGTCAACATTACAAACGACCTCGCGATTGGCCTAAAAACTGATCCCGAAGTCGCTGAAAAAATTAAACTTGAGCACGCCTCGGCGATTGCACGCACCGACAACGCAGGTGTCAGCTTGAAGCACGACGGGGAAGTCCTGACGTTTAGTACTCAAGACATCGACGAAATTGTCGAAGCTCGCTTAGAGGAAATTTTTGAAGCGATTCAACTGCAACTAAAGAAAGCTGGCCGGGCCGGGAAACTACCAAGCGGTATCGTACTTACCGGTGGTGGCGCGCAGCTAAAGCACATCGTGGAATATGCCAAGAACTACTTTGGCCTGGCAGCTCGCATCGGGAAGCCAACTGGCTACGGTGGTGTAGCTGATGACATTGAAAAGCCATCTTTTGCAACGGCTATCGGCCTGATGCTCATTGACGCCGAGCGCCTTGCGACCGGTCCAACACACAAGAAATCGAACGTTTCAATGAAGAACGCCCAGGGTCTTGTGACTAAATTATTTGCTCGATTTAAAGCCTAACGTTTTACTACCCTTTGTATCCCAGTGCTAAATGGTATACTAGGGGAAGATAGAATAGACTGAGGAGAAAAGGGACGACATGCCTGAAGTGAAGCCAAGTGATATACAGACGTTTGCCAGCATCAAAGTAGTTGGTGTTGGTGGAGCCGGCGGCTCTGCCGTAAACCGCATGAAAGACGCTGGTCTTTCTGGTGTGCAATTTATTGCAATGAACACCGATGCGCAGGCACTCCATAATTCTAAAGCTGATACAAAGATTCACCTGGGTCACAGTACTACTGGTGGACTTGGTGCTGGTGCAAACCCAATCGTGGGTGAATCAGCTGCCAACGAATCTCGTGAAGAAATTAAAGACGCCCTCCAAGGTGCTGACATGGTCTTCGTGACTATCGGTGCTGGTGGTGGTACTGGTTCTGGTGCCGGCTATGTTGTCGCTGAAGTTGCCCGTGAAATGGGTATCCTTGTCGTCGGTGTTGCGACAAAACCGTTTAGCTTTGAAGGTGAAAAGCGCCGTCAGAACGCTGACTGGGCAATCACTCAACTTCGTCGCCACGTCGACACACTGATTACTATTCCTAACGACCGCCTACTCCAGACGATCGACCGCCGCACACCGCTTCTTGAAACATTCAAGATTGCTGACGACGTGCTTCGCCAAGGTGTCCAAGGTATCTCTGAACTGATCACCGAACACGGCCTCATTAACCTCGACTTCGCTGACGTCAAGGCGATCATGAGTAACGCCGGATCTGCCCTTATGGGTATCGGCCGTGCATCAGGCGACAACCGTGCCTCACAAGCTGCCCAACAGGCAATTGAATCACCACTTATCGAAGTCTCAATCGACGGCGCTAAGGGTGTCCTATTCAACGTCACCGGTGGCTATGACATGAGCATGTCAGAAATCCAGGAAGCTGCCGAGATCATCACCAGCGCAGTTTCACCTGACGCCAACATCATCTTTGGTGCAACTTTGAAACCTGAACTCGACGACGAACTGATCATCACGGTTATTGCGACTGGTTTTGACTCTGCGTACTTCCAGGAAACTGAACAAGAACCAGAAGAAGTTGCCGCACCACTTAACGACCGTATGGCCGATGAAGTCGTCAGCGCTGTTGACCTGAATCTTGACCAGACTGAATCTGCCGCAATCTTCGCTGAAGAAAGTCACGATACCAACATTTGGAACCAACCAGCTGAGACTCAAGAGGATGAATCTGATACACCAGCTTTCCTTCGACGCCGTAAGAAGCGCAACAAGAAAACAGAGGAGTAGATATGACACAGTTAAACATTGGTGATAGTCGCGTCGTTGAATCTCGCGAGGTCAGCGATGGTGTCACTATTCGTCGTCGTCGTGAATCACCAGACGGCAAACGATTTACCACTTACGAACGTATCGAAAAGCCAAACTTGGCTGTCATTAAAAAGAACGGCTCACGGGCGTTATTCGACCGCGAAAAACTCGCGATTGCGATCAAGCGATCAGTTGGTAAGTTCTTTAGCTCAGAAGTTGAAATCGAAGAAATGATCGACGAAATCGAATCTGGTCTGTACGCACTAGGGGAGAACGAGATTACGTCAAAGCAAATCGGTGACAAGGTTCTCGATGAACTTGCGACCCGTAACGAAGTCGCCTACGTTCGTTTTGCCAGTGTCTACCAAGATTTCAAAACCTTGAATGACTTTTTGCAGATCCTCGAAGAGCGCAAACGTGCCAATGACGAAAAGAAAGCCGCTTAGTCGATGCGCGTCGTGGTGGTGTACAAGGAAGAGACTGATTACGCACGCTCTGTGATTGAGTATCTGCGGGACTTTGAACACCAAACTGGTCATATCCTTGAGACATTAAACCCTGAAACCGCCGCTGGTATCGATTTTTGCCGTGCTTACGACATTATTGAGTACCCAACCATGATCGCCCTCAGTGAGGACGGCATGGTCCAAAACAGCTGGCGTGGCATCCCGTTACCAACCATTAGTGAGGTGAGTTATTATGTTCAATAAGAAATCAAATAAGTTGATGCAGTTCTTGAAACGTGAGAAAAAAAGCAGTGAGTATAACCAAAAAATAACATTTGGCATTATGCTAGCCGCTGGTATTGCGGCTCTGATTGCAGCCTTTACGCTGACAATTGAAAAGTTCCACCTCTACGAAGACCCGAACGCAGTCTTATCATGTAGTATTAACGTCGTCCTGAACTGTTCGACGGTGATGGAAACCTGGCAGTCACATGTCTTTGGCTTCCCGAACATGGTGATTGGTCTGATGGCTTTTGCAGTTGTAGTGACCGTTGCTGTACTTGGCCTCGCTAAAATCACATTCCCTCGTTGGTTCCTGATTGCGGCTAACATTGGCTTCCTGCTCGGTGCGATCTTCTCGTACTGGCTATTCTTCCAGAGTGTCTACGCCATTCAAGTCTTATGCCCTTGGTGCCTGATCGTCACAACGGCAACAACGCTTATCTTCTCGACAATGACGCACCATAACCTGCGCGAAAACACCTTCAACCTAAAAAGTAAGCTGAACGCTAAGGTTCAAAAATTCCTCGCTAACGGCTACCACCAAATGATCGTCCTGAGCTGGCTTGCACTAATGGTTGTGCTGGTTGTGTTGAAGTTCGGCGACGCACTGTTCGCGTAATATATACAGACTAGACATCAAACAAAAGAAAGTGAATAAAGGCGTGGGTATTCGCTCTAACAAACAAACAGGCTTTACAATTGTCGAACTTTTGATCGTCATTGTTGTGATTGGCATCCTCGCGGCGATTACGATCGTGTCGTTTAATGGTGTACAGGCAAGGGCTCAGGCCGCTCGAACTACGAGTGACTTGGCGTCGTACCAAAAGGCGATCATTGCTGCGCGTAATACAAAGGGTGTCGCCCTGCGCTACATTACGAACAGTACATATTCGACTAGTAACTGCATCAGTGCGGCCGCAAACCCCGACGGCATCGAGCCGCGTGACCTCGCAAAGACACATGGTTGCTGGGTTGCGTACTACGATAACCTTACGAAAATAAGCGAGGCATCTGGCATAAACCTCGATAACTTACGTGGTGGCGATTTTCGCGGCAACCCATACACACTTGATGAGAACGAAGGCGAAACCTGTGGCGAAGATGTAATCTTTACGTTTAACGGCAGCGGCATCGCCCGTGTTGTGAAAGTCTCGATACCACGCACCGCCGCTTGTTAACCTTGTGAATATAGTGATAATGAACTAAAATACGATGTAGAAACGTTCGAGTGGCTATCAACCACGAGTTTTGGGAAGAACGGCCGCATCGCCCAGTAGAACCCAACGCGCACGCTGCGTCAAAGCGATCAAACAAGTGCTGAAGTTATAAAAACTTTCAGAAATCGGATGGTACCACCCTTGAATAATGATTGGGTTCCGATGGATGAAGGTTTTATTTTTTTGTAAAAAATTTATTACCGCCTACTAATTAACTCACCCAGGAGCCCCATGAAATTTACCTCAGGAACCCGTCGCCGCGCCCTCGAATATGAAAAAGACCTCGTCCAATACTGGAAAGAGAACAAGACGTTTGAAAAGTCTGTTGATATGCGTCCAAAAGAGGATTCATTCGTCTTTTATGACGGCCCTCCATTCATTACTGGTGTGCCACACCACGGAACCCTCCTGAGTTCGATTGTGAAGGACGCCGTACCGCGTTACCAAACAATGAAGGGCAAACACGTCGAACGAGTCTGGGGCTGGGATACCCACGGACTGCCGGCTGAGAACTTCGTTGAAAAGAAGCTAGGGATTACCGATCGCCACGATATCGGTACCAAGATTAGCCTGGCTGATTACATCACCACCGCCCGCAAGAGCATGGTGGAGACCGGTGACCTATGGGAATCGACAATTGACCGCGTTGGTCGCTGGGTCGACTTTAAGGGTGCCTACAAGACAATGGACAAGAACTACATGGAATCTGTCTGGTGGGCGTTCAAACAGCTATACGAAAAAGGTAAAGTCTATGAAGGCGAACGCGTCTTGATGTACGACACCAAGTGGGCAACACCACTTTCTAAAGCCGAAGTCACGATGGACGCCGGGGCATATATTGATGTCACCGATCCGTCGGTCTACACGAAATTTAAGGTAGTCGACGAAGACTATTCGTTACTAGCGTGGACTACCACCCCTTGGACGCTACCTGCGAACACCGCCCTCGCAGTGAATAGTGAAGTAGATTACGTCGAAGTTGAGATCGATGGACAACGCCTTGTCGTAGCGAAGGATCTCGCCGCCAAAGTATTCACCGATGCCAAGCACCAAGCTCTTGAATTTACCGTTATCCGTGAACTAAAAGGCGCTGATCTGATCGGCAAGTCATACGAACCATTGTTCGACGACCGCGGCGAAGGTGCACACAAAATTTGGGCAGCAGATTACGTCACAACCGAATCTGGTACCGGTATTGTTCACTTGGCACCCGCCTACGGTGAAGAGGATTTTATCTTTGCTAAGGAAAAAGGCATCCCTGTCGTCCACGTTTTGGACGAGTACGGTGTTTATACTGAAGGCGACTGGACCGGCGAAGATGTCTGGGAAATCAACAAGACTGTCGCGAAAACCCTACTTGAACGCGGTGTCGTCTGGAAGATCGACTACATTCGTCACGAATACCCGCATAACCCACGTACCGGACAACGGCTGATGTACCGCGCCCACCCGAGCTGGTTCTTTAACATCGACGGCCAACGTGAAGAGATGCTCGAACAAAACACCGAGAACGTCAACTGGTTCCCAGGTCACATCAAGCACGGTCGTTTCCAAAAGACGATCGAGACCGCACCGGACTGGAACTTGTCACGCGACCGCTTTTGGGCAACTGCGATGCCGGTCTGGAAGGGTACTGACGCTGACGGCGTGGAACATGTTAAGGTTATTGGCAGCTACGCCGAACTAAAAGAATTATCTGGTGTTGAATTAGAAGATTACCACCGTCCATGGATCGACGACGTCACCTTTGATATCGACGGTGTGCACTATACTCGCATCGACAAGGTCCTCGACGGCTGGTTCGAGTCGGGCTCAATGCCATTTGCACAGTTTCACTATCCGTTCGAAAACGTCGAGAAGTTCGAGGCGAATTTCCCTGGTGACTTTATCGTTGAATACGTTGGACAAGTCCGCGCTTGGTTCTATTACTTACATGCCGTCAATGTCGGGCTGTTTGGTCACAACGCCTTCAAAAACGTCATCGTCACCGGTAACGTGGCTGGTAACGATGGTCGCAAGATGAGTAAGTCACTCGGTAACTTTACCGACCCGAACGAACTAATGGATAAGTTCAGCGCGGACAGTCTGCGTTTCTTGTTGTTATCGAGCCCACTTTTGTCTGGTGAAGACTTCGTCCTCCAAGATAAAGAAGTAGGGGATGTCGCTCGCAAACTTAGCATGGTCTGGAACATGTACGACTTCTTTACGCTGTATGCCGAAGTCGATGGTTGGGAATATGACGGCAACTTGCAGGATCCATCTGAATCCCTCACAAACCCGCTCGACCAATGGGTTGTCAGTCGGCTACACCAACTCATCGGTGAAGTTGAAACACACATGGATGGCTACGATATGGCCGCTGCTCTCAAGCCTATCTTGCCATTTATCGATGACGCGAGTAACTGGTTTGTTCGCCGCTCACGCCGCCGTTTCTGGAAATCAGAAGATACTGCCGACAAAGAGCTCGCTTACAAGACACTACACTACGTATTGGTTCGCCTCAGCCAAGTAATGGCGCCATTTGTGCCGTTCCTATCAGAAGAACTGTACCGTAACTTAACTGGTGAAGAATCAGTTCACCTGACTGACTGGCCAAAAGCCGGTCACGTCAACGAACTAGTTGTGACTGATATGGAAACCGTCCGCGACTACGTTAATCAGGCCCTTAGCCTGCGCGCCAAGTCAAAGATGAAGATTCGCCAACCCCTCGCTAGCGTGACCGTTCCGACCCTTGGTAAGTTTGTTAGCTTCGAAGATGTGCTGACTGAAGAACTGAATGTTAAAAAAGTTATTCTTGCTGAAAATGAGAGTGACGAGTTAGCCCTAGATTTCGAATTAACTCCAGAGCTAAAGAGCGAAGGCTTAATGCGCGAAATTGTTCGCCACATCCAATCTGCTCGTAAATCAGCCGAACTGAACGTCGATGACCGCATCGTCCTTTCGTTAGTTGCTGAAGGGTTGGTAGAGCAAGCGATTACCGATCACGCCGAGACGATCGGTGAAGAAGTCCTGGCAACACAACTCAGCTACAATGCCGCGACCGATCTGTTTGATGAGCAGGGAAGTCACACCGTTGAAGTGAAGATTGACGGCGAACCGTTGACAATCACTCTTCAAAAAGCATAAACACAATGCAGAACATAAGCTAGACAAAAGGTAAAATAAGTGTTGACATACAGCCAATCTTAAGGTATTCTTCGTTTTGTGCATTGCATCGTTGCAGTACATGCTCATCCAAAACCCGATCCACAGACCGTGGCACCAGCCACAGATAGGGGACACAATGTCCTTCTCCACCCGCACCAAGAAGAACGTCCGCAACATCGGTGGCGTCAGCGCCGTCGCCCTGGCGGCCGCGCTGCTCCTGACCCCGGTGGCCTCGACGGCGAACTTCTCGGCGTCCGGCGGTGGTACCGTCGACGCCAACTCGGCAACCCTGTCGCTCGGCTTGACCGACGACAAGTCGTCGGTCGGCACGTTCGACCTCGACTTCAACAAGTTGGCGCCGGGCGGAGACGTCCAGCACCAGAAGGTCTACGTCACCAACACCGGTGACATCCCGGCCGTCGCCAAGTTCAGCCTGACGCTGGGCAAGGGCGCCGAACCGATCCGCAACTCGGCCGTCGTCGGAGTCAACGCGCCGGCACCGGACGCGAGCAAGCTCCTCATGGGCGTCAGCGGCATCACGTCGCTGGTTCCCTACAAGAGCCTGCCGGTCACCACGGTCGGCACGATCGCGCCGGGCGAGACCAAGGCCTTCACGCTCGATGGCGCGCTCGACAAGAGCGCCGGCAACGAGTGGCAGAACGTCTCGGTCTCGACCAAGGCCACGGTCACCCTCGAGCAGCAGTAGCTGCTCACCCCGTGAGGGCACTCCTCTCCAAGTCGGAGAGAGAGTGCCCTCACGGCAACACAACTTTCGTCGCAATTGACACGCACATAAGGTTCTGAAGAATCCGAGCCTTATGCACCTCTCCATTGCAATTCCAACAGAAGGGTATTACATGCAGCATCGTCGCAGTACGATTGGGGCAGTGATACTCATCGCTGCTTTTTACGTCTATGCCACTCCTAGCAGTGGTGCTAGCTACACGGCCAGCCAGCCGGGGACGATCACGATCACATTCGAGGTCCCCCCAGTACCTGCCGTTGCTACCACGCAGGAAGTACCGGCCAAGCCTGAGCTCGAAGCAGCGCCCGAACCCGTACAGGGTTCCGGCGATGCTGTCGAGGATGTGGTTGAAGTTCCGACTGAAGTCATCGTTGCGCCTCCCGTGCAGCCTGTGCCTTCAGCCGAGCCGATGCCCGCCCCGGCACCGGCACCGACACCGGCACCAACTCCGGCGCCTGTCGAGGAAGTCATTCCTTCGCCAGCACCAGAGGCTGCTCCTGTAGAAGCTGTGGCTGAGCCGTTGGTTCAGCCCGAGGCCTTGGTCGCACCCGCGCCCGAGGTCGAATTTGTACCGGCCGAGGAAATTCCTCAGCCGGAGATCGTTTCGGTGACACCGGAAGAAGGATTGGTAACAAGTGAAGAAATTTCTGAGTAAGCACCGCTTTTGGTTGGTGATTGCCTCAGTCATCGGCCTTCTTGCTATCTTTTCTGCCGTGGTCCCGCACTACAGGATCGCGACAGGTTCGATGGAACCGACCCTCCCGGTCGGGACCATCGTTCTGACGGCGCCGGTGGACGAACTGAAGATCGGCGACGTCATCACTTTCCAGCAGGAAGGTATGGCTGATCCCGTGACGCACGCCTTCATCGGGTACGAAGACGACGGTAGCTTGATGACCATGGGTGACGCTAATCCGACGCCCGATTTCCACGAAGTCCCGCTTACCATGGCGGACGTCAAGGGCAAGGTCTACACGCAGATCCAGGTCTTCGTTCCCGGCTTCTGGCTGAGTACGCGAGGTCTGGGTTTCATTCTGCTGATCGCCATCGGCATCACCCTCTACGTCACTCGTGACAAGAAAGCAGACCAGAACAAGCAGGAATCGCAATCGGACACTACCCGCGAGGAAACTCGCGAACCCACCCCCGTCTAACTCCGACCAGCGTTGAGCTATCCCACAAAGAAAGCCCCGCTGATCGTGAGATAGGCGGGGCTTTTTATTTGGGGATATTTTAATGTTTAATATCGATACCGCCAAGGATGACGTCGCCGGTAATGATCAGTGTGGGTGCACTAGATTTGGTGTTGCTAAGGGCGCGTTCGTCGACACCACCAAGGATAGGGGTGACATGGGATTCAATCCGCCATTCCCGTGGAACGCTCAGCTCTAGGCCGCCGAGGACAACACTAACATTCAAAGTTGCCGACTTCTTGATCTTGGCATCGCGCAGGTCTAGCTCAACACCACCAAAAGCTGTCGAGATCGTGCCGCCCTTATAATCCTGTGAATTATTGCGCGTTTCGCTACCCGACAAGATAACTGATAGGTTAGTGGTGTCGGCGGTATGGACTTTACGGTCTTTGGCCCAAGCGGTCCGATTTAGGATGATCGAGATACCGACTGCGATGACGATGATTGGCCAGAACAACTGCCAGACGTTAAAGCTGACGATATCAAGCTGCCGTAGCTGGAACAGGACACCAACTGCAACGATAGCGACCGGCCAAATAACTTCGCGCGGGTTACTCATAAAGGCGATAACACCCCCAAAGATGACGAGCAGTGGCCACCAGCGCCCAATGATCTCCCCAAAGTTAAACAATCCGATTGCGCCCAAGAGGGCGAGTACGCCCACTCCGACAACTACTATCCCAAATGCGTTTCGTGTAATCGATGCTTTATTCATATGTTTACTATAGACCATGATTATTAGCTTGGAAAGTTTTTAGAGGCGGGAGGGGATTGACTTTTAATACTATTTATGCTTAAATACACACATCATTAAAAAGTGAAAAATAAACAATGTCGATCTTAAACTACCTCCAGTTACAACCAGTTGACCCCACCACGGATGGGACGATTAGCCCGTTAGATGCATACGAACAGGACGAGACCATCGACCTGAACGCTGACATCGACGAATCAATCCTCGATCAAGCCTGGGATGCTATCTTAAATGATACAACTGACGAAAAGATTACCTTTTCGCAAGAATAAGCGCTATACTTAATATAGCTATGGAACTTACTGATAACGAATTCGATCGGCTGATTAGCCGAGCTATGGACGAACTGCCCCAAGAATACATCAAGGGGCTGAATAACGTGGCAATTGTTTACGCTGATTGGCCGGATGAATACCAAGCCCACAAGTCGGGACTGCGCGAGGGGAATATCCTGCTAGGGCTATACGAAGGTATTCCGTTAACCCAACGCGGCGGTAACTACACTTTTGTACTGCCAGATAAAATTACGTTGTTCAAACATTCGATCCTGATGATCGTCCGCACGCCGGAAGAATTGTTTGAACAAATAAAGAGAACACTCTGGCATGAGATCGCGCATTATTACGGCCTGAATCACCACCGAATCCACGAGTTAGAAGGGCGAGAGGACTCCAAAAGCTAACGAGCTTGTGGTATACTAAAGGTACATAGCACCATTGGTGGGGTTATGGGGAGGACAGTCGAGTGGATACGCAAACGCCAATCCTGCGAGGAGCAAAAATTATACCATTTTTGCTAGCGGCTATTACTTTGACTGTCATGATTTCGATTTCTTTAGCTCGGCCTACTCAGGCCGAGCCTTTAAATTTGTTGGGGTGTCTGGCGGAGCTTGATTGCGTCGCGCCTGCTGCACCAACTATCACGTCGCCGACCAGCTCGGCGACTGTTAGTCGGTCGAACGCGGTGGCGCTGAACTGGAATGCCGTCCAAGATCCAAGTGGTGTGACGTACACTGTCTGCCTGGCGAACAATTCATCCTTTACTGGTGCGACTTGCAAGGATGGCATAGCGGCCACGACCTATAATGCGGCTGGACTTATTCCGGCAACGAGTGGTAGTTGGAACTGGCGCGTGACGGCAGTTGATGGTGCGGGTAATACGAGCACCCCAAGTGCTACTGGCGCATTTACCGTTGATGCGGCCGGACCTGCGGTGTCGGGATTCGGGCTGTCGCGCGCAACTGCAGGAGGTGCTGCGTATTCGGTCGTTGTAACGGCTAATGCGGATGATCCGAATATCAGCCAGTACAAGGTTGTGGTTACGAATAGTAGTGGCAGCATCGTGGCACAATCGCCGCTGACGCAGGTGTCGGGTAACCCGGCGTCGATATTATACGCGTTTGATGTGATGCCAGCAGGGGACTTTCCAAGTGGTGCCTATACGGCCACGCTTACCGTCAGCGACTCACTAGGAAACAACACGGTGACATCTGGTGGATTTGTTGTCGATAACGACGGGCCAGTCGTAGTGATGACTGGGGGTAATACTATTATTAAAAGCGGCTCAATTAGCCCAACTGTTACCGCCACCGACCCGAGCGGTATTGCGTCCTACAGTTGGACCTCTGATGCACGTAACCCTGACGGTCATGATCTTTCCTATACGATTGCCGAACCAACGTTCTGGCCTAAAGTCGAGGGTACATACCGCTATTATCTGACGGTCACTGATGGCCTGGGTAATGTGACGGCCAATATATTGTTTACCTTTGGGTATTCGCCCGAACTGGCTGTCGTTCCATTGCCAGTTATTCCAACCGATAGTTTAAGTGACAAGCTCGCGAGTGGCGAGACCTTATTCCCAGCGAGTGTGTCACCAAGTGCTAGTCCAAGTCGTGATGCCCAGAATGAAACGGGTGCTAATGGCATCGCCAATGTCCTTGGGGGTACGATCGGTAACGCACCCGGACAGCTATCACCAAACGACGGCGCTTCAGTTATCGCTCCAACCAGTGGGGGATGGAGCATTTTTGGCGTGCTGTGGTACTGGTGGATTGGCGTCATCGCAGTGCTCGGAACTGCCACGTATTTCGTGAAGAAAATCGCTTTTTTGCCTATACCAAAACATTCTTAAGATAAGATTAAATTCTGATTGTCAAACCACTGTGAAAATGGTATGTTTAATTTATATACAAAAGGTGAGAGAGTTGTATATCTGTGTCGGTCGCCTGCGTGGAGCGATCTTTAACTAGAACAATAAGGAGTGTTGTGCGATGAATCTATTTACGAGCAAACGATATCAACGAGTCACCAATTTCGCACTAGCAGCCCTGTTAGTTGTGAGTACTATTACGGCCAGTGTGCCGTTTCTTTTTTCTGAAAAGGCAAATGCGGTTGCGCCCACATACGGCCCTTACGGCCTAAGTGCAGAACCTTACTGTAATAACGGTTTGGTGTCATTCGATATTAAAGGTAACAACACAGACCAACGACCTATCTATGTTCGTTCAAGTGCCGACTTTTCATTGTCAGCACCTGTTTTTGCGGATTCTTACAAACAGAATGTCTCTATCCCACTAAATACGACCAAGGCTAGCGTCCCTGCGAGTGCAGTGACTGTCTTCGAATCAGACGCTGAAGGTAACATCATCCGTGCAATCGATGGTGCGGTTGCTCCGTACGATGCGTTCAACTGTTATGACACTGTATATGTTGCACCTGTCGCAAATGGTGGTAGTGACACAAACCAGGGAACAACAGCGGCAACTCCTTTTGCAACAATTCAAAAAGCTCTCGACGCAGTAAAGGTAAACGGAACTGTTCGTCTTTCTGCTGGCACATTCCCACAAGAACGACTTACGATCGTTAAGAACGGTACAAAGATCATCGGTGAAGGCCGTGACGCAACGAAAATCACTGTTCTCTCAAACGCGAGCGGACAAGGACTTCTAGCTGAAGGGCTTAACGACATCACAATTAAGTCGCTCGGTGTCGTTGGATCAAGTGACGGTATTGCCGCAAGTGGTAACGCACTTGTGAAACTAGCGAACGGCAAAAACGGTATCATTGAGAACGTTCAAGTTGAATCAGCGGGTAATGTCCGCACAAAGGCAACTGGAATTGATATTAACGGCTACGCAAACGTGCGGATCGACAACGTATACGTACACGGACTTGGTAAGGACGGAATTTCTGTTACTGCCAAGACTGTCGGGCAAACTTACGACACAGACGGTATTCGTATCCAAGGTGCAGCTGTTGCAGACGTCTCTTGGGCTGCAATTGCGTTCTATACCTCAAAGGAGGTAACGACCAACGGTGTAAAAACACAAATTCCTACTAGCAATATTACAAACGTATCATTTGGTGGTACATCGACACTTCAATATAATGCTGACGGCATTTACTTTGAAGGACTTTCTGGCAAGACAATCACTGGAATTAACGGTGTACCGGTAAGTCTGGACGGCGTCGTATTGAAAGATAGTAGTCGCTCACTAATAACAAACGCGCAGACCAGCGATGTAAATGCGTACAATGTGCCTTTCGACGGCAAAACAGCGAGTCGGATGACTTCACCGGAATTTGCTGCACTGCAAGCTAAGATCATTGATCGTAACGACAATGTCGCTATCGGAATCGTCAACGTACGAACTCCACTTGCTACACCTGTTGTTCAGACTCAAGGTTGGACAAACGCCGCTACAACCGTAAACTGGACTGCTGCAACTGATCGTACGGCTACAAACCTAGAATACACATTCTCGTACAGCACCGACCGATACACCGGGTTTACCGCTGTATCAAACGAAAAAAGCACCTCTAAAGATGTTTCAAATCTCTTTACAGCGCCTGGTTCGTACTTCGTCTACGTGAGTGCAACCGAAGATGGTGTTACGACAACCAGTTCGACTGTTGAACTCCAAGTGATCGGAACGTTGACCCTTGGCGAAATCACATCCGAAGACGACTTCATCGTCGGAACCGAAGCTACCGTAAACTGGTCTCCAGTATATGGCCGCGAACAATTCAACAACTACGAAGTCTACGTTGACGGTGAAGTTAAGGCAATAATCCTTGATCAAAACGCAACCTCTGCAAACATTACACTTCCTAACGAAGCTGGTGACGTTGAAGTGTACGTCAAGGCGAACTTCAAAGCTAACATCGGTGGAAGCAACTTCCGCCAAACAGAGACTGCAACCTTCGAAGTATCCGAAGCTCCTGTTGCTCCAGTCTTCCCTGTGATCACAGTCCCTGGTGCGCCAGCTGCATCAATTGACGGCGGAACTCCAGCTGCAGCCCAGACTGCTGACGCAACTCCAGCTGCTACGACCTTTAACGGGGTTATCGGCGCAGCTGCAACAAACGCAGCTGTCCTCGGCGCAACCGACACAGCATCTAATGATGGTGCTGCCGAAGTGAAGGGCACAAACACTGATAACTTCGCCGCAATCGACGTCAACAACAACGATGGTAAGATCTTCGGACTTGCATGGTTCTGGTGGATTCTTATCCTCGCAGCTATTGCCGCTGCCGCTTGGTGGATCATCGGTGCCGTTCGTCGCCGCAACGAAAACAACGCGTAGTTACTGACTACTCAAAACAAACATTCTGACGCAATCTCGATCAGCTCCCCGAAAGGGGAGTTTTTCTTTTTGAATCGAAACATAAGTGATATACTATTTTCAGCGTGAAAGCAAAACAAAAACGCAAAAATTCCTTACAATCTAAGCTCCGTACACACTTCAGGCGCGCCTTGGTTCCTCATAAAGGCAACCATTACCGACCACATTTGGTCCGCTTGCATGGTATTACGGCAGTATTAGTGTTTGCGGTTTTTATGCAACTTGCGTACGGTCTTTTTACCTCTGGACGACTGGAAGTCCTGGGGCGAGTCTCTGACATCAGCTCGGCTGAACTTTTGGCTGATACGAACACCGAACGGGTGAAAGATTCTTTACCTAGTCTAAAAATTAATGATGAGTTAAGTAAGGCTGCCTTCTTAAAGGCCCAAGACATGTTCGCTAATAACTACTGGGCACATACCTCACCAACCGGCGTCACGCCGTGGAAGTGGCTAGGGGATAGTGGCTATAACTACGACGTGGCCGGCGAAAACCTTGCCAAGAATTATCCAACCTCACAGGCGACGGTTGATGCATGGATGAACTCCGAAACACACCGAGCAAATATCCTTAACGGTAAATATCAGGATATTGGCTTTGCAGTTGTTGATGGCATGATCGATGGACGTAATACAACGCTGGTTGTGGCCTACTACGGCGCCCCTGCGACCGTTGCAGCCGTTGAAGGTGCTAGTGATGCCACGAATGACGCACAGGTCGTCTACGCCGCGCCAATCGAACAGGGGATTGGCAATCCGCTGACGTACTTCGGCTCGGCCATTCAATCGATGAGCCCTGCAACCCTCGGTGGGCTGACCTTATTGACCCTCGTTGGGGCTGTCGCTGTCGCTGCGCACCACTACCGCCAGAAACTGCCTGTTGCTTGGCGCAAGAGTTGGAAGCTGCATCACGGCATGTATACGTTGATTGGAACGGTCGGCCTGGCCCTAGTGATCGTACTAGCCACGGGCGGTGGACAGATCTAATCTTTACAGATGACTCTCACTCTGTTAAAATAGAAAACTGATTGTACAAAATGTACACAATTAATAGATATTAAGGAATAATATGACAAAAGCAGTCGTTAAGATCGGTGGA
>Ga0247816_10000854_pt1 | contig 15944 bp, 15 predicted proteins | sample UWRJL209509C1_FD_179930 | JGI IMG/M metagenome (GOLD analysis project Ga0247816, IMG submission 179930) | Plant litter microbial communities from Arlington Agricultural Research Station in Wisconsin, United States - UWRJ-L209-509C-1 | ecosystem: Environmental > Terrestrial > Plant litter >...
TAGAAAAGGGTATTATCAAGCCTGAATACAAAGAGCTGTTCCTTAAAAGTTATAAAAAGCCGGAAGACTTTATGTGCGTATTTGTTATTGTACCTGAAGGTGCAAATTTTATCTATTATCCGTACAGCAAAAAACGTTAAATAAAAAATCCCTACTCCCTGGCAAAAGGGGTAGGGATTTACTCAAAAACTAAGATTTAGTTTATCCTTGACACTCCTGAGCTTCTTCTGCTGGAGGTATCTTTTACATCTGCCGCACCTTTATAACCAATATTTCCGCCACTGCTTGCATGGGCTTCCAGGGCTTTGGCCACATTGATTTTCACATCTGCGCCAGAACTCGTACTTGCCCTTGCATACTGAGTGGCAAGGTTTACAGCATTTACATTACTGCCCGAACTTGAGTTAACTTCCATATTTGTAGCCGTGCCGGATAATGAAGCAACTGCTCCACTGCTTGTACTTAACTGAAGTTCATTGCATACAATATTGGCATCCATATTAGCCCCTGATGATACAGCAGCGGCAAGATGATCTGTTTTAAGTGTGTTGTCTGTTTTTAATGAACTTCCGCTGCTGGCTGAAATACTGTTCAGCTTTTTGTAGGTAACATATACTTTAGCGCTTTTATTCTTGAACATTTTGTTCATGTTCCAGCTGTCTTTCCAGCCTATCTTTAAGTCGTTTCCGTTTTTCTCTATTTTAACCTGGTCCATTACGTCTGATTCGGCAACGATTTTTGCAGATTCAGAATTGCCTTGTGCAATATGCAAATCAATCCCTGCGCCTACTGAAACACCTGAAAAATTACTAACCGAAACGTTCCTGGTTTCCTGTGCCGCTAAAGGAGATGCATAAATAGCCAATGCAATAAAGCATAAAACTGTCGTTCTTATTGAGTATACTGATTTCATATTTGATGATTTTTTTAGATTCCATTGATTAGACGCAGAACAATCAGGAACGTTGCAGTATTTTGAAATTATTTTTGTAGATATTTGATTTAGAAGGTTAAAATCCTTCTTTTTGTACGATAACATATATAAAAATGGCCGATTCACGATTACTTATATTAGATAAAAAACAGATTCAGCAAAAAATTAACCGCATGGCTTACCAGATCCTGGAGGACAATTTAAATGAAAAAGAGATTGTATTGGCGGGCATTTGGGACCGAGGCTATAAATTAGCCCTCCGGTTAAAGGATATCCTTCTTGAAATATCTGATTTAAAAGTAACCATGTTTAAGATTGAACTGGAAAAAGACTCAAGTAATCTCTCAGCTACTACAGAACCTGATCCGGGTAAAGTAAAAAATAAGGTGATCATCCTTGTTGACGATGTACTGAACAGCGGTAAAACATTGGCCTATGGTTTTGGGGTGTTCCTGAACACACCACATAAAAAAATACGTACTGTAGTCCTGGTTGACAGAAGCCATAAAATTTTCCCTGTGGCAACAGACTTTGTGGGATTACAAATGGCTACCGTTTTGAAAGAGCATGTGGACGTTATCCTTGATGTTGAAGGGCATGAGGACGGCGTTTATCTAAGCTGATCATGCTCAATATTATATTCGTCTATATCGTCCTGGTTTTTTTGGTGCTGCGTTTTTCTGTTACGCTGTTCAACTTCCTGTCGAATCCCAAACTAGGGAAGTATGGAAAACATTTTACCGACAAAGTTTCTGTCATTATTGAACATACTGCAGATACAGCCGCTCTAGCCGAATTGTTGAAAGCCCTGCAACAGCAGGATTATCAGCATATAGAGATACTGATAGGGAATGGTGAGTCAGAAAGTAACGCTGCTTTGGAAGCTTTTTGCGCGGGCGACAGGCGTTTTCGGCTCCTCGCGCAAGATGCGAACGGCGCTGATGAGGCCGATGGAAGCTTTCTTCTTTTTCTGCAGGAGAATACCAGGGTGCACCAGGGACTAATCAACAGCCTCATCTACCGGTCTAAAGTTTTCAATCTGGCCCTGCTGAATATCATTCCTACCCTGGTGGTGTCGGGACTTGCCAATTACAGCCTGCTTCCGCTAAATAACTTCGTTCTCCTTAACCTGATTCCCATACGCCTGGTAAGATTGTTTCCCGGCCCGGCATTTGTTGCCGGCAGCAGTGAGTGTATGTTCTTTAATGCTGCGGTGTATAAAAAATACAACTGGCGCCATCATGGTGAAGGTCAGTTAAGAGATGGTGCCGATGTGGTAAGGGCGGTAAAACAGGAAAACCTCAAGGTGGAAACGCTGCTGGGTGACCGCCTGATCTATCATTATGTCCCTGAAAACGGCAAAAGCCTGTTCTATAAAACAGGCAGGCATTTGCTCCGCTCATTTGGAAATAATATTATTGCTGCATTTGTACACCTCCTTCTGGTTGTGGCAGGCCCGCTGGTAATGCTTGCAAACAGTGAATATAACCTTTTAGTGCTGCCCATAGGACTGATTTTTCTTAGCAGGGTAATGATCTCATTTCTGTCACGACAAAATCCGGTATGGAATGTGTTACTCCATCCACTGCAAATGGTAATGCTCGCAGCGTGTCTGCTTACTGCAATTTATACACGCTTTATTCAGCTTATCAGCAGCAAGGGTTAAGGATATGAAACTCTTTTTGTGTAATTTTGTAAGGTAAATCTGCATTGGATGTCAATTGAAATGATAAAGGATATGAAATATGATTTGGCGGTTACCATAGATAAGGCTTCAGGCTTTTGCTTTGGGGTAGTTTACGCCATAGAAATGGCGGAGGATATCCTGGCTGATGAGGAGTATTTATATTGCCTTGGAGATATTGTACACAATGACGAAGAAGTACGGCGCCTCACTGATAAAGGCTTGAGAATCATAGACCACGAACAACTTCATCAGTTACATAACGAAAAGGTACTGATACGCGCACATGGCGAAGCGCCTTCTACCTATCAGCTTGCGCTGGAGAATAACCTCATTCTTATTGATGCTTCCTGTCCTGTGGTTTTAAAACTTCAGAACAGGATCAAAAATTCATATGATGATAAAGAACAGATCCTCATTTTCGGTAAACACGGACATGCGGAGGTGATCGGGCTGCAGGGCCAGACAGATGGAAATGCCATCGTATTTCAGGACCTTGCAGAACTGGATAACGTTGACCTTCCGGCCAGGTTTACCCTCTACAGTCAGACTACTAAAAGTACCGAGAAATTTTACCATATCAAAGATCAGCTGTTGAGCAGGGGATACGAGGTGAAAGCGAATGATACCATTTGCAGACAGGTCTCTAACCGCTACGAGGACCTTGAACAGTTTGTAGTAAATTATGACCGGATCATCTTTGTATCGGGTAAAAAATCCTCTAATGGGAAAGTATTGTACGATGTCTGTAAAAAGTACAATGACAATTCCTATTTCATTTCCAGTATTGATGAGCTGGACCTGAGTTGGTTCAATCCTAAAGATAAGATCGGGATATGTGGTGCCACTTCTACCCCCATGTGGTTAATGGAACAGGTAAAGGCAACACTGGAATCTTTTTAAGCCGCACTAAATAACCTGTGGTTTACATCATTAAAAAGTAATTATTGGAAAGCAGCTTTATAGCATATTAAAGCTTAGTGTATATTTGTTTCAGATTCCGATCTGTGATTTAATTCAGGACGGTTTCTATCTGTTTTTATGGGAAAAAAGGGTGTTTTATTAGTGAATTTAGGGACTCCTGACAGTCCGGAAGTAAGTGATGTTCGTAAGTATCTTGATGAGTTTTTGATGGACGAACGCGTAATTGATATCAATGCTTTCAGCCGTACTTTACTGGTTAAAGGTGTTATTGTACCTTTCCGTAGTCCAAAGACTGCGAAACTGTACAAAGAAATATGGGACGAAAACGGATCTCCGTTATTGTACTACAGCAAAATACAGGTAGCAATGGTGCAGGAGCGTCTTGGGCCAGATTACCATGTAGAACTGGCAATGCGTTACCAAACGCCTTCTATTGATTCAGCGCTGGCCAATATGAAAGCGGGTCTGGTGGAAAGTATTCAGGTTATTCCTTTGTTCCCTCAGTATGCTTCTGCAAGTTCAGGATCTGTCATACAAAAAGTGATGGAGATTATCAGTAAATGGCCTACTATACCACCTGTATCTTTTGTGAATTCCTTTCATGATAACGAGGTAATGATTGACACTTTTGCTGATCATGCCGAGAAATTTGGAACAGAAAATTACGACCAGTTATTGTTTAGCTTTCACGGATTGCCTGAACGCCAGCTGAAAAAATGCGACCATACCGGAAGCCATTGCCTTAAGTCTGCTGATTGCTGTTCCACACTCACTGATGTCAATAAATTTTGCTATTCTGCGCAGTGCCATGATACTGCAAGGCTCATTGCCGAGCGGCTGAACATTCCGGCAGATAAATATTCCGTTTGCTTTCAGTCTCGGTTGGGTAAAGAGCCATGGGTACAACCATATACCACCGATGTTCTTAAAGATCTTGCTGCCAAAGGAAAGAAAAAGTTATTGGTGTTTTGTCCTGCTTTTGTGGCCGACTGCCTGGAAACCTTATATGAAGTAACAGTGGAATACGGCGAAGAGTTTAAGGCTCTTGGAGGAGAAGACGTACAACTGGTACCTAGTCTTAACGACTCACCAAAATGGATTGACGGACTGGTTAAAATGATTCTTGAACAACAGCCAGCTTAAATATAGTTCTCCAGATATTTGATGATCTGTGCCGTTGAACCGGTTTTTTCTACCACATAATTTTTTGCAGTAATACCTGCATTCTGATCTTTCTGCAGTTTGATAAATGCTGCGGAAAGATCATCAAATGATTGAATACTCACTGCAGCACCAAGTTTTAGGAGGTCTTTCGCTTCCTGAAACTTATCATATTTTGGTCCGATGATAACGGGAAGCCCAAATGCTGCTGCCTCCAGCGTATTGTGGATCCCGGTGCCAAATCCTCCGCCAATATATGCCACCTTTCCATACTGGTACACTGAAGATAAAATACCAATATTGTCAATAATCAGCACCTGCTGGTCAACTGTGGATGTTTCTGTGTTCAATTGTGTATACCTGATCGCAGTGGGCATCATTTTAGTAATTTCCTGTATATGTGCCGCATTGGTTTCATGTGGCGCTATGATGAATTTCCAATCCGGGAACTGCTGAAACAGATCCTTAAGCAACATTTCATCAGGCAGCCAGGTGCTTCCTGCAATAAAAACCAGACTGTTTCCGCAAAAAGCCTCAATAAGCGGTAGCTGTTTTGGTGCCAAAGCATTTTCTGCAACGCGGTCGAACCTGGTATCGCCGCTTAACTCTACATTTTCCAGACCAAGCTGATTCATCAATTTCACACTTTGCTCGTTCTGGACAAAAAAGGTGGTTACAAATCCTAGTATGCGTCTGTAAAATCCGCCATACCATTTAAAAAATGCCTGCTCAGGTCTAAAAATTCCTGATATAATAATCAATGGTATCCCATTGTCATGCAGTGTTTTAAAATAATGGTACCAAAATTCATATTTAGTGAAGATTGCCATCCTCGGCCGCACAACCCGAATAAATTCAGTCGCATTTTTACGGGTATCCAGCGGTAAGTAAAAGACCCCGTCAGCAAGTGTATAGTTTTTCCGGATCTCATAACCAGAGGGGGAGAAGAAAGTCACTATAACCTTCGTCTCCGGATGATTTTTCTTCAATTCCTCAAGAACTGGCCTTCCCTGTTCAAATTCTCCAAGTGAGGCAAAATGAAACCAGACAGGCCTTTCTTTGCTGAATTCCTTATTTGCAATAATTTTCAGCAGATTTTTTCTTCCTTTTAAAAACAAATTAGCCTTAACATTAAATGCTGAGGCTACGGTTACAACTATTTTATATAAAAAAATACCAAAATTATAAAGCCAAAGCATTTTGTACGTTTATTTATTATCTTAGCCGAAGATACCGGATTAAATCTTAAATTTTAATCATAATATGTTAACTAAGTAAGACATAGTATAATGGATTCATACAGAGTTGTAGCCACTTAATAATTTAAAATTATATTCATATGAAAATTGCCGTAATCGGAACAGGGTATGTTGGACTTGTAACAGGAACTTGTCTTGCAGAAACAGGTAACACTGTAATCTGCGTAGACATTAATGAGGCTAAAGTATTAAAAATGCAAAATGGGGAGATTCCCATTTATGAGCCTGGTTTGGACGTTTTGTTTTTGAGAAACATTGAGCAAAAACGATTGACCTTTACTACGGATCTTGCTTTAGCAGTAAAAGATGCACAAATTATTTTTATGGCGCTTCCAACGCCTCCGGGTGGTGACGGTGCAGCTGACCTATCGTATATTTTAGGTGCTGCAAAAGACATTTCAAAACTGGTTACTGAATACAAAGTAATCGTTAACAAATCTACTGTACCTGTAGGTACGGCAGACAAAGTACAGGCAGTATTTGCTGCACATACTGACATCGAAATTGATGTGGTATCTAATCCAGAATTCCTGCGTGAAGGCGTTGCGGTAGAAGATTTCATGAAACCTGACCGTGTGGTTATTGGTACACGCAGTGAACGGGCTAAAAAATTAATGGGTGAATTGTACGGTCCTTATGTTCGTCAGGGAAATCCTATCCTGTTTATGGATGAGAAATCTTCTGAGCTGACTAAGTATGCTGCAAATTCATTCCTGGCAACTAAAATCACTTTCATGAACGAGGTAGCAAATCTTTGCGAACTTGTTGGTGCAGATGTTGACTCTGTCCGTAAAGGAATTGGTTCTGATGAAAGAATTGGTAAACGTTTCCTTTTCCCTGGTATCGGGTACGGAGGCTCATGTTTCCCTAAAGATGTACAGGCTTTGGCTAAGTCGGCAGAAGAGAACAAATATGACTTCGCCATCTTAAGAGCTGTAATGGCAATTAACGAAAAACAGAAATCTGTATTGGTTGAAAAGTTGTCGAAATATTATAAAGGTGATCTAAGCGGTAAACACTTTGCCCTATGGGGATTGGCTTTCAAACCAGAAACTGATGATATCCGTGAAGCACCAGCTTTGTATATTATTGATGACCTGGTAAAACTTGGCGCAACAGTTACTGTATTTGACCCTGAAGGAATGGCGAATGTTAAAAATATTATTGGCGATAAGGTAACTTATGCAGAAAACCAATATGACGCCCTTACAGGTGCAGATGCATTATTAATCGCAACTGAATGGTCAGTTTTCCGTAATCCAGATTTTGACAAGATGGAAGAGATGCTGGCAAATAAGGTGATCTTTGACGGACGTAATTTATACGACCTGCAAAAAATGGTCGACCTTGGATATTATTATAACAGTATTGGCCGTAAATTGGTAGAGCATGGAGCGTAAAAGAGTATTAATAACGGGAGCTGCAGGCTTCCTTGGTTCACACCTTTGTGACAGGTTCATAAAGGAGGATTACCATGTTATTGCAATGGACAACCTGATTACAGGTGATCTTCAAAATATTGAGCACTTGTTTGCGCTTGAAAATTTTGAATTTGCGCATCATGATGTTTCAAAGTTTGTTTATGTGCCAGGCAACCTGGATTACATCTTACACTTTGCATCACCTGCAAGCCCTATCGATTATCTTAAAATCCCTATCCAAACTTTAAAAGTTGGATCACTGGGTACACATAACCTGCTTGGGCTGGCAAGAAATAAAAATGCCAGGATGATTATTGCTTCTACTTCTGAAGTATATGGTGACCCTAATGTTAATCCACAACCTGAAGAATACTGGGGAAATGTTAATCCTGTTGGGCCAAGGGGTGTATATGACGAAGCTAAACGTTTTCAGGAAGCCATCACAATGGCTTACCATACTTTCCATGGCCTGGAAACCCGTATCGTGCGTATCTTCAACACTTACGGACCAAGAATGCGATTAAATGACGGACGTGTATTGCCTGCATTTATCGGTCAGGCGTTAAGAGGGGAAGACCTTACCGTGTTTGGTGATGGTTCACAAACCCGCTCTTTCTGTTATGTGGATGATTTGGTTGAAGGTATTTACAGGTTATTGCTGAGTGATTACGCCCAGCCGGTAAACATTGGTAACCCTGATGAAATCACGATCGGTCAGTTTGCTGAAGAAATTATCAAATTAACTGGTACTACGCAGAAAGTGATTTATAAAGAACTGCCTGTAGATGATCCTAAACAACGTCAGCCAGATATTACAAAGGCACGTGCATTGTTAAACTGGGAGCCTAAGGTAGACCGTGCGGAAGGCTTAAAGATTACTTATGAGTATTTCAAAAGCCTGCCGGCAGATGCATTGGTAAACAAAGAACACAAAGATTTTACTACTTACAACCGTTAATCAGCAATGGGAAAAATATTAGTTACCGGAGGTACCGGGTTTATTGGGTCTCATACCGTAGTTGAGTTAATCAGCGCAGGTTACGAAGTGCTCCTGGTAGATGATTTCTCTAATTCAAATCCTAAAATTCTTACACAGCTGGAGACAATTACCGGGGTAAAACCCGATTTTACAGAACTAGACCTGTGTGATGAAAGGAAGGTGCTGGATTTTGTTGCGGCACATCCTGATATTACAGGTGTAATTCATTTTGCGGCCTTCAAAGCTGTGGGTGAATCGGTGAGGTTGCCTTTAAAATATTACAGGAATAATTTTTATTCCTTAATCAACCTCATCAATGCGTTTAACAGCAAAATTGATTTTGTATTTTCTTCTTCCTGTACGGTATACGGGCAACCGGATACACTCCCGGTTACCGAGGATGCGCCAGTTAAAAAGGCGGAATCCCCGTATGGAAATACAAAACAGATTGCTGAAGAGATCTTAACTGATACTTGTGCAGTAACGCCCGATCTAAAGGTAACTTCCCTCCGTTATTTCAATCCTGTTGGGGCGCATGCTTCGGCACTGATTGGTGAATTACCTATCGGAGTACCTCAAAACCTGGTTCCTTTTATTACGCAGTCGGCCATTGGTAAACGTGGCCCGATCACTGTATTCGGAAACGATTACAATACGCCTGATGGTAGTGCAGTTAGGGATTACATTCATGTGGTGGACCTCGCTAAAGCACACGTCGCTGCCATACAACGTTTGGAAAGTAAAAAGGCCTCAAGCAATTATGAGGTATTTAATTTGGGTACAGGGAAAGGTTCAACAGTTCTTGAGATCATTCAGGCTTTTGAAAGTTCAACCGGCGAAAAACTGAATTACACTATCGGCCCGCGCAGGGAAGGTGATGTTGAACAGGTTTGGGGAGATGTGACCAAATCTGCAAATGACCTTGGATGGAAAGCAGAACTGGATGTGAATGAAATGATGCGTTCTGCCTGGAACTGGGAGAAATATTTGAAAGATAATCCATTTTAAATGCTGTTAAAGGATCATAAAGATCTTAAGGCCGCCATTACGGCCATTCCTTCTAAAGAGAAGGATAAATTATTACTACGTTTAATTGCAAAAGATAAGGTGCTCACTGAGCACCTTCATTTTAAATTGCTTGAGGACGAATCTGACCTCGAACTGAGGAAGGAAGCCCTGGTAGAAGAAATTGATGAAGCCCTGGCTGTACTGACAGGAATGAGAAAATCCACTTCTAAAGACGCACTGGTCGTTCTCCGAAAATTGAACGGAAGGGTAAATCACCATTATAAGGTAACCAAAGATCCCAATACTGAAGTAGAACTTCGTTTGTATTTGTTGAAAGTGATACCTTTGGGATATAATGAAAGTGTTTTTTCGCCGCTGGCCAAATTCAATGAACGTTTAAAGACCTATTTTTTAAGAACGGTACTGGCCCTTTACAAGAAGTTGGATAAACTTCATGAAGACCTTCAATACGATTTGAAAGATGATTTTAACGTTTTGTTAAGAAAAATTGAACAGAATCAGCTGGCTAAAGCTGCACAGGAGGTTGGACTTCCGCAAGAATTTTAATGAAATAAACCTGCCTGTAATTAGGCATAACAAAAAAATGATGAAGAAAATATTGATAACCGGTGGGGCAGGATTCATTGGCTCTCATGTAGTAAGGAGATTTGTAAACAAATATCCTGATTATGAAATAGTAAACCTGGATAAATTAACTTACGCAGGTAACCTGGCTAACTTAACTGATATCGAAGCTAACCCAAACTACAGGTTTGTAAAGGCTGATATTACTGATGCTGTCGAAATCAATACCTTGTTTGAGGCCGAAAACTTTGATGCGGTTATTCACCTCGCTGCTGAATCCCATGTAGACAGGTCAATTACTGATCCAACTGCTTTCGTAATGACCAACGTTATTGGAACAGTTAACCTACTCAATGCTGCCCGCGAATTCTGGAAAGGCGATTATGCCACTAAAAGATTCTATCATGTATCTACAGACGAAGTATATGGTGCCCTTGGCGATACCGGTATGTTTACTGAAAGTACAGGATATGATCCGCATAGTCCTTACTCAGCATCTAAAGCTTCATCAGACCATTTTGTAAGGGCTTATCATGATACTTACGGAATTGATATCGTGATTTCAAACTGCTCAAATAACTATGGTTCACACCATTTTCCTGAGAAATTGATCCCATTGGCAATCAACAACATCAAAAATAATCTTCCGGTACCGGTTTATGGTAAAGGAGAGAATATCCGCGACTGGTTATGGGTTGAAGATCATGCACGTGCGATTGACGTGATTTTCCACGAAGCTAAAACAGGTGAGACCTATAACATTGGCGGACATAACGAATGGAAAAACATAGACCTGATTCACTTGCTGTGCAAGATCATGGATAAGAAACTGGGACGTACTGAAGGTGAATCTGCCAGTCTGATCACTTTTGTGACCGACCGTGCGGGACATGACCTCAGATATGCGATTGATTCTACCAAGTTGCAGGAAAAACTAAACTGGGTTCCTAGTCTTCAGTTTGAAGAAGGCCTGGAGAAAACCGTAGAGTGGTATCTGGATAACGAAGAGTGGCTAACTAACGTTACCTCGGGGAATTATCAGAAATATTACGATACACAATATAGCGCAAGGTAGTTCTTCTGGGTTAAACTTTGTTGGACACCTGCGGAGGATCATGCTGAACATCTCAGGCAGATTATGCTGAACATCTTAGGCAGATCCTGTTATAGATAATCTCGCTTCGCTGAAAAAAGGTGCTGTATTTTCAATGCTGCCAATTGCTGAAACGCAATTGAAGGCATTGAAAACACAGTACCTTTTTTCTTTAGCAATCCTCGGGGCAGGGTGGAATGCAATATCCCCTTGTAATATCAGGTTATAAAAAATAGATATGCCTTTTTTTAAACTTGGATAAATCCTACTCGTACCGCAGGGCCTCTACTGGGTCCAGCTTTGAAGCTTTCCTTGCAGGATAGTATCCCGAAATTACGCCTACAAGTACACATAGGGCAAATCCACCTATGATAAATAGCCAGGGGATAATAAATGCCCCACCCATTGCCAGTGATATGGCATTTCCAAGCAGGATACCGAAGAGGATACCCATCGCGCCTCCCATAAGGCAGATCACCACTGCTTCGATCAGGAATTGTTTCCTGATGACAGAAGGGTTTGCACCTATCGCTTTCCGTATGCCAATTTCACGGGTTCTTTCTGTGACAGATACCAGCATAATATTCATCAGGCCGATGGAAGCACCTATTAAAGTGATTACACCGATAGCTACACCGCCGATGGCAATAAATGATAGGTTTTCAAACAATGTCTGCGCTACTGCGTCGCTTTTCGCGATTTCAAAGTTATTGGGTTGTGTGGTTTTTATTTTACGGATATTCCTGAACTCAGCAGTTGCTTCGCCAATTACGGTTTCCATCTGGCTGTTATTATTTACCATCACCGTCAAGGTGTAAGAAGGGTTGGGGTTAGAGTTAATCGCTTTAGCCCTGTACAGTGGGATAAAAACGGCCCGGTCGGTATTTGAACCCATACTGGAGCCTTTACTGGCGAGTACGCCAACAACTTTTAATTTGTGGCTTCCTACGGTAAGGATTTGGTCAATTGGAGATTCATGTTTAAATAACGAAGTTTTAATTTCATCTCCGATAATGCAGAGGTTGTTGCCAAGTTGTGATTCTGACATACTGAAATTTCTTCCCAGGGCCAGGTCAAGTCCCTGTGCTTTCAGTCCGTTTTCATCTATTCCCTGCATCCTGATGTTTGGATTGGTTTTCTCCTTGCCAAATTTGGCAGTAGCCCCGCTTGTAGCTGTTACGCTGATCGTCACTATCGCTGGTGCAACCAAACGCTCCTTTAGTGCCAATGCATCCTCGTAGCGGATAGCTTTAAACGGTTTCGGCCCCTGGCCCGGACCACCAATACGGATTCCTGTGCCCCTGTTCCTTATGGTGAAAGAATTGGCCCCCATGTTAGAGAAGGCTTCAGTCATGCTCTTTTTAACCGCATCCAGTGTAGTCAGGATGCCTACCAATGCCGACAGGCCGATTGCTATAATCAGTGCAGTGAGCATTGTACGCAACCTGTTGCTTTTGATCGCCTGTAAGGCAAGTCTTACGTTTTCGGTATAGGTCATTTCCTGGAAAAAGATTAGAATGGGTGCAGAACTAAAAAAGTCCCGTTGCTTTGACAACGGGACCCGTAAAATGTTACATGTGAACTAATAAAAAGCTTTTAAGGCTGTATAGTAGTTGAAATGGCCCAGTCTAAACAGAAAAACTAGTTCCGCAACCACAAGTTGCATCTGCATTAGGATTACTAAAAGTAAATCCCCTTGAGTTTAAACCATCCTGCCAGTCTACCTGCATGCCTATTAAATACATTTGGTGCGCTTTATTCATAAAGACCTTAATTCCGTCAACCACAAATTCCTGATCACCATCTTTCTTCTGGTCAAAACCTAACAGATAGCTCATTCCTGAACATCCGCCACCTTCAACACCAACACGTAGGCCAAAATCATCAGCAATTTCCTGCTGATCTTTTAGTTTTATAAGTTCTTTTACAGCCGTTTCAGTGAAAGAAACCGGCGCAAACGTTGTATCAACTGTACTCATGATATTTCTAATTAGGTCTTAATACTATTTCTCAGATTTATTTCCCAGACGGAATATAAACAAAGATAATAAACAAATGGTTTATACTGATGATACTCCAGCCGGAAGACAGTCAATTTGACGTAAAGAATTAAATTTATTCATAATAAAAGCACATTTTTGTTGTCCAATTAAAAACGTAAAATGAACATAAAATTTTTCCTGGCACAGGCTGCTGTGCTTACATCTGGTGGCGTACTTACTATCCTTATCTCATGGTACATTCTTAAAGAAGAGATCGGTAAATATTTCAGGCCGGCGACCCCCAAAGAAAGTCCGGCTGATGAAAAAAACCAGTTGCTGCCGCTCCGTTTGCAGGCGCATGAAAGAATGATCGTTTTTATTGACCGTCTTAATCCGTATAATCTTTTTCTCAGGTTATATGAACAGGGCATGTCGGCCGGCGAACTGCAGTCGCGTATACTCACTGAAGTACGCTCAGAATACCAGCATAATGTAGCCCAGCAATTATACATTAATGCTGCAAGCTGGGATATGTTGCGTAAATTGAAAGACGATACTATTGCAATGATTAACAATGCGGTAGGAACAATGCCTGTAGAAGCAAGTGGCAAAGATTTGAGCCGTAAAGTTTTGGAGCATGTTGCAGGAATGGCCCATAACCCATATGATCTGACTATACAACTAATCAAACAGGATATTCACCAGCTATTTTGATATGGATAGTAAAAAATGTTTTACCAGCTCTGGGATAGAGGTTAAACCTTTATACACTGCTGGCCCGCAAGTGAAAGAGAAACCAGGCGAGTTTCCATTTACACGGGGCATACAAAGTGATATGTACCGCGGCAAGTTATGGACCATGCGTCAGTATGCGGGGTTCAGTACCGCCGAAGAGTCCAACAAGCGGTATCACTATTTGCTAAAACAGGGTACTACAGGCCTATCAGTGGCTTTTGACCTTCCTACCCAGATCGGATACGACTCCGATCATGAAATGGCCGAGGGGGAAGTAGGTAAAGTGGGAGTGGCCATCGATTCCTTGCGTGATATGGAAACACTTTTTGATGGAATAGAATTGGAAAAGATTACTACTTCTATGACCATCAACGCCACAGCATCTATACTGCTGGCCATGTATATTGCACTGGCAAAAAAACAAGGTGCAGACATCAGGCAAATTTCCGGGACCATACAAAATGATATTCTAAAGGAATATGCGGCCCGGGGCACCTATATCTATCCGCCTAAACCTTCCATGAGGATTATTACCGATATCTTTGAATATTGTAGCAGAGAAGTCCCCAAATGGAATACCATTTCTATCTCTGGGTATCATATCAGGGAAGCAGGCTCAACAGCTGTGCAGGAACTAGCTTTCACGCTGGCCAACGGAAAAGCGTACCTCAATGCTGCATTGGAGAAAGGCCTCGACATTGATGTTTTTGGCCGCAGGTTGTCTTTCTTTTTCAATTGCCATAATAATTTTTTTGAGGAAATTGCCAAATTCAGGGCTGCACGAAGAATGTGGGCGAATATTACCAAACAACTTGGCGCAACAGATGAAAAGGCACAGATGCTGCGGTTCCATACCCAAACCGGGGGATCTACCCTTACCGCCCAGCAACCTATGAACAATATCATACGCGTAACCAATCAGGCGATGGCTGCGGTATTGGGTGGCACACAATCCCTGCATACCAATGGATATGATGAAGCATTGTCCCTGCCCACAGAGGCGGCCGCAAAAGTTGCCCTAAGGACCCAGCAGGTAATTGCTTTTGAAAGCGGTGTGGCTGATACTGCCGACCCGCTGGCAGGCTCCTATTTTGTAGAAAACCTCACCAATGAAATTGAACAGGAGGCGCAACTTTACCTTGATAAAATTGAGGCAATGGGGGGCGCCGTGAGTGCCATTGAAAATGGGTATATGCAAAACGAAATTGCCACAGCCGCTTATCACTATCAACAGGAAGTAGAGCAAGTTGGCAGGATCATTGTAGGAGTGAATATGTTTACACAGAAAGAGGAAATTCTTACCGACACTTTAAAGATTGATGATTCTGTAAGAACCACGCAAATTAACCGCATAAAACGTTTAAGGAAGGAAAGAAACAGTCTTGAAGTGGCCTCTGCACTAGATGAGCTTAAGAAAGCTGCTCAGTCGACAGAGAATTTGATGCCACTTATCATTGTTGCTGTTGAAGCTTACGCAACATTGGGAGAAATTTCTGATGTATTGCGAAATGTTTTTGGAGAGTATTAAAAAGGTGTTAAAAAATAGTTATCCACACAAAAAATTGAGGTTAAGTAGGGTATGGTTCTGCTGTTTAAGTACTTACTAAATAAATGAAATTTTAGTTTTTTTTGTTGATAATTTTTTGAATCTTCGATCTCCCGAAGCAGTAATTTCATTAGGCTGTTATCGCTACCTGAAACCGACAAATTATACCCTATCTATGGAAAACACCAGCACCGAAGTGTGGAAAAACTGTCTTCAGATTATTAAGGACAATATCCCGAACCAAAGCTTTAAAACTTGGTTCGAACCGATCTCTGCCCTTAAATTGGAGGGCAAGGTTTTGACTATCCAGGTGCCCAGTCTGTTTTTCTACGAATGGCTGGAAGAGCATTATGTTGGACTCTTGCGTAAAACAGTTAAAAAACAATTGGGGGAAGATGGCAGACTGGAATATAATATCGTTGTGGACAAGTCTTCTAACAGCGGTTCTCCCTATACCACGAATATGCCCTCCAACGGAAATGGGGCAGAAGCTAAAATGCAATCTATGCCGATACCTGTTTCTATAAATAAGGACATTAAAAACCCCTTTATAATCCCAGGATTAAAAAAGCTGAATGTTGATCCCCAGTTGAATTCGAATTACACGTTTGAGAATTATATAGAGGGCGACTG
>Ga0247816_10000855_pt1 | contig 15943 bp, 19 predicted proteins | sample UWRJL209509C1_FD_179930 | JGI IMG/M metagenome (GOLD analysis project Ga0247816, IMG submission 179930) | Plant litter microbial communities from Arlington Agricultural Research Station in Wisconsin, United States - UWRJ-L209-509C-1 | ecosystem: Environmental > Terrestrial > Plant litter >...
CATCTATTATTATGTATAATTCTTCTAGGCAGGTTAGCATCTTTAGTTGTTTTTAGCTTCGATAATTAATTATAACTTTTTTACTAGCCTGCTCTTTTATCTTTTCCTTATCCCGAATTCAGGTTATTAAAAGAATCTATTAATTTTTGTAAACTATTTTCCGGCACTTGATGATTTTGGTTGAAATATTTTTGCTATGTTTCGAATAATATCTACAATTTTTGCTTTTTCTTGTGGAACATCTACACGTGCTTTTCTAGCTTGATTATCAAATGCTTGTGCAATTTCTGCATTTAATTGTTCTGGTGTTTTTGCTTGCTTTATTGCTATTTGTTTAGATATATAGCCATCATATATACATTTTCCTATTTCTCTATGTTCGGGTGGTATATATTCCCCTACAAATTTATTTATAGTTTCTTTATTATTATTGAAAGAACCTGTTTTAGTTAATGCAAACATAGCTGGTTTACTAATAAAAAAAATATCGCTATTTTTATCAATCATAGAATCTTCAATCGACCCAATATCGAACTGTATGCCTGATGTATAAGTAGAATTAAAAGCTCTTACATAAAACCCATCGTCTTGTTGATGGGATAAATTATAATATTGACTTGATGTTATAGTAGAAGATCTTATAGCTCCTAAATCAGTTAATAATGTTTGAACAGGTTTTAAAGACGAAGTAAAAATTGTAATAAACATAAATTCCCATTAAAAATTATTTAATATATTATATAAATAAATCAATTTTTTTTATATAGGAATAATACTTATAAAAATTTACAATATGATATTAACAATCTCTGATGTCATTGTGAGTGAACCGAAGCAATCTAAAATACTTTTCCCTATATATTGTATATTATAACCATGTTAAAATATCTTTTTTAATTTATCCAATATTTATATGCCTATAATGCGTCTTAGCGGTCTTGAACCTTTTAATATCAATGAACAATCTCTATTCGTAAACATTGGCGAACGTACCAATGTAACAGGTTCAAAAGCTTTTGCACGCATGATTTTAGAAGGCAGGTTCGAAGATGCACTAAGCGTAGCACGCCAGCAAGTAGAAACCGGCGCTCAAATCATTGATATAAATATGGATGAAGCTATGCTTGATAGCAAGAAATCCATGATTGAATTTTTAAATTTAATTGCAGGCGAACCAGATATATGTAAAGTCCCTATCATGATAGATTCATCAAAATGGGAAGTAATTGAAGCAGGTTTGCAGTGCGTTCAAGGCAAATCTATTGTTAATTCCATTTCACTAAAAGAGGGTAAAGAAAATTTTATCTATCAAGCAAAATTAATTAAAAGATATGGTGCAGCTAGCGTTGTAATGGCTTTTGATGAAAAAGGTCAAGCGGATACATATGAGCGAAAAATAGAAATTTGTAAAAAAAGTTATGATATCTTAGTTAATGAAGTTAATTTCCCGCCTGAAGATATTATTTTTGATCCTAATATTTTTGCCGTAGCTACAGGGATTGAGGAACATAATAACTATGCAGTAGACTTTATTAATGCTACGAAATGGATTAAAGATAATCTCCCCTTTGCTAAAGTTTCCGGCGGGGTATCAAATGTAAGCTTTTCTTTTAGAGGCAATGATATAGTACGTGAAGCCATCCACACTGTGTTTTTATATTATGCTATTAAAGCTGGTATGGATATGGGAATCGTTAATGCAGGACAATTAGGCGTATATCAAAATTTAGATCCTATATTAAAAGAACATGTTGAAGCAGTTATATTAAATACTAATGATAATGCTACTGAAAAATTATTAGATATAGCAGGTAATTATAAAAAAGACGGTTCAACTAAAAAACAAGAAAATCTTGAGTGGAGAAATGGAACGGTTGAAGAACGCTTATCTCATTCTTTAGTTTATGGGATTACGCAGTTTATTATAGAAGATACTGAACAAGCTAGACAGAAATATAATCGTCCCATCGAAGTAATTGAAGGTCCATTAATGGATGGAATGAACGTTGTTGGTGATTTATTTGGTGAAGGTAAAATGTTTTTACCCCAAGTAGTAAAATCAGCACGTGTTATGAAGCAAGCTGTAGGGCATTTAATTCCTTTTATTGAAGAAGAAAAACAACAAATGCTATCACGCGGTGAAGAAGTAAGAAGTAAAGGTAAAATGGTAATAGCTACCGTAAAAGGCGATGTGCATGATATTGGTAAAAATATTGTAACAGTAGTTTTACAATGTAATAATTTTGAAGTAACCAATATGGGAGTGATGATTCCATGCGAACAAATATTAGCTAAAGCTAAAGAAGTTGGGGCAAATTTAATTGGTTTATCAGGGTTAATTACACCTTCTTTGGAAGAAATGAGTTATATTGCTGCTGAAATGGAAAAAGATGTATATTTTAAAGATAATAAAATACCATTATTAATAGGCGGAGCAACCACCTCTAGAATTCATACAGCGGTTAAAATTGCTCCTTATTATAGTAATGCAGTTGTGTATGTGGCAGATGCCAGCCGTGCTGTAACTGTAGCTAGTCAACTTTTAAGCGATTCTAGCGAACAATATATACAATCTATTAAAGATGATCAGGAAAAATCTCGATTAATGCATGCTAATAAAAAACAAACTCCTCTTATAACTATACAGGCGGCTAGAAAAAATAAAGAACTGATTCATTGGCAAGATTATACACCGCCTAGACCAAATTTATTAGGGCGTAGAACTCTAATAGATTACGACTTAAACCTCATAGCTAAATATATAGACTGGGTGCCATTTTTCCAAACTTGGGATTTAGCAGGTAAATTCCCTAATATTTTAACTGATAAAGTAGTGGGTGAAGCTGCTAGTAAAGTTTATGCAGATGCACAATCTATGCTTAAAGATATTATAAAATATAAATGGCTGCAGGCTAATGGATTATTTGCTTTATATCCAGCCCATAGTATTAATGATGATGACATAGAAATTTTTAGTGATGAGGATAAAACTACAAAACTCTTAACTTGGCATAATGTACGCCAACAAACTCAAAGACCTATAATTGATGGGATTGCTAAACCTAACCGCTGCCTGAGTGACTTTATAGCCCCAGTTGATAGTAATATCAAAGACTATATAGGATGCTTTGCAGTAACTGCTGGGATTAATATGCAAAAGCAAGAAGCTATATTTGAAAAAAATCAAGATGACTATAGCGGGATTATGTTTAAAGCCTTAGCTGATAGACTAGCTGAAGCTTTTGCAGAACATTTACACGAAAGAGTGCGTAAAGAATTTTGGGGATATGCTAAAAGTGAAAATTTAACTAATATTGAATTAATCAAAGAACAATATCAAGGTATACGCCCCGCCCCTGGTTACCCTGCTTGCCCTGAGCATACTATAAAACAAGATTTTTTTAAAGCCTTGAACTGTAGCGAAATTGGTATGAGTGTTACTGAAAGTTTAGCTATGCTTCCAGCTTCTTCGGTTAGCGGATTTTATTTTAGTCATCCTAACAGCCAATATTTTACTATTGGTAAAATTGATTATTCCCAAGTAGAAAGTATGAGTCAAAGACAAAGCAAAACTATAGAAGAAATTGAAAAAGCTTTAGCTCCTTTACTTAATAGTTATTAAAATTAGGTAAATATCCCCTTATAACAAGTAAGATACTGTCAGGCGACAAAATATTGATATTACTCATATAAAAAATATATATTTGGTTATTTTTTGTACTATTTATTAGTATGTTTTAGCTTACTTGTGTTATAAGGGGATACTTACCTAACTAATATATAGGATATATAGTAAATTAATATTATTTTAAAATAGTATTAATACTTAACTTTATTTTTCATTCTTCTAATTTAAAAAAACTACTGCTATAATAAGCCCTAGTTTTTCAAAATTTATAATATTATGCTACTAGGTTTCGTTATTGTATATTGGCTACTTTCAGTCGGTTTAGGTTTATGGGCATCTCTTAGAGTAAAAACAGCTGGAGATTTTGCATTGGCAGGCAGGTCTTTACCTTTTCATATAGTTACAGCTACTGTATTTGCTACTTGGTTTGGTTCAGAAACTATTTTAGGTATTCCAGCTACTTTTTTAAAAGACGGTATGCAGGGAATTATTGCTGATCCATTTGGTTCATCGCTATGTCTTATATTAGTAGGTCTATTTTTCGCTAAGCCTTTATATAGAATGCGTCTTTTAACTATAGGGGACTTTTATAAAAAACGCTATGGCAGAAGCGCTGAAATTATCACAACTTTTTGTATAGTTGTATCATACTTAGGCTGGGTAGCAGCTCAAATTAAAGCATTAGGCTTAGTCTTTCATGTAATATCCGACGGTGGATTAAGTCAAGAAGCAGGAATGCTAATTGGTGCAGCGAGTGTATTAGTTTATACATTATTTGGCGGTATGTGGTCAGTAGCTATTACAGACTTTGTTCAAATGATTGTAATAGTTCTAGGCTTAGCTTATATTGGCTATGAAGTTGGCGGGCAAGCCGGCGGAGTTTCTGTTGTTATTAACAAAGCATCAATTGACGGCAAATTAAATTTTTTACCAAGTGCAAATTGGGTACAAATTCTAGCATTTTTTAGTGCTTTATTTACTATGATGCTAGGCTCAATTCCTCAGCAAGATGTATTCCAGCGGGTTGGTTCATCTAAAAATGAAAGCATTGCCGCTAAAGCTTCAATTACGGGGGGAATATTATATTTTTTCTTTGCTTTTATCCCTGTATTTTTAGTCTATTGTGCAGTAATTATTGCCCCAGACTTAGTAACGAAGCATATGGCAGGCGATCCGCAATTAATTTTGCCTGAATTTATTATGGGGCATGCCCCGATGTTTGCTCAAATAATTTTTTTTGGTGCTTTATTATCTGCGATTAAAAGCTGTGCTAGTGCAACGCTTTTAGCACCGTCAGTCACTTTTGCAGAAAATATTATTAGACCATTAATGCCGCATTTAAGCTCAAGACAATTACTAAGATTAATGCAAATGGTAGTATTATTATTTGCAGTCTTTGTAACTATGTTTGCCTTAAATTCTACGCAATCTATTTTTGAAATGGTTGAAAGTGCTTATAGCGTTACTTTGGTTTCAGCTTTTGTACCATTAACTTTCGGACTGTTTTGGAAAAAAGCTAACAATTCTGGAGGGTTATTATCAATAACAGGCGGATTATTTACATGGATATGTGCTAGTATTTGGTTTGATAGCCCTAATTACGCATTATCTCCGCAAATGGCGGGTTTAATCGCTAGTTTTATCGGAATGTTTTTGGGTACATATTTAGGCAACTTATTAAACCGTGAACATACTAATACATCATTAAATGAAGAAGTAATCAAAAAACCTATTGCCTCGATAGTTAATAGACATCCATCAAAATCTATGCCCAAAACCGTTAATAATATTAAAAGACATAGTTTAGATAATCAGACTAAACCTACAAGTGCAATTAAAAAACAGGAAGAAGAATGAAAGCTATAATTTTAGCAGCAGGTAAAGGCGAGCGTATGAAACCGCTTACTAATCATACACCTAAACCCTTACTTAATATTGGCGATAAATCTATTTTAGAATGGCATTTACATAATTTGATTAAACATGGCTTTAAAGATATAACCATTAACAATGCTTGGCTGGGTCAACAAATTGTTGATAAAATTGGTTTTGAGTATCTAGGTGCAAAAATTAATCACTCCAGCGAACCAGAATGTCTAGAAACTGCTGGCGGGATTGCTTATGCTATGCAATATTTAAGTAGTGAAAATGATGAGCCTTTTTTAGTTATTAACGGCGATACATTTATTCCTAATCTGCCCATTCAAAGCTTTATGCATAATGCTAAAAATTTTACTGCCAGTCAACAAGGCTATTTATATTTAGTCGATAATCCGCCTCATAACTCTAATGGCGATTTTTATTTAGATAATAATACATTGTATTTAGCTACAGATAATCCGAATATACACAATATACAAAAGTTTACTTTCTCAGGAATGGGACTATATAGACCTAGTTTATTTAATACTATAAAGCACGGCGAACATGCTCAACTTTCCCCTGTTTTAAGACATGGCATTATTAATCATACAATATTTGGTGAAAAATTTAATGATGTATGGCGAGATATAGGTACAGTGCAAAGACTGCAAGAAGTAAATGAAATTATAAAACAAGATGTGGTTTAAAAAATAAAATTTCCCTTTAGGAAAATTATAAATTAAAAGGAACAAACATGACCTACCTCGATGCACTAATACTTGGAATAGTAGAGGGCTTAACTGAATTTTTGCCTGTTTCTTCAACTGGGCATTTAATTGTTGCTTCAAACTTTTTAGGTTTAGCTCAAAATAATTTTTTGGAAATGTTTGAAATTTTTATCCAACTCGGTGCAATCTTAGCTGTGGTATTACTGCAAAGAAAAAAAATTATACATACACTTTGTAATTTGAAAGAAAAATCCGCAAGAAATTTTGCATTAAATATTATTATTGCAACTATTCCAGCAGTAATTTTAGGTTTATTCTTTAGCCAATTTTTTAAAGATTATTTTTTCAATTCAGTTTCAGTCGCAATTGCTTTAATAATTGGCGGGTTTATAATTTTATTAGTCGATAAACCGCAAAATGTTCAGATTATACAGCCTAATGATAGTGATAATTATGCAGATATAAATAATATGTCATTAAAAACAGCATTACAAATTGGAATATTGCAGTGTTTGGCATTAATTCCAGGAGTTTCACGTTCAGGAGCTACTATTATTGGAGGTATGTATTTAGGTTTACCACGTATTGTTGCAACTTCTTTTTCATTTTTTTTAGCTATACCAATTATATTTGGAGCTAGTTTACATGATGTAGTCAAATACAAAAGTGAACTGAATCCAAATAATATCATTTTATTATTAATTGGCAGCATAGTAGGTTTTGCAACAGCTTGGATATGTATAAAATGGCTGATTAAATATGTAGCCACACATAGTTTTATCTCTTTTGCTTGGTATAGAATTATCTTTGGACTTATATTAATAGGTTTATATTTTATGAATATTTTAAGTATATAGCTATATAATAAAGCATTATTTTTAAATAATATATGATTTTTGTATTGATAATTTACATAAAATTTGCTAAAATTTAGACTTAACTAACTTTAAAAAGGATAAAATTATGCCTATATGTGAAATGCAATTACTAGAAAGCGGTAGAAGATGCGGCCTACTTTTATCATGTAACCCTCCTTCAGCAGCTCAATCTTATATGGACGACCCTGTCAAAGGAAGACTTATATTGTTTAACTGTACAAACTTACATACTGATGGAACTAATCAAGTTTATTGTCATTGGAGTTCCCTCAGTAAGAATGAAGAAGAGAATATTACTTTTTTAATAAGTAGTGGTCTTTTATTGCCGGAGGAGGTTAAGAATCCTACTTCTTAAAATATAATAAACCTTTTGTTTTTAAATATTCCATAGCCTTTTCATAATTTTTACAATGGTATTTAACCATGTTCCAAAATAAAGGGCTATGGTTAAAATGAACTAAATGTACTAGTTCATGAATTATTACATATTCAATAATATACATGGGTTGTAAAATTAAATACCAGCTTATAGCTATATCTCCTAAATTTGTACAATATCCCAGTTTTTGTTTTCCATTGCTTAGTTTTATATTTCTAGCTTTGACTTGTATTTTTTGCTGCCATACATGCATTAACTGCGTTACTAAAATTAATGCTTGAGACTTATACCATTTAATAACTTGTTTTTTTATATCAAAATTAGGATTAACATATAAATTTATGCCGTCAAAATATAAATTACTAACTTTAGTTTGCGAATTATGATAAATAGATTTAAGCTTAATTATACCGCCCATGTATATAATACTAGAATTGATTGTATAATCTATAGCATGTCTTTGTGTGTGTAATTGTCTTTGTTGGAATAAATTAAGTTTGCTCTTTATCCACTTAGATTTTTGTAATAAAAAATTTTCTATAATGTCAATATGTAAATTTTGCGGCGAATTAACTATAATTTGACCGTCTAAAATTTTAATAGCTAAAGTTTTTCTATCACTTCTAATCAAAGAATATTTAAAATCCATAATTTTATCTTTTAGGAGTATATGTTATTATAAAATATCTATTTTTATAAATATATCATGCATACAAATATACAAGCTAAACTAAAACAAAATTACTTTGAGTTTTTTAATCTTCCTTTAGAATATGAAATTAATTTAATTAAATTAAAAAAATCTTTTTTGGCAGCTCAAACTCAATATCATCCTGATAAACTTTTAGATTATAAATTACTGGCTAATCAACTATCAGCATATACTAATGAAGCTTTTAATACGCTTAAAAATCCAGCTCAAAGAGCTATTTATTGGTGTAAGCTACATAATATCAATATAAAAATTCAAATAGATATAGAAATATTAGAACAGACTATACAATGGCATGAAGAATTAGAGCAGCAAGAAAAAAATCATATTTCGCAAAACATACTGAGTAAAGCTAAACAAACTCAAAATGAATATTATAAAAAATTTGCTGATTTAGCAAAAATTGATAAATATAATCAAGAACTAGGAAAATATGCACAAACTTTACTAATGATAGATAGATTTATTAAGAATATTGATGATAAAATATAAGATAATATGAACTGTTGTCAATTAATATTTATTGCAGATAAAGAGAAAGTTAATCTTACTCACTCTCATTAAATTTATTATTAAATAAATTTACAATTTCAATTAAAGCTTTTTCACTATCATTACCTTGGGCATCGATAGTTATTTCTGTACCAGCCCCAGCTGCTAACATCATAACGCCCATTATACTTTTTGCATTGACTCTTTTACTATTTTTAGCAATAAATATTTGGCTATTAAACTGACTAGCTAATTGAGTTAATTTTGCAGAAGCTCTTGCATGCAGTCCTAGCTTGTTGCTAATAATAACGCTAACGGTTTTTATATCAGTCATATTTTCTATAAAGATATTATAATTATATCTTTATAGTTTACTGATTATGTTTACGCTTTGCAAGCTTTATGACTTATAGAATCTTTATTTATATTTGTATTAATTTGATTTTTTATAATAGAAGAACACTGTAATATGCCTTCAAGAGATTTTTGTGCCATATCTTCAAGTTTTAATCTTTGATGACACATAGATTTCATCAACATAGGCAAGCTTAAGCCTGTTAGCATTAAAATGCTGGGAGCTGTATTTATAGAGTTATAATTAGTTTGTTTCAATTGATATTTATCTATAAAATTTTTACCAATATTAAATGGAGATGCTCCATATAAATCATTTAGAATAAGATAGCCATCATATTTTTTATGATTTATCCAAGCATTTATAGTATTATGGACAAGCCCTTGAGGCTCATCTCCATGAATATCTATAGGTAGAATATTATCTGGAATATTTCCATAAATATGGCTTATACAATCAAGCATCGCACTCGCAAGCGGAGCATGAACTAAAAGTATAATTCCGTTCATATTATTATCTTCCATATTGTATTTAATATTAAGTCTATTGTGTAATGCTTTTAGTCAATTCTGAAACATTATTTAACAATCTATTAAAAATTCCGCCTTTTTTCTTTTTATACTGCTTCATAAAATCAATGAACTCATTGTACCATATTTCTCCTACATCTACTAAGCCGCTGCCTGTAATCTCTTGAAAACCGCCAGGACTTGTAATATTAATTTCAGTTATACTTTCACCTATAATATCTAATCCTACAATAAATATTCCATTCTTTTTCATATTTTCTTGTACAACTTTAGCTATAGATAAATCACTTGCACTTAATTCATCTATAGAATATTTACCGCTTACACCAATATTACTACGTATTGCATCAATTTCAGGAGCAAGTAAACGGGTTAATCTATAAGGCACTATAGTATTATTTATAATTAAAATTCGTTTATCTCCTTCATTAATTGAAGGTAAAAATTTTTGAATCATTAAAGTACGCGGTTTATGATTATTTCCGCTAGCAAATAGATCAATTAGAGAACCTAAATTAGTCCCTTTTTCATCAATATAAACTACGCCATAGCCTGACATAAAATCTAATGGCTTTAATATACAAGCTCCATGCTCATTAATAAAATTTTTAAGAACCTGTTTATCTTTGCTAATACAAGTTGGAGCAATATGCTCTGGATAATTAAAGATTGAAGTTTTTTCTGGAAACTGTCTTAAACTATGCGGGCTATTAATTACTACAACGCCTTTTTCATGTGCGTATTCTAATAAATGAGTGCCATATAAATATTCCATATCATATGGAGGATCAGTTCTCATTAATACAGCATCAAATTCTAAAACATTCATTATAATTTTTTTAGAGCAGTTATACCATGATGTAATATTATTTTCTACTTTAGGCTCAAAAACATCTGTCAAATTTGTATTAACATATAAACCAGAATTGTCTAAGTATAAATCACTATTTTGAGCAGTATATATGCTATGTTTATTTTTAGATAATTTTTGCATCATTATATAAGTACAATCTTGATGGATACGAAAAGTCTCTAAACTATCAGCTATCACTAAAATTTTCATAAGCTTTTTAATAAATATGAATTATGATTTTATGTTATACTATTATACTTAACTTCGCAAGTGCAACATAAAATATACTAATGAAAAAAATAGCTATATTTGGCGGTACTTTTAACCCCCCTCATATTGGTCACCAGCAAATTATTAAATATTTAATTAATAAAATACAGTTGGAAAAATTATACATAATTCCAAGTATGCCATGGCAAAAAACTAATATATTAAACTCTATGCATAGAATAAATATGTGTAGGCTGTGTTTTAACAATATTAGTTCAAATATTTATATAGATGATTTTGAAATTAACAAACCAGCACCTAGCTATACAATTGACACCTTAAAATACTTTAAAAATTTATACCCTAATAATGAGCTTATTTTTATTATTGGATTCGATCAATTAGCTAATTTAAATTCTTGGAAAGAGTGGCAAAAACTGTTTAACTATGCTAATTTTTATATAATCAAAAGAGCTGATATAGATACAAATATTAACAAAGAAATTATGGCTTTTATACAACAAGATAATTTCTTGGGCAAAAAACTTATAGTTGACGATTGGCAACCATTTAATATATCATCTACAATAATTCGTAGTTTAATTGCTAGTAAAAAATATAACTTACTAAACAATTATTTAGATAAAAATGTATTAAAATATATTATAGATAATTCTCTATATTTAAATTAAATAGGAAATAAATGTTAGAAACTAATACACTTTCAGATATTATTATAAATGCATTAGAAGATGTTAAAGCTAAAGATATTCTAGTTTTAGATACCACGCGATTAACTAAATTATTTGATAAAGTAATTATTGCTTCTGGAACTTCAAATACTCAAACTAAAGCATTAGCCCATAGAGTAACTGATTATGTTAAAAAGCAAGGCGGCAGTATCCAATCAGTTGAAGGATTAGATACAGGAGAATGGGTATTAGTTGATTGTGTAGATATTGTTGTCCATATTATGCTTCCTCCAATCCGTGCATATTATAATTTGGAAGAAATTTGGCAGACAGGTAAATAATCACCATTTATTATCTATGCCACAGAATGTCAGAGTAATTTAATTGTTGATTAATTACTCTTGAAATAATAAATAACCAGTCTGAAAGACGATTTAAATAATAAACTATTATATCTCTTAAAACAAAATTCTGTCTTAATTTTATAATATGCCTTTCAGCTCTTCTACAAATACATCTTGATAAATGTGTATGTGCTGCAGTTAGACTTCCGCTTGGTAGTATAAACTCTTTTAATCTGGGTAATTTATTATCAGATTTAATCCATATATCTAGATTTTCTAAAGAGCTTTGTTTTAATAATTCATATCCTGCGGGCATACATATTTCACCGCCTAAATCAAATAAATCATGTTGAATTTGATTTAACTTAAATAATACATCAGATAAATTACGTTTATTATTTTCTTCTAAAGTATTAATTTGTGCAATTATAATTCCAATACTACTATTAAGCTCATCTACATCTCCTATACATTCAATATGCATATCGCTTTTTAAAATTCTAGATCCATCGCCAAGACCTGTAGTCCCGTCATCGCCAGTTCTAGTCGTTATCGCTGATAACCTATGTCCCATATTTAATAATTCCTAGTAAAAATAATATCAGTTACTTGATATAATAAGGCTTTTGAGTTTACATGCATATTATTTAAGGCAGATAATGCTTGCTCATGTAAATTTTTAGCTCTATCTTTTGCTTTTTCTACTCCTAAAATAGTTACATAGCTACATTTATTTTGAGTTATATCTTTACATGAAGTTTTACCTAAAATTTTACTGTCTTGTGTTACATCTAAAATATCATCAATTACTTGAAAACCTAAGCCAATCGCATAAGTTAAATTTTTTATTTCCTGTTTATATTTTAAATAATACTCAATTTTTTCAGTAGCCAAAATACCCATACAAACACTAGCTTCTAGCAATGCACCTGTTTTCATTAAATGCATTTGCTCTAATTTTTCTAAAGTAAAATCTTCCATAGTAGCGATTATATCAATAGCTTGACCGCCTGCCATGCCTCTACTGCCAGAACATTGTGCTAAATATTTTAAGACTAAATAAATATTCTCTAGATTAGTATCAGCAACCAATTCAAAAGCTAAAGTTTGTAAAGCATCTCCTGCTAATAATGCTAAAGCTTCACCATAAACTTTATGTGTTGTAAGTTTACCTCTTCTTAAATCATCATTATCCATACAGGGTAAATCATCATGAATTAAAGAATATGCATGCATACATTCTAAGCTGGCTACTATCTTATTAACATTACTATTACAGTATGTATAATCAATATGTTCATTATAAATCCAATTTGCACCAGCATAAGCTAACAATCCTCTAATTCTTTTACCCCCGCTTAAAGCAGCATAACGCATTGCTTGGTGTAATTTAGTATCAGTATTTGGAATATAATAATCTAAATCTGCATTAACTTTATCTTGCCAAGTTTTTACATAATTTTGCATAAATATTTATCTATCTCTCTGTTCTGCTTTTTTAATCTATTTAACTAAATTTCAAGCCTTATTAATAATTTCAATTCTTTGTTCAATCTTATCTAATAATTTTTGACAATGAATGAGTAAATTTTGTCCTTCTTCATACACTTTTAACATATCTTCTACTTTAGTTGTCGAATCATTTAAAATTTGTGCAATTTCTTCTAAACGTATTATAGATTCTTCATAACTTAAATCTAATTTTTTAATTTTTTTCGAGTTCATATTGTTGTATATACTTTTGAGTAAATAATTGCCATAATTTTTCTAGATCTATATTTGCATGATCATAGATGCTATGTATATTCTCGTTCCAAAAAGCATGTGTACGCCATGTAGTATCAAAATTATATATAATTATAGAAGAAATATTAAGAGCACTAGCAATATGAGATAAGCCTGTATCTACTCCTATAAAAAAGCTACTTTTACCAATAATACTTACTAAATCCTGTAATGTTGTTCTAGAAAGAATGACAATATTTGCATTGGGATTATTATTTATAATTCCTTGTTTTATCATCTCACTAGAATGTTTTTCATAAGCATTGCCATTGGGTAAAATAATATTTACATCATAATTTAAGCTAATTTTAGTACCTAATTTTATCCAATTATTTACTCCCCATTCTTTATCTACTCTTGAAGTTCCATGACCAAATATTATACTGTTATCAAACTCATGTATATGATTTGAAAAATCAAATTTTACTTCGCTTTCATTAATACTATATCCTAAGGCTTGAGCACATAATAATCTATTTCTAGTAACAGCATGGCATTTAAAAGGAATTGGAATTTTTTTAGTATAAGCTAATTTAGCTAATGGCTCATAACCTGCTTGTTGACTTTTATTAGCATATCCATGAATTATAGTATTAGAACTTTTAGCTAAATACGAAGGAATTGCTGATTTTATTAATCCTTGCATATCGATAATATGGTCATACTTGTTTTCATTTAAAGTTTTATAGAAAAACTTAATTTCTTTTAAAGTAGTAATAGAAATTAAATTTTTTCTCCATCTTCGCCATGCAATTGGAATGATTTTATTGATATGTTTATGAGTTTGTAAGATTGAGGCAAAAGATTCTTCTACCATCCAATCAATAATAGCCAAAGGATAGTGTTTATTTATATCCTGTAAAACAGGTAATGCATGTATAATATCACCTAGCGAGCTTGTCTTTATTAGTAAAATACGCATAAAAATAGGTTATTAAAATAACAAATTATTATATCATATATTGTAGCTTCTTAGGCTAAACAATAAAATTATTATTATATTAGTTAAGTATCCATTTATAACAAACAAGACAAAACATACTAATAAATAATCCCAATAAAGGTTAAAAAGATATTTTATTTATCTGTAAAAGATAATATTTAATCTGACAGTATGCCATATTAATTTTCTAATTGTATCATTTTAAAAACTACTAAAGTAACATATAAATTATATTATGTTACTTTAAGGCTTAAAAGTAAAATATAAATTTTCTATAAGAGAGGCTTGTGATAGTGCTTATAAGGAAATATTTCCAGATTATGCTAATAGAGAGACTATATCAAAAGATAAAAATACTCAAAGATTAATAAAAATAATTGTCCCTTCTATTTTAGCTCCTGTAATGTTGATAGTACTGATAAGTATATGTTGTTGCTGTGGTGGTGCTATGAGTAGTAGGCGGTTTAGAAATATAGTTTTTAATTAATTAATATGCTACTAGGCTACGCCCGTATTTCAACCAAAGACCAAAACTTAGATTTACAGCTTGATGCTCTAAAAAGGGAAGGCTGTGACTAATTTTCAAAGATACAATCAGCGGTACTAAATTCTGCCGTCTCGCTTTGCTCGTTGGAGAATTGTATTTTTAGTTTTTATAAATCTAAAAAATACAATTATAGAATAAAAACTTGTGTTACATGTAACAATAAACTATAATATAAATGTTATATGCAATCTTATAAAATATGAGAAAAAAGGACTTTAGTAATTCTACAAATAGGGTAAAAAAATATAGAGATAATATGCGTGCCAATGGTTTAAGACCTGTACAAATTTGGATACCTGACACTAGAAGTTTAAATTTTCAACAGGAATGTTTACGTCAGTCTAAAATTGTAAGTCAAGCTAATGTGATAAATAAAGATTTAGATAACTTTATTGATGATGCCTTAAATGATATACAGGACTGGACATAATAATGCAGCGGGGAAATTTTATAAGCGTAGCTGTGCAGGGAGATTTTGGCAAGCCAAGACCTGCTTTAATAATACAATCCGATCAATTTAATCAATTAGATTCAGTAACTATATTATTAGTTACCAGCACTTTAGTTAATGCTCCTTTACTACGTATAAATATAGAACCTGATTCTTATAATGGCTTGAAAAAAACTTCACAAATAATGATAGATAAAACTATGACTATTAAAAGAGATAAAATAGGTACAGTTTTAGGTTATGCCAGCCATGAAACTATGTTACAGGTTGAAAGAAGTTTAGCTGTTTTTCTATCTATAGTTTAATACCATATCTGCTTATCTTCTGATAATTTTAAATACTTGCCTGCTATTTCCATTGTCAAAACTTCTTCATCACTTAACTTTGAAATTAACTGCCAAGATTTTAGCAGTTGACTATACCTTACGTGCTATGAGGAGGGGATACTTACCTAAAATTAGGTTCGTGTATAAATCTTTTTAATGTTATCTTATTAACTCTATTTTAAAGCATTTATGCACTTTTATTAACTGTACATGGCGTTTACCTAATA